>Ga0209611_10001580_pt1 | contig 39224 bp, 26 predicted proteins | sample S1TSphgellanicum_3_FD_187693 | JGI IMG/M metagenome (GOLD analysis project Ga0209611, IMG submission 187693) | Host-associated microbial communities from peat moss isolated from Minnesota, USA - S1T2_Fc - Sphagnum magellanicum MG (SPAdes) (version 2) | ecosystem: Host-associated > Plants > Peat...
TGTATTTCTTGTGACAAGAACCTTGGAGAGTTCTTGATGTTGTGTTTTGTGTTGTGAGCATTATGTTGTAGTTTCCTTTCAATAAAGATTTATGTTTGCACTTGAGTAGATCTCCTATTTGTTAACACAAAATTGTCCCGGTTTAAACTCCCGGGACTTTGTGAGGTCATAACGCTTTGCTCAAACCTCTGATTGGGATGAGGTCTAAAGAAAACTCATAGCTCTCCTCGAGAGCTTTCCCATGGTGTATTGTACTCCACCTGCATGCACCAGGGTCAGGTCGATTCCTGATTTTTAGTGGTCGGGAGTTAAACTGCCAGTTTGACTCCCGGCTTTTCTTTTTGCCATAACTTGTGTTGCAGATGTCCAAATGGCCTATGCAAGCCCATTTTCGACATCTACACCTCGATAGCTTTCCAATGATATAAAAAACATTCCAATGCAAGGTGTTTTGACCCCTACAATTGAACTCTGAAATTTCGGGAGTCTCGGAGGATTCCCAAGTCCCAACTTTGGGAGTGTGAGTTTCATCCTCACACTCTCTCAAAGTAGGGTTGCGATAGGGTTGGGGGTAGAAACAACCACCAAAATTTGTGGTGTTTAGCAAAACATTAGTCTTGTTCTAATATTTAGTGAGTAGCAAGTATGTTTGAGATTCAAGGTCAATGAAAGGTCCATTAGAGATAGAATGATCTTCAAGCCAAGTTATGAACATAAGATTAATTCAAAACTACTTAAGGATTAAATAAATAATGTGATAGGATGGTAATGACAACGTGAATGTCATAGTGAATGAAACATTAATTTAGAATAGGGATAAGCTCAGCAAGGAGCTGCAATTACATGTTGAGTCATGGGCTATGCCTTAGTGATAGTTTATAACTGCAGGAAATCTAGGATGTGTCAAATGGTGCGAATTAGGTAGTTCGCCTTGCTATCAGGAGGAAGTCGACAAATCGGACTGCGTAACCAATGGTAGTGTCCAACGTCAGAAACTGAAAACCATGCGAAGATAAAGGTGTTTTCAGTCTCATAACAACTTGCACATATGGTTTCAGGTTCATCGTTAGAAATAAGGTTGACTTGCAACAAAATCACCAGTGTGCGAAAGTTTGGAGAGATGCGATAGTACCAAGCTCGAGGGGGTTCAACTTTAAAATGAGTGCACACTTCTCGAGGTTCAAGATCTTCATCACGAGGATGCTACGTCAATGTAAAATTTAGAGATGTCTTTGGAGCTTGTTCTTCATTCACTTGTGCAGCTTAAGGCCCATAAGACGTGGCCATACGCAATGCCATAATTTCAAGGAAAGGAAAAGAGATTTTTAATCAGATTTAAATCAACAATGAAGGTGTGGAAGATTTATTACATCGAGATGTGGGGTTGTAATTTATAGATCAAGGAAAAAGAAGGAAATGTGTAAATAACGGCCTAGAACCACGATAAAGTAAAACCTTAAGATCAATGGAAAAAATGAAAATTTAAGTAAAATTTGTTGGGGGGAAAATGGGAAGAGGGAAAAGGTGCTTCTCCTTTTCTTTGCATTGGCCATTAAGCAATGGAACCTTCCAAGGGCCACTAAACATGGAACCTTTCAAGGGCCACCAAGCAATGGAACCTTCCATTGGCCACCGAGTTGAAATCTTTTTTCACCTCCTTCCTTCTCCTTTTTTTTAAGAAGGTGAATTCGGATCATTGAGGTTTTTTTTTCCCCGAGATAATTTTCAATTCAAATATTGAGAATACTCGTTCCCACTACCTTGTTGAGGAAGAAAAAAATTATTAGTATTGGTAGATGGTAAGAAAAAGGAATGTAGATTGGACATTTGTAATAACTTTGAAAGAATGGAAGTGAGTAAGGATAATGTTGGGAGGTTGAAATCTCAAAAAAGTTTCACGAACCCTATCGGGTTTGGTAACATAAATTTTTATTAGTTTAGTTACAGGGCTTAGGATTTGGTAACAAGGTGCGCCTTGTAGTTAACTTTCTAATGAACTAAGGCAAACCAAATTTGAATAACATATATGTTAGGAATGATATTTCAGATGACTAGTGGTCTACAGCCAAGTTGAACTTACTACTTTCATAAGACCCTCTCGGGTTTGGTAACATAACTTCTTACTAGTTTAGTTGCAGAGCTTAGGATTTAGTAGCAAGGTGCGCCTTGTAGTTAGCTTTCTAAGGACTTAAGGCAAGCCACATTTGAATAACATATCTGTTGGGAATAATATTTCAAGTGACTAGTGGTCTACACCAAGTTGACTTATTACCTTCATAAAACCCTTTCGAGTTTGGTGACATAACTTTTTACTAGCTTAGTTGCAGAGCTTAGGATTTGGTAGCAAGGTACGCCTTGTAGTTAGCTTTTTAACAAGCTAAGGCAAGTTAGATTTGAATAACATATGTGTTAGGAATAATATTTCAAATGGCTAGTGGTTTATAGCTAAGTTGAACATGGTGTTGAACCTTTAAAGGTTAGTTTAAATGAATGGCAATTTGACATAAAATTCTAGGATTTGAGGTGTTGAGCTTGGAAAATAGATCTATCAGTTCTAAATCTTAAATGATGCATAGGAGGCGAGTTACTTGGTTTCAACTACAAACACAATTTAACGTCTAGAAATACACTTGCATTTTTCCTTTACCAATAATATATATACTTTCAAGTACAGTCACAAAACTGGGAGTAGAGGGATAGGAAGTTACCTCACAACATATAATGACAATGGATGGACCCACCCATTAACATATTAATTAATGCGATGTTTCACATTCAAAACACATATCCCATTGCCACCACAAGATTATCATTACATAAAATAAAAAATCATGTGTAAATGAATACAATTTTTTGCAAGAAATAAAACATGTTACTATGTTAGTTCCTTGATCCCAAGACAAATCCAAGGCAAAAATGCATAATAAGAACTAATAATCTTCACATGCCAATATATGATTAGTGCCAAGTGCCACACAAAGTGGAAATTTTGGAACACTTGTCACAAGACTTGTTTTCTTCATTTTTAATATGTCCCACCATATGGAAAATGTAACTCATAGCAAGTTGATTCTAAAGTTACTTGCATTTTTTTCATTGTATCTCCCACCCAAAAAAAGCTTTTGTTAAGGTTAGAAAATTTTCTAGGCCAATTTTGAAAAGTTTTAATTTTGTACTAAAAATCAAACTTTATCAATTTTTGATATATAAATCGATTTTACACTTTTACCGATTTCACATTTCTACCGACTTTACGTTACTACCAGTTTTAGGTTAGAACTAATTTTAAGTTAGAACCAATTCATAGGTTAGAACTGATTTTAGATTACTAGCAATTTTAGGTCACTACTAATTTTGAGAAGTTGTTTATCAATAGAACCAAAAAATCAATTGTCACCGTTGACTTTAATTCTAAGTTCTAAATGAAAAATAAGGTTGGATCACTTGGAGTTTAGGAGGATTTATAGGGATCATCATATTTTTAGGATCCCCATGGTTTTCAAATGGACTTGAAGTCTTCTTTTAGGGAAACTAAAGGGGTCTTTTTTGTGATATTTGTTTTGAAATGATTACAATGTAATTTGGCACTTTGAAGTTCTTCGCATGAAGTGAGTCCTGTTTTTGCTCAAATTTTTACTTTATAGAATGTTTTGAAGTTGTTTTTCCCACTTGCTAATTTGATTGCTTGCTTTGAAGATGCTATAGAATTATTTATTGTTATCTACTTGTTTTTTTAAAGAAAAAATGGTAGGCTATTTTCCTAACCATTTTTGACTTGCTTTAAATTGATTATTTGTCACTAAACACTAGCAAATTTGTGGTGTTCAAGTTTTTACTTATTTTCAATCAAATACCCAAAAGCACCTAGGAATTCACCATGTGGGCCTAACATTTGGCAACCATTTCGTGGATATAGAACTAAGATATTTGGTTCAGTAGTTCTCTTGTTGAAAGATTTAGTAAAAGCTATTTTTTTTCACTAAAAAAGTGGGTATTATTTCGTCCAAAAGTTTCTTTTTTTTGTGCAATTTGTTCTTTTGTTCAAACCTGAAATAAATAAATAAATAAATAAAATCTTTATTATATGTGTGAACCATTTTTGTTTGTGAAAGATGACAACTGTGTTGACAAGGAGTATGAGGAAACAAATGAACGAAGCATTGCAATGAGAAGGTGGGGACATACTTTCTATTGGTTAGGGAGGACAATTTCACATGATGGATCAAGAAGGCCTGTTACCCTGCACATGACATAACAACAGGAGGTTAAAATCAACATTGAAAGAGGACAACCAGAAATACAAATTGACATCAAAATTCCTTCAATGGAACGATTGGTCATGATTACGAATGCGAAACCTTTGCGGGGCCATGTTTGGACACCTGTCGAAAATGATGTTTTTCAGTATTAAAAAATTGTTGCACCAAATACCTGAGCCTTGGAGATTGAAAATTTTCAATTTCAAAGGATAACCAAGATCTGGTGGAATCTCTAAAAAAGGCTATTTCCAAAACTAATGACAGTGACCACTCTTTGACAATGAATCTTTATAGGGAACATGATTCATGTTAGACGATTTTGGTAATGCCTACTCTTATTATCAATTCCACACCCATTAACTAGGTCTAAACTTTTTGTAAAGGTCTCGCACATGTAATTGGAAATTGGCCCTATAAATCTAGCCAAGTATTGATTTTTGTGATTGAACCGATTTTCAATACCACCCAACTTGCCATTTTAGTTAGCTCATAGATTCCAATGATTCAAGTCCCTATAGTACATAAGTGTACCTTTCTTTCACAATAGCCCCAAGTTACCCCGTTATTCAAATGTTGAATGACCAGTATCCAATTATGAATATTACTGGAAATAGTATTTCACTAGCCTACCTTGGGAACTATGGACTGTCCTATATAAACAACGACAATATTCCCAACCCATGGGCAATGAACCCTAATCCTTATTACCAAGGAAACCCTCCACTTACTTTCTCCAACATACCTAGACTTATGGCATACCCATTCTCAAATATGGTGTCTATCGGAATTGCGGCAATTAGAGGAAGTCAAGGTGTCCAAATGTTTGTGATGATTCCCCCAATAATTGCTCTTGTTGGCAGGTTTTTTATTGGAAATATGGTGCCTTACTAATAATTGCCCACACGAAACCCCCTTTTAGGATTTAGTAATTCTAGAGGTGGGATACCTAAGGGAGGTAGTGGTAGTTTTCCTCATGGGAGTGGAGGACCACCAAGAGGGGGGAATGGACCTTTGGGAGGAGGTGGTGAACCTCTAGGCGGAGGTGGACCCCTAAGTGGCGGAGGACTTCTATGAGGAGGTGGAGGCAAATTTCTAATTAGAGGTGTAGGTGTGCCTTTTGATGCTCCCTGGTTAGGATCCCTTTAGAACCCATGATACCCATCATGGTATCCACCACTTGCATCCACTACCCCTATGGCTCTTTCATTGTTGCCATACCCAATTTACTATGTTAGGACAAATTCAAATGCGCATGTTCGAGTGTTTCGAAAAATAATTCAAATTAATGGTGAAAAGCGAGATACTAACATAGTGCACTTGTTTTGTTTCACCTTAAAAGATGTAATTTTGGAGTGTGGTGAAAATTTTATGCAGTTTCATCTAGGTTACATTTTTCTGGAATTGGAAGCTACATTCTATAAACACTATTCACTGTTCAAAACGATGAACAAGTTTACATGGCTCTTAGAGTCATTAAGCAGGGCAACGATGAAAGGGTTGAGGTTTACTATGAATGGATCCTCAAACTTGCCAATTGTCTTCAACATAAGGTGGACAACTTATTAACAACCTTTTTCCAAGTTGGGTTGGTCCCCTACTTGCAAATTACAATTGCAGGAATGAAGAAATACTTATTCGAACACAAAGAATCTTTGGTCACTTGTGAAGAGACTATGGAAAATGTAAAAGAATACTAAAAATTGTTAAAACCACCGAAAAAACTAAAGAAAGCATTAGATAACGTTAGAATCGAAAAGATGTGCAGTTTTTATCATAAACCAAGGCATTTGAAGGAACATTATCATTAGTGTCGCAACCTTAGCCTTGGGCTCGCGACCAAGGCAAGGGCTTGCAAAGGTGCAAGCCAAGAGGGAGCCCGGGAGTCACATTTCATGCTCCCGAGAGTGCAAGAGAATGTCAGGGAATGAACTCCCAAATGAGCTCCCACTTTAGAAGTTGGAGTCCCAATAGACTTCCAAATCTTTAGAAGGTGATTGTAGGGGTCAAAACTCATTAAATTGAAAGATTTTTTATATCTTGGAATTTAGATGTTTAAAATGGGCTCGTATGACCCATTTGAGTACTTAAAACACAAGTTATGGCCAAAAGAAAGGCCAAGAATCAAATTGCCAATTTGACTTTCAACCACTATAACTTTATTTTAGACCTCACCTCAATCGGAGTTCTGCACACAAAGTTATGGGCCTCCAAAGTTGTGGGAGTCCTAATTTCGAGAATTTCGGGACTCCCACTTGGGAGTCCTGGGATAAAATGACATTTGGGTGCTAGCCATGTGGCCAAGCATAGATAATACTATATGGGGGAAGGTGGTGGCTTCCCCCAAGTTCGAGCCATGGTGAGTCTTGTGAGTCCGTGTTTGCCCGTGGTTCATTTATGCACCAAAAAATGCTCTAACTATGTAGTAACCAACTTGTTATTTGGTTTGTGCAAGTCCATGTGAGTAATTGAATTACTTGTCACTCTTCTTAGTTCCCATATCAAAGCTCCAAGATGCCCCTCTACCCCCAAAGTTGTTGAGAATTCAAGCTCAACTAGTTAGGTTTCATTAGTTATTGGAGTAGGAAAATAACTAGGTTACTTTTCATAAGGTTGAATTACTTTCGTTACTTATTTTAATTTGGTTATTTGTGGTTTGGTCTTTTAGTTAAATACCTTGGTGTTGATGGTTTGGCTCTGATTTATTCATTACACAAGTTTGTGTATTTTATGTGACAAGAACCTTGAAGAGTTCTTGATGTTGTGTTTTGTGTTGTGAGCATTATGTTGTAGTTTCCTTTCAATAAAGATTTATGTTTGCACTTGAGTAGATCTCCTATTTGTTAACATGGTATCAAACTTAGGTTGTTTGATTAGAAAGTTGAAAGAGATCTAGAGCTAGAAAGTTTCTAGAACTAGAGATTGAGAGTCTCTAGTAATATCATAGGACATCAAGTGCAAAAGAGAAACGGGGAAAGGAAATAATGTGAAGAGAAAGAAAAGAAAAGAAAGGAGGTGAAAGGAGATCAACATATCAAAGTTATGGAAGTCATATCTTTAAATCTAGATTTAGATCTAATGTGAAAAGATCTTGGAGTGAAACTTGGAAGGATTATAGAAAATTATAAGACACTTCCATTTTTAGATTTAAAAAAAAAAAAGATATGTTTTGTGAGAGTTATGAGCTTTTGAAAACTTTGTGCTAGATATGGTTTTTTGGTCATATCTCCTTTGTTTGAGCTTTTTTGGATCTGCAACTTTGGGATTTTAGAGATTATATAGGAATATATGTGTGAGAGAAATTTCATGTCATTTGGATCTATATTAAGAGAGATCCAAGCATATAAAGTTTTAGTTTTAGTTTTGAAGTCAGTTTCTTTTGAAAGTGATATCTCTTTGTGGTCATCATCAATAGAGCTGAACCTTTGAGAAGATGTAGAAAACATATATTTAATGTGTTTTCCAAAATCTCAAGGATTTTGGAGTTGCTGAGAGCGAGTTGTAAGTCATTTTGTGTTTAGGTCCCAGTTTGAAGTGACTTCAAGGAAGTAGCAAGATCTCTCATTTTATGAAGTTAAATGAACTGAAATTTCGAAAGAAGGTAGTAGACATAGTTGTTCATGTTTCATCAGAATTTTAGATCGATCCAAGGTCATATGTGTATGGAATAGCTTTGCAAAGTTGCTGTGACAAAAGTTTGTTTTAAAAAGACATCAAAGCAAAGTTTTGAAGTGTAGCAAATACAACTTGAAGAACTTGAAGGAAGGAGTTTGAAGATTGGGAAGTGCAAATACATTATCAAGACTTTCATACAAAAGTGTGGTATGTAATCATGTATTTAATATCATATGAAATATTATACGAGATACGTACATATACGTAAAACCTATGTATAATATAAAATTTCGTATAATACACGACATACATACATATGCAAGGTCCATCTTGTTCAACCTTAACCCTAACCCAAATTGTAGAAACCTAAGGAAGGAAAACCTTAACCCTAATCCTAGAAACCCAAGGAAGGAATTAAAATCGTTGTGAAACCCCAAGAAGACATTGAATGTTGCCTTGAGAGATGGCAGATGGTCTTTCTCAAATTGTAATTGAGAAACTAAACAAGAACAATTTCCAAGTGTGGAAATTTAGGATTATGAATTTCTTAATGGGGAAAGGCTACTGGGAATTCATAACTGGTGATTAGAAAGAACCTCCTCTCCCAGAAAACCCCACACAACAACAAATTCGAACTAATAAAACTTGGCATGAAAAAACAAGGAAAGTCTTATATTGGCTTTCTGTGAGTGTGTCTGATTCCATGATTGTGCATATTCAAGATGCAAAATCACCCAAGCAAGCTTGAGATACATTAGTGAAGATGTATAACACCAATACACAAGCTCGCAAAATGCAACTCAAGCAAAAGTTGCATAATTTACATAAAAACAAAATGAACATCACTGACTATTCTACAAAGGTGGAAAACCTTGTAGATGCTCTTGCATCTATAGGAGCCCCTGTAGATGATGAAGATTTAGTGGCCATGACTTTAAATGGATTTGGAAAAGACTATAACCAGTTTCGTATTTCAATTGCAGTTCGAGAAACATTTCCCAACTTCCAAAACTTAATAACATTACTTATAAGTGAAGAAATGAGAATTATTAGTACTTCTAATGGAGGATCACAAGAAAATGTTTTCTACTCAAATATTAATAGAAGTAGAGGTAGAGGTGGTAAAACCTCGTTTCAAGGTCGACACGGAAGCTCACATCGTGGACATCATCAACATGAAGGTCAAACTCATGGAGGTGGACAAGGAAACTTTGGAAGAAGAGGAAGTCGAGGAAGTCGTGGAGGTCATGGTGGAAGTCATTGAAATCAACAACCAAATAACGATTCAAATTGCTATTATTGTAGAAAACCTGGGCACATGGCAAAGAACTGTTATCAAAGGGAGCATGATGCACAAAATGGAAAGCTATAACATGGGAATTATGCATTAACTAGCAATCAAGGTGATGAACAACTATTTGTGATACAACACATGACAAATTCAATGATAGGAGGTGTATCAAACAAGAATGTCTGGTATGTGGATTATAGAGCTTCAAACCACATGACTAGTCATGGAAAATGGTTTAAAAACGCAAAGGATTTGAAGACACCAAGGTTTGTGGAAACTGGTGATGACACTACACATCCCATCACACAAATTGGCAAGGTGCCATTGTCCATGCAAAATGGGCAAACAAAGTACCTGAAAGATGTACTTCATGTTTCAACAAGAACAAAAAAATTTGGTTTCCATAGGCCAAATGGTGGAACAAGGTTTACAAGTGACATTCAACCCAAATGGATGTTTTGTGGAAGACATGAAAAACCAAGGCAAATTGATTGCAAAAGGGGAAAGGAATGGACGAATGCGCACCTTGGATGTGAACATGTCTGAGGTGAATTCCATGTTATTCACACATGGAAAAGGAGTTGGAGACATTGGAATTTGGCACAAGCAGGTTGGCCATGTTAATTTTTAATGTCTTAAGTTGATGGTGAAATAAAATCTTGTTAGAGGTCTTCCCAAATTTGGAACAAAAGAGGTGATGTCAAAAGTTTGTGAAGCATGCTAACTGGGGAAGCAATCTAGGCATCCATTCCCAACTCAAACAACTCATGTAAGTTCCAAACCTTTGGAAATGATCCACTCATATGTGTGGACCACGAAGACAAAATCCATTGGAGGATGTAAGTATTACATGAGTTTTATTGATGACCACACGAGGAAGGTGTGGGTCTACTTCATGAAACACAAAGGTGAAGTGTTTCAACATTTTTTGAATTTCAAAGCAATGGTAGAGAAAGAGAAAGGTGTGAGCATCAAGCACCTAAGGTCCAATGGAAGGGGAGAGTATTTTTCAAACGAATTCAGTGAGTATTTGAAGGAACATGGAATTCAAAGGAAATATTCATGTAGTTATTCCCCACAACAAAATGGAGTTGTTGAAAGGAAAAATAGGCACATTGCAGAAATAACATGTGCCATGTTGAATGAGAAGAATTTGCCAAATTACTTTTGGGTTGAAGCGGTAGTAACTATATTCTATATCATGAATCAAACACCCATAGTGGCAATTCATGGCATGACACCTAAAGAAAATTCACAAGCAGAAAACCTGATGTTTCACACCTCAGAGTGTTTGGTGCATTGCATACGTGCATGTTCCTGACGAAAAAAGATCAAAACTAGACCCAAAAGCTGAGAAATGTATCTTCATTGGATATTCTTCATAACAAAAAGGATATAAATGCTTCAATCCTTCCACTCGGAAATTGCAAGTGAGTAAAGATGTTATGTTTGATGAGATGGTTAGCTAGTACTCACCACTAAAGGTAACAAAAGATGGAAAGGCTAGAAATGGTGATGTTTCATCAAATGCGGAGCAAGAATCACAATTAATTAATGGACCACAAGAGTCTTCAATTAGTGGGTCTAATAGCACTCCATGGAAAGGAAGATTAAGATCTTCAAACATTGTACATGGTAGTTCTCAAACATCATCTAGAAATCCTCATGTAGATGATGAGTCAAGTGATTCAGAGAAGAGTGTGGGTTAAGAATCAAAAATCCCTTTAGTTACTACTCCTAAAGTTCGGATGGCCAAGAAAGCTTTGAAATCACCTGACAACAATAATGGAGTACGAAGATCCACATGAGTCAAGTATCATGTACAAAAACCCACATATGATGGTTTTGTAGCTCATCATTATGCAGACATGGTGAGAGTTATACAAGAGGTTGAACCCACTTGTTTTGAACAAGCGGTTGGAAACCCTAAGTGGGACAATGCCATGGATGAAAAGAATGGCGGCTTTGGATGTTAATGCTACTTGGGAATTAGTAGTTTTACTAGAGGACAAGAAAGTAATTGGGTGCAAATGGGTGTATAAAGTTAAACACAATGTAAATGGATATGTGAGCAAATACAAAGCAAGATTGGTTGCCAAAGGCTATGCCCAAATTTATGGCATAGACTATGAGGAGACCTATAGTCCAATTACCAAAATGACAACTATAAGAACAATCATTGTTATGGCAATATCAAATGGATGTAAATAATGTTTTTTTTCATGGAGATTTACAAAAAGAAGTGTACATGGAACAACCACCAGGTTATGTGGACCAAACACATCCTAATTTGGTTTGTAGGTTAAAGAAAACTTTACATGGTTTGAAGCAAGCAAAATGTGAAGTTAAATGCAGATGAAGGAGACTTCGTGGAGGATACCACTATGTACAGACGCATAGTGGGGAGTTTGATTTACATGACCATTACAAGGCCAGATTTGAGTTATGCAATTGGAGTGGTAAGTCAATTCATGCAAACACCATGAAAACCACATTTGGATGTAGTGAGGCGCATATTGAGGTACATAAAACATACTTTGCAATGTGGAATTTTTTATGAAGCGAAGAGCCAGTTACAAGTACATGGATACACAAATGTTGATTGGGCTGGCAATGTTTCAGATAGAAAATCGACCAATGGTTTCATGTTTTCTTTTGGAAGTGGTGTTGTTAATTGGAGCAATAGGAAACAACCAACAGTTGCACTATCAAGCACGAAAGCAAAATACATAAGTGCAACAATTGTTGCATGTGAAGTAGTTTAGTTACAAAAACTACTCTCAGATTTGAGATAGTTAGTGGATGCTCTTGTTGTCATTTATTGTGATAACATCATTAGCATACTACTTGCTAATAACCCGGTCTATCATGCTAGGACAAAACACGTTAAGGTGCACTACCACTTCATTAGAGAAAAAGATCTAGCAAGAGAAATTAACCTTATTCATGTTAGTAGTGAAAATCAAGTTGCTAACATTTTCACAAAGGCTTTAGGTACAAACAAACGAAAGAGGTTTAGAAAAATGCTTGGTGTACTAGAAGTGGATTTGAGCTTAAGGGGAATGTTGATAATTCAAGCTCAAGTAATGGATTACTAGAGTAGGAAAGTAACTAGGTTACTTTCACAAGGTTGAATTACTTTCTTTACTTATATTAGTTTGGTTATTTGTGGTTTGGTCATTTAGTTAAATACCTTGGTGTTGATGGTTTGGTTCTTTTTTCTTCATTACACAAGTTTGTGTATTTCATGTGACAAGAACCTTGAAGAGTTCTTGATGTTATGTTTCATGTTATGAGCATCATGTTATAATTTCCTTTCAATAAAAATTTATGTTTGCACTTGAGTAGATCTCCTATTTGTTAACAACCGTGCGTTGTATATGCAATGTAAACATGTGTATCACGTCTTATAGATGATTCTGTTTTATGGGCTCATGGAAGAGTTCATTAATCATTGCATATGGAATTATGATGAAGTTCAACATTTGTTGAAACATTTTAAAACTTGTGAACTCTTGTGATAATACATCACAATGTCATTCATGAACCTCTCCGTAGCTAGTTGGACCATGCATGAAGTTTAGATTTTAGTTTTAGCTTAATGGTTTTTTTTTTCCACTTTATAAATTTTTAATCATTGTAAAGTGATGTATATTTATCTTTAATATCATGATACCTTGGCCATTTCAACACATGTTTGTCAAATAATTAATATAATGTGAAAAGTTAATTTTCATCAAATATTTTTCAAGTATGCAATTCCCACCCATTTCAACATTTTTGAAAATATTGTAATTATTGTCCAAAAGAATTAGACATTTGGAGCATTGGTTGCACAAAGGATGATGAAATGCATCCTAGAATTTTATTTTGTTTTCAAATGTTCACACGATATTGCTCTCGACAACTTTCTTGCCAAACCCATGTTCAAAGTCAATAAACCATTGTTGATTTCATAACAAACCATGGATGTGACATGGTTAAGTATTCCATGACTTGTTAGAAAATATTCTACCACATCATGAAATATTTTACCATGTCATGGAATATTTCGCCACATCATGGAATATTCTACTATGTCATAAAACAATTTCCATGTGGCAAAAAATATATCAAAAATATTCCATGACATTTTTAAAAAATTCCATGCCATGGAATGGAATATTTTTTAAGATTCCTTCTTGCTCACATGAGCAAGTTCACCTACTTGCTCGTTCGCCCATTAGCGTCATTGGCAAAAATCTTACTTCAATATATTTTGAAAATGATGTACTAGCTTTTTGATGCACGTTACATCATGCCTTGATGAAAGCCTTGGGCTTTGCCAACTTGCCACATTATGTACCTATAACATGCCAAGTTCCCAACGGTTTCATAACACAACATCAAGTGTGTTCGAAAAACATGTTCTTAGCATAAGTATGTGAAAACAATCATTTTTCTTGAAAGCATGTTTAATTACATGGGAGTTCTAATAGCTTTTAGCTAAATTTGGAACACCATTGTATAATGGATGTTGTAATTTGGTGTTGCATTTATTGCCAACACACATAATTATAGATTTCATGGATCCTATTATAGGGCAAGTGTTATTTCAAAGAAAGGTTGATCGCATTAGTAAAAATGTTTGGGAAACTTTTGAACACATAGGTTCTTTGTTGGAGGTTAAAGATGATGATTCTAATAATGATTTCTTCTACACGCTTTTTAAAAGTCTTTCAAAATTGATATATGCAAAACTAGAAAATCGCCTAGATGTTGATCATGGCAGGTGTATCTTCTAAGATTATCATTTAAGGATTTGTCACCAAGTTTTGTATATTGAACCATCTTGGCTGCGTTGTCCACCACGGGTCACATTGAAACATGTGGAAAACGACCAAGATAAATCATCATGCAAAAATGTCTTTTGTTGGTGGACATTTGTGGCAAGCAATGTAGCCCAATGCATTTGTTGGTGCATCATCTTCCATTCAGGTATTAAGGTTTCCCTTCACATGATTTTTTCAAGTTCTTTGCTATAGAAGTTGAATAGTACATGTTAATGAAATATTTTTAAAGCTTATTGTGAATGAAAAATTCATGTTCTTAATAATCATTAAGGTTCATGTGGTTGTGTGTTGACGCTATTTTGTTAAATGATGTACATTCACAGATGTATTGAGTTTGAGCCATGGGGGGAGTGAATTATGGTTATGAAACCAAACTTTGAATTTGATTGCCTTTGCAAATGGCATTCCACGATCTTTTGATGGTAAGAATCATTTTAATTATGTGAAGAATCAAGCTTTAATTGTGTGAAAATTAGGCCTCCAAAAAGGTATGCAACAATCTTACATACTCTTGGATGTAATTATTGTTTACAAATTAGGCACATGGGTTTGGTCTTGCATGATTGTGCAATTTTTATGTATTTTTCTCATAACATTTATAATTAGGTGCACCCAAATTGATCTGTTTTGGTAAGGGTGATTGTAGGCCATTCAAGGCACTTATTTCCCACCATTATGGAATTAGTCCCAAACTTAGTGAACAATCGATTAAAAAGGAATAGAAATGAAATTTGCATTCTATGAAGTCCTTTTCAAGGTCACTTTGAGGATTAGGTACCTACATGAGATGCTACATAAAATAATGACAAAATAAATGGGTTAATACACACAAACATGTATAAAAAAATACATTAAATACAAATGGCCACATGACAAAGCCTTAAACATATAAGGATTTATAGTGTAGGTTTTTTTACATGTATCGTAGGCAAAGGGCTTTTGCAAATATTTCAAGGAAAATTGGAACGAAATGAAAATTTTGCATTTAAACCTTGTAATCCAACAAAACTTCTTAGGATACTAGGTGATTTAAAGGGAGTCACAAAATTGTCTACTAAAGCAAAATTTTCACATGTACAAATGTGGTAGGACCATGTTTCATGATTGTGTACCCTTTGCTTTGCATTAATTTTGGTTCACCTTATTATATTTTGCACCAAGAACCTCCCACAATAATGTACCAAGAGGCACTTGTAGCATGGCAATTACATGAATTGAAAAGGTTTGTAGCATGTAAAATTTACGAGGAGAATTGTAACATGCCCAAAAATTTTCATTATGATATTGGGAGCAGTTGGAACAACTTTCTTGATTTTGTTCAAATTACCATGAGTTGGTCATTGTGCATCATCCATACTTTCACATAAGCTTTAACAAAAAATATCGATGCCCACAAAACTTATTTCTATAGTGGTTCAATTGTTTTATATTTTGTGGCCAACCCTATAAATGAATAGTTTTTTTGGCTAGGTTTCCATGGTTTGTAAATTTTATCTTTCACCTATTTGTTTATCAAGTTGCAGCCTTTGCCATAACTTTTTACACATGGAGCTTAGAAGTGAACTCCATTTTTGCCATCTTCTTTAGCTTTCTACTTCACAATCATTTGTTAAAATGGCATCTTTTTTATAATGTACTTGTATAGAGCTTTTGTGATAGAATGGTGGTATTTGTATCACTAATGAATAAATGAGATATGTTAATTGAATAAATTATGACTTAATTGAATAGATTCCTTTTTTAGTTAATGTGATATTATGAAATTTGGAAAGTAATTTCGTTAGCAAGCAATTACACCATAGGCCCACAAAACTATCTTAGAAGATTACATAATCAAAGATGAAATTTAGGTGAACAAAAAATGTGACTTGTATGAAATTTTTTGTCCATTCATCTAGATGTTCCTTTGTAATGTCCATCAACACATAAAAACTAGAGGGTTTATTTGTATTATTCATATTCTATGGGCATTTTGATAACACAATCAGAAAAGCAATGTCCATATTTGTGGGAACTTGCATGGTGAAAATGAATGCAAACCTCCAAACATGAGGGAAGGTTATTGTGGCTTTCATTGCGCTAATGTCAAAAAGGGAGAGGTTATAATCAAATGGGGAAAATACATGTTTATGATTGTTTAATCAAGTGAGACAAATGCATGTTTGGCACTATCGATGCAAATTAGTTATATTCCATGTCATAAGATGAAAAATTAAAGACCATGATGAGAAGCTAGGGGCCTAGTATATTCCCACCAAAGATGCACATTGAAACATAATGTTATTTTAATACAAAGTTTACCATCCACCATGATCCATGCATTACATATTAATGTAATAAAAACCTTCAACCTGAAAACCAAAAGTCATTCTTAAATAGGTCTTGCATTATAACAATTACATTTTACATATTTGTAACATGCGGTAACATGTGTAAAGTACCATTGACAAACATTACAAAAGAGGACAAATATAATGCATCCATAAACCTTGTTGAATTGTGTTATGCATGATGTTTAGCAAAAATGGAAACCAAATATAAATGAGTGCATACAATGTTTTTATGTTAATTCATGAATATTGATTTTGTACCTATTTTCACACTACGGTTTGAAGTTCAAATACTTATTGTGAACAAGTCCATAAACATTACAAATATTTGATCATCTAAGGTTGTTTATAAAACATTTCATAACATTTCGTCCAATTTCTTGCCAATCTCCTAGAATATAGGAACATGCACACGTACTCAATACTTGGAACAATATGTTTAGGGTGATGGAATATATAACAAACATGTGAGTAGTTGGACATGTATTGTTGCCATGGGATTAGCAAATTATACATGTAATTGGAAACACCAATGAACATTAATGGGCATGTTACTTGAAGTTTGCATCCTTGTATAATTAAAAAGGTCAAAATATGTGTTCATATGGTGGTGTGTCTATTGCAATTAGCTCATGGCTAACACTTCCTCCTCCATTGTAAGCAACAGTAATAAAGGTGTTTACAACATATTCCTTTCCATCCCCTTTAGCAAAAATAATAATCATATTGTGTTAAATGATTAGGGTGAAGTTGCAAACCATAATTCCTTGTAATCAAATTTCTATGAGAAAGTTTTAGGTTCCAAACAAATTGGGTAGCTATTATCACTACTAGAAATTTTGTCTTTTGCAACTTGTCTTATGCAACTAAAAAGTCTCACATGTAACTATTTTGGAGTTGCATGTAACATTTTTTAGTTGCATAAGACAAGTTGCAAAAGACAAAATTTCTAGTAGTGTATACTTTTGTCTACATTGGATGGAATGTCATTAACAATGACATCTTCAATATGCAAATTTGTACATTGTAGAAATTCATTAGTTAATTGTACAAGTAATATGTCCAAGAAGTTGGGGCCATTAGTAATTAGTAATGTGTTATAAATGGTTACTATAACCTCCACAACATTGTGTAACATGTTTAGAAGCTAACTAAATTGCATTTGCTAAGCTCAATGTTGGGCTTAGTAGTGGTTCCATCTACAAGAGCATAAATATTGTTGGTAGGTTCAATAGCTTTTGACATATCCTTTGACGGTGTTAGTAGTGAATCAAATCAACTAGTTGACATGTGTTGATGTTACATTATATTTTGTAGTTGTAGTCTACATTGATCTTCATTAATAGCAATCAATTTTAGTGCAACTACAAAAAGTAAATATTGGCCATTAATGAAGGTTACAAATCCATATGTAAACGAACTTATTTATGCAAACATACCTAATAAACATCTAAACTATATCTCTAAACATAAAAACAACTTCTTTTTAAACACAACATCTACTTTTCTCTTAATAGAATAGGGGTTCTCTCTAGACTTAACAATAGCTTATATTTAAACTTAATATGAACTTATCTGTAAACATACCAAAAACATTTGTCTAAACTTAACATACCCGTTTTAGTATACTAAATTATAATTTCTCTCTAGACTTAATTGTAACCTATTTCTAAACTTGGATGTATTTTTATTTGTAATTCCTAATAATTGCATCACAAGTAATTATAAACTTTATAAATGATTCCTAGTACCTGCATCATGTGCAATCCAACCATAATCATGATCTTTTATGAATTTTAGTTAGTTAATGATGCACTTTTGCAAATAATTATTTTTGGGCACATTGCCCTTCTATTGCCATGCCTCAAGGAATTTGGGTTTATTTGCCATTACCATTGTCTGCATCACTCATAATTGCACATTTTTTATTTAGTTGATGTATTCATCCCACCATTCATTAATTGAACATTTGAGTGATTCAAATGCCAGTTCCACCTATTACTTCCATTATTGGCATGAAAAAACATTCATACAACTTGCAAATTAAAAAAACCCCTCTTCTTGTAACATCCTTTTGATTGGAACCCATGGTCGAAAGTTAAAGCATAGTCTAGTCCATTTTAGGATGTTGTCCTTATTCCCTCCTTTAATAGGGTGACATAAAATTGTTTGCAAGCCTTGCATAAACATGAACATCTTTAGAATTAGTACACTACTTGGTGTTTATCATATTTGTTTTGCCTTTTCGATGTTACAATGCAAATAGCTACCCTTAGAGTCCTTGTTTTTTATTTGTTGTGTGTCCATGGGAATGGTGGTAAAACACTTTGTAGAAGCAAGACATTCCAAGAAAATTGGTACCTAAAATGCCATTCCCAAGTTATTTGCTCCATGCAAGGAGCCGGCTTGATTTCCCAATCTTGCATTTTTTTTAACGTATTCATTAAATTTTTGAGCCTTTATATCCTTATAGTGATGCACCTTCAAACTCCTTAAAAGACTCAAATGTAAGTCCCAAAGTGAAAACAACACTCCTTAGTTTGCAACACTTTTGGGGTAAGAAGGGCGTGCTAAAGCTCCGGGATGGGGACTAGGATGAGTGACAAGCATGTCAATTATTCATATCAATCTGCACAAACTAGACAACAAATTGGTTAGTTTAATGTTAATTGAAACATTTTTGGTGCACATACGAATCATGAGCATACATAGATTCAGAAGACTCACACGACTTGGACTTGGGAGAAGTCACCACCTTCCCTCTTATAATTTTTTTGTGATTCACTACAAGGTTACACCCAAATGACATTTTTCTTGGGACTCCCAAGTCGGGAGTCCTGCATTTCTCGAAATTAAGATTCTCGCCACTTTGGATGCCCATAACTTCTTGTCTAGACCTTTGATTGAGATAAGGTCCAAAATAAAGTCATAACCCTTGTCAAGATCTTTCAAATAATATGTCGCATGCCTCATGTACACACATAATTCAGGGTGATTCCTAACTTTTAGTGGTCGAAAGTCAAATCAACATTTTGACTCCCAACCCTTCTTTTAACCATAACTTGTGTTTTAATCACTCAAATTGATCTTGCAACCTCATTTAAGACATCTACGTGTTAAGAGTTTTACAATGGTATAAATAACTTTTCAATCTAATGAATTTTGACCTTTTAAATCATTCTTTGAAGATTCGGGATTCCATCAAGACTCCAACTCCCAAAATGGGAATTCATTTAGGAGTGTGTGGGTTCCCACATTCCTAGGTTACACTCCTAGCCCACACCTTTCCATTCCTTGCCTTGGTCATGGGCCTAATGTTGCAACCCTAGTTTTGGGCTCGTGACCAAAGCAAGGTGCGGGCCAATATTGAAGCTCGGGAGTCACATTTCATGCTTTTAGAAGTTTAGGAGAGCATGAAGGAATGAACCCACACACTCCCAAGTGGGTTCCCGCTTAGAGAGTTGGAGTTTCAATGGACTTTTGAATTTTTAGAAGGCATTTTCAAGGGTCAAAACTCATTGGATTGAAAATTTCCTTATACCATTGAAAAGTTCTTGAGAAGTAGATGTTTAAAATGGGTTCGCATGACCCATTTGGGTATTTAAAACATAAGTTATGGCCAAAGGAAGGGCCGGGAATCAAATTGCAATTAGATTCGTGACCATTAAAAGTTGAGAATCACCTTGATTTACTTTTGTGCAGGTGAAATGCCACATATTTTTGGTAAACTTTTGAAAAGGGCTAAAACTTTGCTTTAAACCTCATCTCAATCAACGGCCTGCATAAGAAGTTATGGCCTTCCAAAATTACAAAAATTTCAATTTCAAGACTCTTAACTTGAGAGTCCCAAGACAAAATGACATTTGAGTGCAAGCCCCATGGCCAAACACAAATAATACTATAAGGGGGAAGGTGGTGACTTCCCCCAAATCCGGGTTGTGTTGAGTTTGTGTTTGCCTGTGGTGAGTTCGTGCACCAAAAGTGCTGCAACTACGCACTAATCAACTTGTTATTTGGTTTGTGTGAATAATTGACCCATTTGTCATTCATTTTAGTCCCCATCTCAAAGCTCCAGCATGCCCTTCTACCCCCGAAATGTTGTAAATCGAGGAGCGTACTTTGATTCCTTATCTTTCCGATGTTTTGACCTTTGGATTCATAGTTGATTTTATCAACGAGTTTGGGGGTGTGTCACCCAAGGTTGGGGTCATGCCATCTAGGTTGATGCACCCCCAAACTCCTCATAAGATTCAAATGCAAGTTCAAAGGTGAAAACAACAAAAGAGAAAGGAATGGGATACGCTTTTTAGCTCCCAAAATTTCGGGGGTAAAGGGGCGTGCTGAAATTCTAAGATGTGAATTAGGACAAATGATAAATGAGTCAATTATTCACACAGACCTGCACAAGCCAAACAAGTTGGATAATGCATAGTTTGAGCACTTTTGGTGCATGGACGAACCACATGCACACACGAATTCACAAGACTCACCACGACCCAGATTTGAAGGAAACCACCACCTTCCCTTTATACTATTATCTGTGATTAACCACAAGGGCTACATCCAAATGTCATTTTGTTTCGAAACTCCCAAGTTGAGAGTTTCGAAATTCCCAAAATACGATCTTCTAGCACTTTGGAAGGCCATAATTTCATATGCAGACCTTTAATTAAGGTGAGGTCTAAAGAAAATTGTATCTTTCATTAAGAGCTTTCCAATGATATATGACATGTAATTTGCACAAAAGTGAATTAATGCGATTCTTGACTTTTAGTGGTAAGGAGTCAAATTGGTAATTTGACCCCTAGCCCTTCTTTTGGCCATAACTTGTTTTAAGTACTCAAATGAGTTATGCAAGACCATTTTAAACATCTATGTGTCAAGAGCTTTCCAATGGTATAAGGAACTTTTTAATCAAATGAGTTTTGATTCTTGAAATTATTTTCGAAAAATTCAAGAATCCATGGGGATTCCAACTCCCAAAGTGGGAGCCCACTTGGGAGTGTGTGGGCTCATTCTTTCACACTCTCTTACATTCCCATGACCATGAAATGTGACTCCCGGGTTTCATTCTTGGCTCACACCTTTGCAAGCCCTTGTTTTGGTCGCAAGCCCAAGGCTAGGATCACAACATAGGTTGCTTTTACACCCATGACTACCCAAAAATCGATGCTTAACATATTTTGACAACACTTTGAATTTTTCATCCACAATAACCTAATTGCAAAAACATTCAACACACAAAATGGTGGAATTTTTAACATTATTGTTGTATTGATTTAATTTTTTCAACCAACATACAACAAGTTAGAAGTTAAACCCTACAACATAATTCGTAAATGAAAAAACATAACAAATGATTAAATTCAAAATGCAAATGTAGTTTTCTTATCAATTTTACAAATGACCAGTTCCAATATGAAGACATAAATATGCCTCCAACCTAGTTGTCCCATTTGTCATTTTTAATCTTCCTATATTGTTACAATCTGGATTTGAATCCATCAATAGTATCCTTCTCCCAGTCATAATGACGTATTGTGTATGTCGCAACCCTAGCCTTGGCCTTACGACCAAGTCAAAGGGCTTGCAAGGGTGTGAGCCAAAAGGAAGTTCGAGAGTCAAAGCAAGAAGAAGAAGCCCAGGAGTCACATCACAAACTCCCGGGAGTGTTAGAAAGTGTGAGGGAGTATGAGGGAATGAACCTTCACACTCCCAAGGCAACTCCCACTTTGGGAGATGGAGTCCCGGTGGACTTCCAAAACTTCAGAGAGCGATTGCAGGGGTCAAAACCCAATGGCTTGTGGCGTTCTTTATATCATTGGAAAGCTCTTGGAACGTAGATGTCTAAAATGAGCTCGCGTTACTCATTTGGACATCTGAAACACAAATTATGACCAAAAGAAAGGTCGGGAGTCAAATTGCCAGTTTGACTCCCGACCACAAAAAGTTGGGAATCGACCCGATTTACTTAGTCGCAAGGAGCATGCCACATACCGTTGGAAAGCTCTCGACGAGAGCTACAACTTTGCTTTAGATTGCATCACGATCCAAGTTTTGCTCGCAAAGTTATGGGGCTCCAAAGTCGTGGGAGTCCCATTTGGGGCGATTTTGGGACTCCCACTTGGGAGTCTTGAGAGAGAAAAGCCATTTAGATGTAGCCTCCGTGGCCAACCACAGAGTATACTATAAGGGGGAAGGTGGTGGCTTCCCCCAAGTCCGGGCTGTGGTGAGTCTTGTGTGTCTATGTTGCCCGTGGCTCGTCCTAGCACCAAGGGTGCTCCAACTATGCACTAACCATTTTATGTCGGTTGTGTGCAGGCCCGTGTGAGTGAATGAAGCTTGTCAACTCTTCCTAGTCCCATCCCAGAGCTCCAACACGCCCCTCTACCCCTCAAAGTGTTGTGAGCTAAGGAGCGTGCTCCGACTCCTCCCTCTTCCGCTGTTTTCTACTTAGGCTCACATTTGAATCCTTTAAAGAGTTGGGAGTGGGTCAGTGTATGGCAACAACATAAAAATATTAAGGACACGTTTCAAGAAAGTAGGAGGATGAGGAGTGGCTACCAATTCATGATAATAACTTGTTTTATTTTTGTATGTGTAGAAACTAACGCATCTTTGTGTTTAACCTCAAGTAACCCTAACTCCTTGGATGGGAATTCTTTCATGAAATCAATAGAAAGAGAGTTGAAAGTTGTCACTAAATTTTAGGATGATGTGTCATGTCAAAATGCAACTACACTTTACACCAGATGCCATGTTACAATTTGGTGTTATAACTTACAACTTTGTGAAGCATTCTTGCACACCTTCAACATGAAGATATGCACTCACAAAACCCATTTGTAAGTGGAACTACTATGTAGTTGTAGTCTAACAAGTAAGGTGTTTCAATGTAATGCAATGAAGTTCACTGAGAATCTAATGCATTGTGTCTACATGGAATATACAAAGACATTATGGGAGAATCGTAACTCACCATGATGGAATGTGAAGGGGCATTATGTTGATGTGCATTCAATGTCACGCTTGATGGTTGAACCCTTTTTGTTCCATTCGTCATAACATTTACATACAACCTCCTAATTTAACATGCATTGGATTTTTGAAAAGCTAATCTAAAAAGGAGCCATGTTACAAAATCTTATAAGTTTTTTTATTTTGTTGATCAAGAGTCAACCCTTGGGACTAAAAATCACTTTGCTTAAATTAAGGAAAAAACAGACAATTTTAACCCCCTCTACTTCCGGTAAATGTAGCTCCCTTACGGTAAACCCAATGATGCTAAATTTTGGAAAAAACCTTCTACACCTCTTAAACAAGAATTATTTTAAGTTTGACACAAATCCAACGGTGGATTTGGGAGGAAGAACTATTTGAAATAAAACTCCAAAGGTTTTGTCATGGAAATCCTTCCATGAACTCCACTACAACACCCTCTACTCCCGGCAAGTGTAGTTCCTTTACAGCCAAACCGATGATGTTGAAATTTGAAGAGAACCTTTTACACCTCTTAAACAAGAACGAATTTAAGTTTGACACAAATCGAACGGTGGATTTGGGAGGAACAATTATTTGAAATAAAACTCCAGAAGTTTTGTCATGAAAGTCCTTCCATGTTTATTTCTTGCACACATCTTTTTCATGAACAACACCTTTTCACACATAAGAACTAATCTTTTTCTCACACATTCCTTCTCTTCCTTTTCCTTTTCCCCAACCCAAAAGACTCCCCTCTCCCTAGGTAAACCTCCATATCCTTTCTTTAAGCTTGTTCCCCTTGTCCAATGGAAGCTTCGAAATCCTCCCCTCTAATCAATGGGCTCTTCATCCTTCAAGAGCCAATGAGAATTGAGAATGATTTGCCCTTCAATTGATTTTAGGATGAGAATTCTTGGGCCCAATGAAACACAAAAAATATTTCATCCTCTAATCAAATATGATGACAATTCTCATGACTGATGGGATTAGAGGACTCATCCTTCCCCTTATCTTGGATATTTTGATGAGGTTCTTGAGCTTTATCCTTATTCCTTCTGTCCGTCGACCCTCACATCCTACTTCTTCATCCTAATTATTTCAAGTTATTAACTACTAGGACAATTTATCGATAATAACAAGTAAACATCCTTGAGTCCTTACTTGACTAAATCGATTCAATGGTTGAAGTAACATCCTCGCGTACCATTTATTCTTTTTATATCCCCTACTTATTTTTTCTTCCATGCACTAATTAATTATGTAGTACATAGCAAATTGGAATTAAAATTTGCATCACAAAACCCCCCACATACTTCTAGATCCACCGTTAAAATTAAGGTTTGATGAATCCATTAGATCTAGGATGTTTCAATTTTCATGAGGTTCCGTCGTCACTCCCACACCTTATGCCTACCCTAATTTGTTAAATAAGAAAACCTCGACCCCTTCTGAACGCAAATACCACATTTGTTTTGCTACCCTCTTGGTTTTTGTTGATGCAAATGAAAATTTAGTCATGGCGAATGATGTCGTTATGCCCTTGAATCCTCCAGTTTCACTAGTAGAAAAGGAAGAGTTTAAAGAATCACCGTTTGACATGAATGTCTCTGAACGGTCGCGCGAAGAAGAACCGTCCAAAAGAATGGTGTGCACTCGAGTCGATCATTCGGCATGGGATTGTCGACTATCTCCTAACCCACATGCCTTAGCAATCTATTTTTAAAAAATCCCTGCTTGTGGAGCTGCACCAAAAAGGTTTGAAAAATGTCAATGTGAAAATGACAATGTTCGTCTTCATTGTCAAACTTGGGTTCCCGATGATGGCCATTATCGTTGGCTGCGAGGCCCAATCAATCCCCTTTCCATGGAGCATCGTGTTGAATACCTAGCTCACACCATTCATTGCATTTTGGAGTTTTTACAATTGTGATATATCCCCTTAAAGTTATTTACTAAGTTGTAATTCGCCTGAGGCCACTCAGGTGGAAATGTTAATACCTAAGTTTAATTTTGATTCTATTTAAAAGTTTGATAGAAGTGAAAAGTAAATAAATATGTATTAAGACTACATTTTAGAAATCTTTCAAGTACATCATTCGTGCCTAAAGATTATTCTACATACTAACTTAATATTATCATGACGAAATGTTATTACTAATTATGGGCTTGTGTTATCAATATATCAATAAATCACATTTAATTATACATCCCCTTTCCCTTCTTTACAACATAAAAGGATAATGCATTTAAAAAGGTTTACTTGGTCCTAAAATTAACTAAGCCTTGCATCAATTTAAATAATAGAGTCTTTTACGCTGAAATATCCAAGGCTAATTCAACTCTTAATAATTATTACTTGGAGGTTTATTAGGATTCAAATCATTAATACTAAAGAAAACTATGAAACTAAAGCTTAACAATTTGTGGTATTATAATCCATGACTCACAAGCTACTTTAACCCTAGTTTTTCCAAATCTATATGCATGTTAAGTTGTCCATCCTTTTAAATGATTTTTACTTTTATAACATGAAACCCATTGAAATGTTGATCTATGGATGGGGATCTAAAGGTTAGAATAGATGTAAACCCATTGTTGATGCACCTTCATGCTCCTTGATGGACTTATTGCAAGTCTAAAGGTGAAAACAACGGAAGGAGAAGGAGTTGGGGCACGTTTTTTGGCTCGTAGCACTTTAGGGGTAGAAGGGCGTGCTGGAGCTTCGAGATGGGGACTAAGATGATTGACAAGAAACTCAATTACTCACACAGACTTGCACAAACTAAACAACAAGTTGGTTAGTGCATAGTTGGAGCACTTTTGGTGCACAGACGAACCACGGGCAAACACGAACTCACAAAACTCACCATGACCCGGACTTGGGGGAAGCCACCACCTTCCCTTTTATAATATACTATGTGCATGGCCACAAGACCAACACATGTCATTTTTGTCCCGAGACTTTCAAATTGGAGTCCCGAAATTCCCAAAATTAAGACTCTCGTGATTTTGGAGACCCATAACTTTGTGTGAAGACCTCTGATTAAAATGACATCTAAAGAAAAGTTTTAATTCTCGTAAAAAACTTTCCAACAATATGTGACACATTACTTACACGCAAGGGAACCAGGGCAATTCTTAACTTTTAGTGGTCGGAAGTCAAATTGACCTTTTGGCCATAACGTGTTTTAGGTACCCAAATGGGTCATGTGAGCTCATTTTAGACATTTACGTTCCAAGAACTTTCCATTGATATAAAAAACTTTTCAATTCTGATTTTTAGCCCCTATAATCACCCTCTAAAGATTCAGGAGTCCATTGAGATTTTAACTCCCAAAGTGGGAGCTCATTTGGGAGTGGAGGTTCATTCCCTCACACTCTTTGCATTCCTGGGAGCATGAAATGTGATTCCCAAGCTCACTATTGGCTCGCACTTTTACAAGCCCTTGCCTTGGTTGTGAACCCAAGGCTAGGGTTGCAACAATTATCATGTTCAACTATGTTATGTAATTTATCAACCACCCATCAAGCCACTTTTCAATCTTTTTCGAACTTACATTTTGTAAGGCTTCTAGGTTTTAATTTCAATTTGTTACCTTGTCATTCGTTTATTACTAGCATTACCTTTTTCCTTGATAATTGTAGGTACTATCTTTGGGTGATCCTTCCTTTTTTTTTAACGGGTTTGATCATTTTTTCTGTTTTCCATCAATCGTAAATTCTTCCCTTAATGTTTTAGGTATATTTACGAAGGAGGTGGACTTGTGATGTTTGGCATCATACCTTGCAAGTGGTTTTATCCATTGAGTGTTTTGAGTGAACACACTTGCTAAATGATGGTATTAATTATAAATTTTGTATTTTGCTCTTCATCAATTTTTACTTGGCTTTTAATCGATAAGCACAAAGTTGACTTCTCATCAATGAACATGTGTTATAGCTTTTTGTTTTCTTGAGCAGACTTGAAGTTGGAATACATTAGCAATGGAACATGTTTACTTAAATTTGGGTAAAATGGTGATTTGTTGCAACCTTTATGTTGGTGTTCCGAAAGCCTTTGCTTATTAGACCATTCTCCAACACAATGTTCTTTCTAACCATTGCAACATTTAACATCGTAACAATATACAAATCAAATCATAACATGAATCCAAAATATAAATTCCTTGTTATTTCTTAAAACATTTTGCAACATGTACAAGTGACAAGCAACAAATAAGAACACATGAATTAAAGACTTGAGTTTATGGTATGGGTTGAATAAATAAGGAAATTTTGTGTTTCTAAATAGTTTCATGTTCATCACTCCTCCTCTCACATCTATAAATTCCTTCCCATGTTTTTTGTTGTAAAAGAAAACTTTTAAACATATTACAAAATATTGTTCAATAAAGTTTTTCAAAGGAAGACAACAAAATCCAATTGAAGAGTTAAGTAACAATTGAACTATAATTAAATCAACATGATTTCAACTTCTTTACTAGCATTACACAAGGTTTTTTCATTGAAGTCTTTCATGGAGTCCATGAATGCCCTTGCAACACATTGTTTAGTATAGGAGGATATTTCCACAAATATTTCATAATCATCATCACAACACTAAAAAAAACTAACTTCAATAATAGTGTTGTGCTTGTGCTTGAAGCTCTTGCAAGTTTTGTGAAAGTTCCATTACATTACTTCAACAAATTATTTTAATCTCTAGGTGTGTTAAAAAAACCTGATGTGATACAACGAACATTACTCGATTGTTTACATTATCAATGTGCAATAAACTAAATGATTGTTGCTTAAAGTTTCAGGATGACAATGATGGAACTTCAAGCTGGTCTAACAATGGACATGATACTCGGGCACATAAGATTGTTACAATGCATTAGGGTTTAGGATCAAGGGCCATGGGGTTGTTTGGATAGTTTCAATTTGCACAAACGAATTTGAAATTGGCGTATGTTACATGGGCCCATCCAATGAAATGACATGTGATGGTCAATGTACCTTAATGTACATCCATTGTCACAACCATCGCATGTTACATGGAATGTATTATGTAAAACACAAATGTGGTAATCACACAAATGAAGATGGGGAGTTTGGAGGGGAGGCTTGTTTTGGTGACATCATGCTATGGTGGCAATACTTATGTACCTAACGCATTTACAATCTTAGGCATGTTTCATATTTTCCCTATTTACAATAGTGGCCTTTTGGTGCTCGCTTTTGGGTGTAGAATTTGTGTTAATAGTACTCCTATACAATTATGTAGATTCTGGAAGGATATATGGTGATCTTTCCGAACAAATAGTTGCTGGTGTGTGAAATATGCTATGCAACTATGGTAGTCTTCTAATGAACAAGGGGGTTTTGTTTTATGTCCCTCCTTCTGGATGAGCTTGAGATAATTGCACTAATTAGCCTCTTTTCTTTCTTTTTTTCCAAAATGATTTAAAATATGTTTTCTTTTAGTTTCATAGTCGCCAAAATTCTACAGTTTATAAATGTTATTGTTGGATTTCTATGTTCAGTTCTAGCAAGTAGCCAAAAATGTGAAGGAATCTTAAACATTTTTACACCAAATTTGGCTGAACTGTATCATGGACGATTGCCAGTTCAGCTACCTCACAAATATGAGAAAAAAAACCCTCGTCCTACTTACAAGAGGCCTCACTCAAGAAGGTGTACGATTGTAGGTCACCCTGGATGGTCGGTTGTTTGGCCCGGCAGGTATGTACTTAGGGAAGGTGGTGGATTATTATTTTCCCAAATGTTGTACAAATTTTGCAGCCACTCTGCAATACTTAACTAACGCCATTTATACTCCATCTTGAGTGGCAATTAATAAGGTGAACACGACGTTGGGCCAACGGGCCATCCTCTCCAAGACGTCAAATGGAACAGAGTACGTAGCATCGGTCCGAAGTATGTATTCGTCGCATGCTCAGGTCACAGAGTCGGCTCTGCTGCTCTAGTCTCTCTGCATTCTCTCCAGTGCTCGACCTTGAGGAGTTATTTGAAAAGGACTCTCGTTTTTGCTTAAGACTGCTGTGAGATTAGAGAGAGGTCTCTAGTGTGTCGGGTATTTTGGTTGCAGTCTTGCGATTTTCTCCTCTTTCTCGACTCATCATCATCATCATTGGAGGCGTAGCAGCAATGGGGAGAGTTAAAACAGCATTCCAGGTCATGTTGGTCATGATCTGCGCTTCGTTTCTGATGTGGGTCGGCGTTTTTGTTTCTGCAGAAAGTGTTTTGGATCCTCACTCCTCAAGGAGTGAGAAGTGGTGCTCCCCGCCATCTACAACCTCCCCACCAGCTTCTTCCAGCAGCCCTGTGTACTCTAGTCCGAGTCCTAGTTCTTCTTCGTCGTCACCAGTCTCGCCTTCTTCGCCGAGCAGTCCCACCTACTCTCCGAGCCCTACTTCTTCGTCACCTGTCTCGTCTTCGCCCAGCTCTCCTTCTTACAGCAGTCCTACCTACTATCCGACTCCTACATCAGCGTCACCGGTCTCGTCTTCGCCCAGTTCGCCTTCTTACAACAGTCCCACTTACAGCTCTCCGAGTCCTAGTTCTTCGTCACCTGTCTCGGCTTCGCCCACATCGCCATCTTTCAGCAGTCCCACGTACTCTCCGAGTCCTACTTCATCGTCGTCACCAGTATCGGCTTCGCCCAGCTCACCTTCTTACAGTAGTCCTACTTACTCTCCTCCGAGTAGGCCCAGCTCGTCGTCTCCGGCGAACGGTTCGCCGAGCTCTGGATCGAGCCCCGAGACGCCATCGTCGTCCCCAACATTTCCCGGACCGGCAGCTGCTCCGCTCCCTTCAAGCCCCTCAACTACCTACCCAACGACTCCTTCGTCTCCGAACTGTCCACCTCTTGCCAGCTGGTTCACCAGCCCAGATGCAGGCTTTCCCAGCTGGTGGAACGACCAGCTTGCAGCTGAGGACAGACAGCAGGCAGTGTCCACCGTTTCTTCCGGCATGAAGAAAAAGAACACCCGCGAGGCCCAGCCAGGTTCAAATGCCGACTTACTAGTTGGCCAAGAGAAACTTAGCATTCCCGACTTTGCTGGATCTCCTTTAACCCCTTTAATCCCTGGACCAGCGTCTTCTACTGAACCAGGGACTTGCACGTAAGCGCCTTTGCTGTCGTTCTGCATGCCATTTTCCTACTACCCATTCCTTTCTGGTTGCTATTCGATGCAGGTGCTAACAGCTTGTGGAATTTATTTTGAAGTTTGTAGGGCTGAACTGATCTTGCCTTGACTAGCATGGATTGCTGTTAGACAATCTTTATCTGTAACAAACGTTGGATACTCGAGATGAGGATTGCTTTGAAGTTTGGATGTTGTTGCAAATTGTAGGATTCAGTAGTGATCATGTTGGGTGGGTTGCATGCAGTTACTGGTCATCTCACACGAGTAGTATTCCAAGCATTCTGGAAGGCACGATTGCAAGCCTCATTTCATTGTTCGATATTGCGACGGGAACAACTCAACTTCCTTTCGCTTCTGGAACAACTCTAGTGCAAGGCTTAACAAACACGAGACCAGACGCTTACGGTTCGCTAATGAGACAAGGCTCTGCTGCGTTGATCAATTCATACCATTTCTCCAATTTCGCTTACACCCCACAGCAGGTCAGGGAGTCTTTCAATGGAGCACTGTATTCCGAACAAGCAGCAGCAGTACAGGCAGTACAGTTTGAGAACGCCAACCGTGGCTACAACGTTAGGAATATGGCACCATGATTGGGTCGATCTCGTTCGTTGTGATCTATCGTCGATATCTTTTTCATTTCTAAGTACTCACACTTCTTGGGTATAGATTTTTCTTTTTCCTATCATGTCATGAATGAAAACTTTTACCCTTTTCGAACTCGCATCGCTTTGTCGATGCAGTACTGCGATGGATGGATGGAATATCGGCTTGCGAAACTTGCATCGCAGTTTCTTTCTTATTTATTATAGATGGATGTTATGATTCGTTCGCTTGCGGTTTCGTAAGTATTGTACGTCTTTGTTTTTTATCCTCTTTTAAGGATTCAGCTTCCTAATCTTCTGACGTTAACAAGTGGCTTATTAATTCCTGTGTGGTCATATACGTATATAAACATTTAACACGCATGCAAGGTGACAGTCATCTGTAACTGGATTGTCTTCGCGAAGGTTTTCAAATTAGTGGTAAAGATGGTAAGAATTGACAAGGCTCTGCTGCGTTCATGAATTCTTACCGTTGTTCAGTGTGCGTCGAACTTATTTCTGAACGAACCCATCAGATTTGAATTCTTAGGGTCTTTTTGCAATGGGTTGCTGTTATCATGGTTACGCACAGTTGAGGAGAGCGTGTGATGCCTGCGTGTAATGGAAAGATAATGTAACATTCTAATGAAAATATCTGCTAACCTCAAATTGCATTGGACAGAGGTAATTTATCAGAGAGTGAATCTTGAATCTTATAAGTTACAAATCATTGAGAAGTGGAATCTTCTAATCACGCAAATAGTTGCATATCTAAAACTTTATTCCAATCTCAAAATCAAACAAAAGGAAATTGTCAATTCACTGTATGTTACGATGAGCACACCATTTAAATCAGTATTGGTAGATTTTGATTTCTTGTGTGCTAATTCCATTCCCCACTATACGCAGGAACCATCGTCATTTCACCTCATAACGTTTGTTAGGGTTTGAACCGCTCTATATAAATTAGTCTAAAATTGCCAATAGTTGTAAAATCTCTCTAAATTTATCAAGTAATAGTCATCTCAAGGTTAAATCCGATGGCCATAGTTCATCAAAATCAACTGCATAAAATCTACCAACTACCCAATGTTGCACTTAGTATGTTGGGTTATAATACGTGTTACAATGCGTTTCCACTTGCACATCAACACAAACTTGATTCTTTCTGAACGGCTAATTTAGGTTAATTGATGGCAACCTTCGCAACTAATCCCGCAGTGTACAAAACCACTCAGGTAGGAGAGAAATGGTCAAAGCTACATTTTGATAATTCATAATTGAGAAATAAATGTGGCCTAATTAATGGCAGTACTAACGATATAAATCACACCTCACTGTAAATCTGGTGTATATTTCATGGTACAAAGAGAAGTAGGATGCAAATTAGTGTTATTTTTGGGGGTCGGATTTTCACCATTTTTGAACTAAAAGAAATTTGTAAGTGTTTTCTTTCTTACTGTAAATTCGACTGTTCAAATTTTCAACTATTATAAATATCGAAAATTTCTGAAAAGTAACCGGAAAAAGAGCTTCTGAAAATTTGACGCATTTGGAGGTTTTGAGGGAAAAGCGTCAAACCATTATAAACAGGTCCCAGGTCAGGTTAGCCACGAAGTGCTCTTGATTGTTGTACTGCCCAAGGGATCGTCCTTAGATACTTACAAGTACAACGGGTTCAATGCAATCTTGAATAATAAAAGTATTGAATTAGTTACCCACTAAAAATTAACCCGAATAATTTTCACCTTCAAGAGCTATCACTCAATTAGTTAAATTAACTTAAATAATACACTTTCTAAGGCTGTCCACCCACTAAGTTGACTTAACTGGAATAATACTCCTGTAAGAGCCCACTAATCACCCACTTGTAAGTTCACTTTAACAAGCAATGTTCCTGAACGACAAATTGATTGCACCTCAGATGTATTCTTTTGCATGTCAAATGAGAAGTTTTTTTAAAGTCTTAATTCTCCTGCCTGCTTGTAGATATGAGAAATCAGACGTGTATTTATGCCCCTGCCATGGTTGTAATAATTCAGCATGAATGAATTTAACATCACCTCAAGTGTACCAGTTGTAGTAACTGTATCTTAATGCAAAATTTAAACTGGCAATTATTGTTAGAATTACACTGTGCTTGTGAGAGTTTATACAAGGCATTCATTAGGTATGTGACCCAACAACGACTGTACTCAAATCCATTGGAAACCCGTTATAACCCAGTTGTGGACAACTGAATGACTAAACAGAGTTACCCATCCTGTAAATTACTTCTGTCACCCACTACCTAACTACCAATGTAAGTAAGTATTAAGTATCATACCAAACTAGGTAGTGAATGTATGTGGTTACTATGTACGTAAGTAAGGACCTAAGCACTTCATGATCACTAGGTATGTAAATACATGTGGATGGTCCATATATAATCAACTCTATATGACAATGTTATGGGATAGGAATATGACCAAAAAAAATTTTGTTGTCATGTATCATCCAAGGCAATATGATTCTAGTTGAAGTTGGCTTAACTTTGGAGTTTTTAATACTTATGAAAACTTGCTACATTATTTTTATTTTTATTTTTATAAACAAAACCACTTTAGATTCAATAACTTTTGTTTTTTTAATTCAAAAATTGTGAATTGATACCCTTGCCTCGTCAAGGGATTTTTAATACTACCAAAAAGCAAAGTGGAGGGCTCCCATGGTTTGAAAGGGTTACAACATGTTCACATCCGAACACAATAAACACCTATCTTAATGTATAGAATTTTTGTTTGTTCATTTATCACCTAAAATCTCATGACCAATATAGACAATGGATTTTATCATCCATTAGTGCAATTGTGAGTTTCCACTTGATTTTAAGCCCTTGGCATGTGCCCTGCGTGTAAAGCACTCAGAGAAAATTCATAGTGTTTGTGGAAAACACCTTATATCATGAATTTCCCTCCTAGAAATCGGGAGGGATATTATGCCTACTCCTCAAGTGGGAGGAAATTAACCTTATTAATAGATGTAAGAACCTTCCCACTATTGAGGAGTAAGCATAAGAACTCTCCAATTTATATGGATCATGATCTACATAGGTTTGGTTCATGATAAATTTTGCTTCGTGTTTTATGATAGGTAAAACCCATGGTGAAGGACATTGCCAAAATGTGGAATTGAATTCAATTGTTGTTTCATCCTAGGCCCCTTATTTTGAGAATGCCCCCACCTTATGACTTTACGTTACATTTAGTATTTTTGCCATGGCGCCTAAGATGTTGAAATATTGGAGTTAAGTACAAAATAGTTGGTCATTTTTAAAAATTATTTGGACGTCAATTTTTTTAAAATTATACGAACATTCATACAAGCATCTTTAGAATATGTGGTTAAAGTCATTTGATTTTCTCAATTTTGTGATGTAGCCACATTGACAACCATTCATTGGAGGATTTAACTAGGTTTGGTTTCAAATAGGTCCTAGTTAAAAGTTTTTTAGAATCATGTTATTTTTTAATTATTACATATAGGGTCACATAGTTTAAATTTGGTGAATTTAACTAATTTTCCCCTACTTTTTGGATGAAATTTTTGAAAAAGTTTTTAAAAAGAACGTTTGAAAAGGTCACAATTCATTTTTAGATTTTGCAACAATGCAAAATTTTGCACCAAAATTTTTGATTAGTTGAAACATGCATATTTTTATAGGTCCCTAAAATAATCATTTTATGGATGTTATGCTACTAGTTGGCCTCATTTCATAAGAATAGGTTGCATATGAACATGTATGCTAACATTTGTTTAGTAAAACAAAATGCACAAATAATACACAAAAACCTTAGTTAATTACTCTTTGACAATAATTAATTCCTTTGCATGATTCTTCAAGGTCTGTTGCATAGTGGTAAGTTCCAGGTTACAAGTTTGCAATTGATTGTTAATTTCATGCAAGTTTTGTTTGGTTTCCTCACATTCAACACTTAAGTTGGTGAATCCTTCCAAATTCTTGACCAAGTATTCGCATTTTGGATAGCTTATTCAAAAAACATGTTAATATGCTTCAAATTTTTTGTATTAAAATTAGAAACTTGGGTAAGTTGAATTGTAGAAAAGTATGGGTTTTCTAGGTTAACGAATTTAACTATAGGTTATACATGTTGGGATACTTATGCAGTTAAAACCATAGGTTTTTTAACCTTTGTTGTCATGGATGTCAATGTTATGGAATTCATTCATTTGAAAGTTCATCCATGACTTGTAATAAACTTGTATTTAACTTTTAATTTCATTTCAATTCACTTTTAATTAGCTTCTAATCAATTTTAGTTCACTTCCAATTAACTCTTAATTTATTCATAGTTAAGTCCAAATCCACTTTTAATTAGCTCTTAATTCACTTTTAATTAAATCCTAGTTCATTTTTAATTAATTTTCAATTAAATTATAGTCAATTTGTAATTCATTTTTAGTCCGTTCTTAATAACTTTTGATTCATTATTAGTTAAGTCTAAATTCACTCTTAGTTTAATTTTAATTCATTTTCAATTGAGTCTTAGTTCATTCATAATTCATATATGGGTGCACATGGGTGAACATGGGCCACATGTAAATTGGAAGCTTTTTGAGAAACTTCTTTGAACTAAGTGTTCAAAGGGTATAAATAGAGATATAATTCGTCATTGCCTTTAATTTGTTCGACACCAATTTTGGGTACGTTTTTTTGTCATAAACTCATTCTATTTTTATTTCTTCCTTGTAATAAAATCTTATTAGATTCTTGTTTCACACTTGTCATGTCCTTGTTCTTATTTTCTTGTTTCATGGTCTGGATTTGACAAATTAATCATGTTTTTATTCTCGTCTTGGTCTAAGAAATCTTGTAATCTTTCATTGTTTTTATGCCCATGACAATTGTAACTAGTGTAACATGTTTAATAGGTACATCAACTTAAATGTTTTCAAGTACATGTTTGATGTTGACCTCAACTTCATCTTTAGAATCAACCTAAGTTGTTTTTGCGTATGGTTTTTCATCATTTCCATGACCAACTTCATTTAAATATGTATTATTTTCATCATCTTCTAAGTTAATAATTTGAACTCAGGAATAGGTTTTAATTTTCTTCCTGGCTAGTGAATGGTAAATCCTAATATTCCAACATTGTGTTAAATTCATATTTTGTTTTTTTATCATGTTCATTTTTAGTCATAATTTTTTTCTTAAATTATATACATAATCCAAAATGTTAATCAACAATATTTTCTCACAAACAATGTGTCTACATAATTTCTTGAATGTGTAATCATTTTGCAAAAAATTTACTTATCATATTGATAAAAAGGAAAGAAGAACAGACTATGGAAAAAAAAATGAGAACCAAAAGAAAAAAATAGTTTAACAACTTTATGTTCTTCACGAAAACTATTATCTAAATTTTGAGAAAAACTATTTTGCTTTCTTTACTATGTGCTCCCCAAAAACAATAAAAAATAACTCCAAAACATCCTCCTATTTCACAATTTCATTGCCTTAAATTAATTTGAATTTAGCCTCAATAATCTTTAATCTCACCAACTCATCTTCCATTACTATGCACTATGTTAATATTGAATATCCTTTGTCCAACTTGTCCTAGAATAGACATCACAACACCTATTCACTATCTCCATGCATCTTAATTTGTTTGACTATTATAGTAGAGTCTTACAACAACTGCAACATGTGATGGTGTTGTTGTAGTTGTTGTAATAAACTAAGTTGATGGAGAATTACAATTAGTGTAGCATATTCTATGGACTTTGTTTGGGAAGACATGTGTTCTTATTCTGTTGGAACTTCTGTTGGAATTTTATTTTTTAGATTATGCCATTGTCTATTCATCCATGGCTTCTTCTTAAACTCTAGATATGCTTGTCGATATGCTTTGAGCTTCCTCCATAATTGGCTTCATCTACCTTGTGTTCATCAAATAGGGTCTTTAAATTTGTCTACAACAAATCTTGAACTAAGTTCCACAATGTATCAACATTAGATGCTTATAGCTACAAGATTTTTGCATAGTCCTTAAAATTATATTCTACACAATAGATTGTCATAATCTTTCAATCTATGCTTGGACAAATATGGCTCCATATTTGTGATTGAGTTCATAATTGTGTTTATCCTCTTTGCATCTTGCTATAACTTTTGGATTAATTTATATAAGTAGCCTGAATTTTATCCTTGTCCCATACAACTTCATCCCTTTGATGCATAGTGATTGAATTTCTTCCTTGAATTTTAGCACCTCCTCCTTTTCATAAAATTACACTATAACGACTAAAAAAGACGATGCACTAGGTGCGCATCCTCCTCCTTTTTGCAAAGTTATGCTGTAGTAAGAAAAAATAATGACAATGCGTTGGGCACATCACCATTGACGCGCTCCCAACTCCTTGAAGGACTCAAATGTGAGTCCAAGTAGAAAATAGCAAAAGAGGGAGGGGTCGAGGCACGCTCCCTAGCTCACAACACTTTGAGGGGTAAAAGGGCGTGTTGGAGCTCTGGGATGGGATTAGGAAAAGTTAACAACCTTCACTCACTCACACGGGCCTACACACAACCCACACAAAATGGTTAGGGCATAGTTGGAGCACCTTTGGTGCTAGGACGAACCACGAGCAACACGGACACACAAGACTCACCACGGCCCGGAATTGGGGGAAGCCACCACCTTCCCCCTTATAGTATACTTTGTGGCTGGCCACAGAGCCTACATCCAAATGGCTTTTCTCTTCGAGGACTCCCGAATGGGAGTCCCAAAATTGTGCCAAATGGGACTCCCGCAACTTTGGAGCCCCATAATTTTGCGAACAGACTTCGGATCGCGATGTGGTCTAAAGCAAAGTTGTAGCTCTTGTCGAGAGATTTCCAACGGTATGTGGCACGCTCCCTGCAGCCAAGTAAATCGGGTCGATTCCCAACTTTTTCTGGTCGGGAGTCAAACTAGCAGTTTGACTCCTTGCCCTTCTTTTGGTCATAACTTGTGTTTCGGATGTCCAAATGAGCAATGCGGGCCCATTTTAGACATCTAAGTTCCAAGAGCTTTCTAATGATATAAAGAAATTCACAAGCCATTGATTTTTGACCCCTGAAATTGCTCTCTGAAATTTCCATCTCCCAAAGTGGGAGTTGCCTTCGGAATGTGAGGGTTTGTTCCCTCATACTGACTCACACTTTCTTACATTCTCAGGAGTGTGTGATTTGACTCTTGGGCTTCTTCTTGCCTTGACTCCCGGGCTTCCTCTTGGCCCGTAACCTTGTAACCCCTTTGCCTTGGTCGTGAGCCCAAAACTAGGGTTGCGACAGCCATTGTCATCCTCTTCATAAAGCTATATTGTAATAAGAAAAAAACAACAATGTGCTAAGCATTGTCATCGACCTTTTTGCATAATTGTGTTATAGTAACAAAAAAAACCAACGACACACCCAACGCATCATTGTTGTCCTCTTCGTGGAGCTACATTGCAAGGAAAAAAAAACAATGATGACTAGCACGCCATCTTCCTCTTCGTGGAACTACACTATAACAACACAAAAAAATGACAACTCCTATTCACGAAGCTACAATGCAAAATAAATAAATAAATAAATAATTTATTATTATTATTATTATTAAACGTGATAATAGTAACACCTAATGACGAACTTGTAGCTTGTCTCCTTGGAGGCAACATGTAACAAAAAAAATACAAAAAGAGGCTTACCTTCAAGCTCCTACTCCTCCCCTTTTTGTAGTCCTAAAGGTCCTCCTCTCTTCACACAATTCGCACTCCTCAAGCTCTGCAAACTCAAAGAGATTGAAACTCAAACCCTAATCCAAGCTAAACCCAAAAACTAAAACTACTTTCTAATCCCAAACTAGGTAGGTTTTGTAGCAACTTGGTCTTGTAGGTAGGAGTCCAAAAAAAACTTGGGGTCAAGTGTGGCATGAAGAAAATAAATTGCCAAAAAGGGCCAAATTTCTTTTTTTTAAGTTGGGAAAAAAAAATAAGAACCCAAAAAAGGCATAGGAGGAAAAAAAAATTATCAACCAAGAAACTGACCCTTGGGGGGATAGTTTCATCCCATCCATGAAATCCTAGAAAGGGATTTTTTGGATGGTGCATTGGCGGGTGTCGGGTCACTAAAACCTAAACAAAGTCTCTAAA
>Ga0209611_10001582_pt1 | contig 39220 bp, 34 predicted proteins | sample S1TSphgellanicum_3_FD_187693 | JGI IMG/M metagenome (GOLD analysis project Ga0209611, IMG submission 187693) | Host-associated microbial communities from peat moss isolated from Minnesota, USA - S1T2_Fc - Sphagnum magellanicum MG (SPAdes) (version 2) | ecosystem: Host-associated > Plants > Peat...
ATATATATATGCAAGTATGGTTAATAAGTTTTTAAGAAGCCAAATTATGCAAACTAAAGTTTTTTTTAATGTTACTATTTCCTAGTTTCAACATCAATATTTACTTACATAAAAATGGGTTACATAGGATTTGTTAATTTAATTGACTTTTTTTGTGATCAATTTCCTTATTCCTTTTCATCTCATTCCATTATGAATCTGGCATTCTTTGCTAGGTGTCCAAAAAACTTGAATGTTTGAAACCACATTGTAACAAACAATTGATTGAAACAAAAAGTGGGCTCAATGTATTTTTATGCACCATTTCAAAAGAAACTTTGGCCCTTTTATCAATATGGTGATTGTCAACTATAGATATGACACAAATATGCAAAATGTTGTTGTCAATCAATTCAAGATTAGATGTCCACATTTGAATATGCAAGCCATGGCTTTGAAAATAATGCTTGTAAGAAACACCCATTCTTAAAATTCTAATTCTACGATTTAGATCTTTAATGTCAATATAAAAATATTGCAAATTGAAGCCACAACTAAAAACTTTCATGGTTTAAATTTTTTAAATGAATTAAGGTTGTGGTAAGTTAGATCTTGTTTATCTTTTCCAAAGCAAATGCATTTAATGTAAAGAATGGGTTTTATATTGTTGTTAGCATTCTATTTTTATCCCCAAGGAAATCATAACATTCACAAGATGGACAACCAAAGGTTATGTCCATACCTTTGAATATTAAGGGAGATTCATTGTTGCATCTGTTGTTGCATCCATATTCCTTCATATTACACATTCAACAACCGAAATTTTGATCAATTATTTATGATCCAAATTCACCATCTTTGGCAATGATTTGTATTAATGCTCATTTGCAAGTACACATGATTATTAGCCTTTAAACCATCCCATTAAACAAACAATACACATATAAATGCAGAGTATGTAACTTATTGTTAATTCCTTCTTTAAGTTATATTAAATTGAATGTGTTTGTCTATAGACTCCATACCACCAAAAATATGCAAGGGTGATATTTGTTAGGTGTCTGTGTTATTTATGCATTCAATCTTGTTCACAATCTTTTTATCTTTTTTTAATTACATAATATTGGTCTACAATGAATAGTGCCATTGGGTAGTGCATGGGGATCAAGTTGCCATTCAATTAATGTTTTCAAGAATTTTTAAATATTTTAATATCTTGTCAATATAGGGTAGGTTATTAACCCATAAAAAAATATTATTATTTATGCAAGTAGTGGAAGGTTTGATACACTCAGATGGCATGAAATTCCAACAAAACCACCAAGTCTCGGACTTGGTTATTTTGAAATTCATCCTTGCATTTTGTCAAAAGTGCAATCCTTTGAATAAAAAGCTAATCAAACAATTCAACAGTGGTTCCCCCACTATTTTGACAATATTACAATTCTTGAAACATTTGACATTATCAAGAAATTTATCACCCATATTATATTTGTTAATGTTTATTCAACTGTTGAATTGTCTTATATAGAGTGAGCCTTGGAATTCTACTAATCCCCTTTCATTATATAAGATGATGTGGTCAATTGCAAAACTCATACTTCCTTTTTGAAAGACTTGGAAATTTTTTTTTGGAATTAATGGTTGTGATGATCTTGTTTTTCCCCCAATATCAAATTCCTAAAGAAAACCTTAGAAAATATTTTAATGATAAAATTGACCACAAATCAACCAAGAATTTTCTTGAAAAAGTACGTGCACAAGCTTTGCAACACTTTAAAACATGAATACTACATCTTATATTAATTTCTTAGAGAGGTAGATGTAAGCTATGGTGGTTCACTTTTTGCATCCTTATGGACTTTTTGCACAGTGTAATCTATTTAAATGCTACAAACACATTATAAAATCATCAATTTAACAAAAATATTTATGAATTGAGATTGCCAACTTGAATAAGAATATTCTTTGAGGAGTGAAATTCAATAAACATGCACCAATCATATAGTAATGGACTTTTAAGTGAATATATGGACTATAATTTAGGTTTTGCATTAGCATTCAAATGCATTGTTTTGTTATGGTTTCATCTTAATATTTTTAATAAGCACTCAATATACGATACATGATGGGGAAAAAAAATTGATTGAAAAACATTACAACAAAATAATTAACTAACAAATAAATATGGACTTTTGAATGACTAGATTTGAACCTTATTTTCAAAAGTTTCAATCTTAGTTATTTTTTGTTGGATTGATGTTTTTCCCCCCTAACATGTATGATAAAGAGTTTTTTAGATGGGCAGCCTTTCATATGGACTTTATTAATTGATTAATCATCATATAGGGCCCATTCAACATTGATTTTTCATGTATTTTTTTCATTCTAGTGTTAATTTTTCCATTTATATGGACTTTTGGGACTAAGGTTGTTGCCATTTTTGAGCCACCGTAACTTCTGAAAAATAAATAGGTCAAAATTGAAAACTATATTATAATTTGTGGGTGTTCTTGTTGTTGTCCAAATGCCCTGGACCAGGCAGATTTAGTATTCAAAAAGGTCATCAAAGACCAAAACATGAGAACTCTTTGGGCTAAAAAATCTTGAGCACAATCCAAAGGGATAATAAAATGCTCCACAAGAAACACATATAGGGTCCCAATGACATGATGAGTTGAATCAAAATTTAAGAGGACATTATTTGCAAGTGTGGGTTTGATTAGACTTCAACATCATGCTAACAACTGCCCTACCTCATCATATGTATGTCAGAAGTATGTGTTGTCTTCTCCAGGTTCTATTCAACTCATGTTACCACAAAATATTTTTTTCCCAACTACCCATGTTTGTTCATCTCTTAAAAGGTGTGCTAAATGCCTTGTTACATAGTTATGCTTAGATAGGGGTGGGTTTTATTCCACCCACTTGTTACCAATAATGTTCCTAATTGTGCTCCCAATTTGTTCTCCATTTGTTCAATTTGAAAGTAGTTCTCATGTATGTGTTGTGTTCAGTGTTTTTAGTTTTGACGAAGAAAAACCAAAAAATAAAACGAGACCAGTGCTACGAATAAAAAGTTTTTTTTTTTTTTGAAGGAACAAAGTTGGCCCAAAGTTGTCACCTTATAAGGAAAAAAAATTAAAATCACCATATTTAGACAATAGGTTCTAGCATGTTGCCCGTTCAATTCCTAAGCCTTTTTACTTTTCTCTCTAGCCTGTGGTCAAATTTGGCTAAGTCATCTTTTGGATGATCACCAACTTGCTTACCTCACAAATTTGAGAAAAAAAAGCATTGATTGTGTCACACATACATTTCATATAAGAGTTTCAACTTTCTAAAAAAGTATGTTTGTAATAAAAAAAATTCCAAAGATTTCATACAAGTTTTTATTTTTGTTATCTAGTGAGATTTGATTGGTCAAAACATGTCCAATTTCAAATGAAGTCACATTAAAAGGTTTCCATTGCCAAAAGTGTGAAAAGAAGAGTAAGAATGGTCAAAAATGGTTTTGAATGTGTAACAACAAATATAGAAAATGGACTAAACATTTTGTATTTCATATCTAATTTATATTGTCTAAATCTTCCTAAGGACGATTGCCATAATTTTTCACATCTTCCTATGTATGATTTCCACCCGATCTCTCCTTTCAACTTTGTCAAGTAGGTGGACACCGGTGATCATCCCAAAGAAGAATGAACCAAAGTTGGCTAGAGCTCAGAAAGGCTAGTTGAACTTTTTTTTGGAATCCTTCCTAGTTCTAACAACCTTCAGGAACTCACTATCTAAATATGGCAACTTCTAACTTTTTTTTTCCCCCTCATGAAAATATGGAGATTTTTGTGTAAATTTCCCAAAAAAAACCATTTGTACAATTAGCTTGGATTTTTTTTTTTCACCACCAAAAAAAAAAGCTGACATGAATTCTCGAGTTGGTCTACATTTTAAAAATCCCAAAAATAATGTTGGTGGTGAGTGAGTGGTTTGAAGAATTGGAAGTGATTAAACTCATGATGGGGTTGGTGGGATCTCAAATACTAGACAACTAGTTTGAACCTCGCGCCTAATGCACATGTGTGTGTGTATTTGATGGTACATATTACAAAATTACAACAAGAAACTACATTTCCAAAACCTCTCTATATACCACATTCTGCATGTATTCATCGGGACCTTGGCCACTGAAAATCTTGATGTTTGCACTGCTTGTGACCCATGAGATAGCAACATATAGCTGACCATGTTAAAAGACTAGAGATGGCAAATATACCCCAACGTCAATGTCTAACCTTGACTCTTATTAATTGTCATCGCAAATGCCACTCGAATAGGAAATTGATGACGACGCAAAACAAATGGCCAATCAATCTCGGAGGGGGACATGATGATGCGGGGTGTGAACACACGTTTGCCAACATTGTTCCCTATGATGATCTTCGCTTCAATGACACGCTAACCCAATTTCTTGACAATCAACCTGGTACCATTGCACAATCCTATTGATTGATTGAGATTGCGCAACAAAAGGATTGGCATGCCCACTTTGAGTTTTAACTTACAATTTGCGATACCACTGAATTGCAAAGTGTTCAAAAAACATTAATACATTTGCATTGAATGAATAACTTTGGAAACATTAGTACAAATACACCAAGCACAAAGTTGGCTCTAGAAAGTTTAGCCCTTGAAAATTTTGGTTGGTGATTCCAAAGAAAGAAACTCTCAACACAAACCTTCTTTGTTGAGCAATCCTCTTGAGCATTTCAATGGAGGTGTTCTAAATAGAAAAAAATTGTTCTAATTAGAAATGAATAACTCCCCCTTTGATCTATAAAGAATACTTTTGGAATGTAAAGCTTGAAAACCCTGTAACTTGAAATTTAATGGAATTTGGAAAAAGTAATCAATATGAACACACAAATTAAAAGAGAAGCCATTAGCATAATCTTACTTCAAGGTAATTTAGGATATAAACCACTGCCACTTAAATCTTTATCAAGATAAAATGGAATCTGAGAAATCAAATATCTCAAGAATTAGGAAATTGTCTATAAACCTTATTATACTGATGACCTAGAAAGAATCTCCTAAAAGTCAAAAGATTGCACGCCAACTATATTACATCTCTAATGCTCTCCATGCAACACCTTAGTTGCCAATTTTCTTGATCCAAAAGGAAGAACTCTTGGCACTGTGAACCCAAAATTGAAGTAGTAATTGTCTTCTCAAGAACAATCACACCAGTGTTCAAACTTCAAATTCCAAACTTGAGAGGAAGGGGAAAAAAAAACTCTTGAATTGGATGAAGTTGATTGGTTTTTCATTTTTTAGTTGCATAGGAATGATCCAAAACTATTTAACAAGAATGTCAAGGACACAACGCGGCGGAGAATAATATATATTAATGTTGTAAATTTTTCTCTTTTTCAACAACTCAAAGAGTTGGGTTGGGCTTTTTTTTTTTTTTTTTTTTTTTTTTTTTTTGAAATTTTATTTAGAATATTGGAAATTTTCAATGCTTTTTACATTGCCATAATTTTTTATTATAGTTCAATGGATGCCAGAGTGAGCAACTGTTAAGCACACTTTTATTAGATATTGGCAATTTCAAGGCTTGCATTTTCCATAATAATAATGGCAATGGATGTCAGTTGCCATTTTAGCACACAAACTTAATAGATATATTGGTAATTGCAATGATCAGATTGCCCATAAAATAATTTTGCCAATAATAATAATATGCTAGATGCCAAAGGTATTATTATGATGCATGTGAAAATTGGCTGCACCAGAAACCCTAACCAATATGAACAGGGAGGGGGTCTGGATAGTGGAACCTATCAACATACAAAAACAAAGAAATAATTTTCAACAGATTGATACCTACTAAATAAGTAACTTACTACTTATTTACAAGTTGAAAAACGTTGGGGTATATTTGTCGTCTTTGATCTATTCCCATGGTTAGCTATATGTTGCTATCTCACGAGTCACAAACAGTGCAAACATTAAGATTTTCAGTGGCCAGGGTCCCGATGGATACATGCAGGATGTGGTATATAAAGAGGTTTTGGAAATGTAGTTTGTAGTTGTAATTTTGTAATATGTACCATCAAATACACACACACACATGTGCATTAGGCACGGGGTTCAAACTACATTGTTCAAAATCATCTTTTCATAAATAGGGTAGTTGTGTTGTTTCTGTAAACAAAAATAAATTTAGAACAAACACAAAATGGTTGGACCCAAGATGCACTTCTGAGAACCCTTTTTACACACTATTATTTGCTTGAATGAATAATGCACATATATTGAATGGTACTTAGTTTGAACCCTATGCCTAATGCACATATATTGAATGGTACCTAGTTTGAACCTTGTGCCTAATGCACAAGTGTGTGTATGTATTTGATAATACATATTACAAAATTACAACTACAAACTACATTTCCGAAACCTCTCTATATACCACATTCCACATGTATCCATCGGGACCCTGGCCGCTGAAAATCTTGATGTTTGCATGCACTGCTTGTGACCCATGAGATAACAACATACAGTTGACCATGGTAAAAGACCGGAGATGGCAAATATACCCCAACGTTGTTCAGTGTTTGACCTTGATTCTTGTTGATTGTCATCACAAATGCCACTTGATTAAGAAATTGACAACGACGCAAAACAATGGCCAATCGGTCTTGGAAGGGGACATGATGATGTGGGGTATGAACACACGTTTGCCGACATTGTTCCATGTGATGATCTCCATTTCAATGACACGCTCACCCAATCTTTTGATAATCAACCTCATACCATTGCACAATCCTATTGATTGATTGAGATTTCACAACAAAAGGATTAGCACGCCCACTTTAAGTTCCAACTTATGATTTGCGATACCGCTGAATTGCAAAGTGTTCAGAAATTCCACTAGATACAATGAATCCATCGAAACTCCTACAACAACACTTGCACCTTCTTCTATCAGAGTCAAAGAATTTTTGTTTAGGTACGTGTGCAATTCTTTAGATAGCGATTCTAGAATTGCATTGTTGATTTCACGTTAGTATATTTGGGGGCCAAAATGCTGTGTTGCATAAGATACATGGCATCTCTAAAGTGGCATTGGTGATCCGGATAGATGGTTTGGATTAATCCTTTTAAGCTGCAATCTTCTAATGGCAGCCTCATATGGGATGGAATCTTGATCCAATGGCAAGAAGACTGTCGTCTCCAACATTCAACACCCATTTGGCAAATTTTCGCTACTCTTCAGAATTGGTTGCCATGATTCGCATGTTGATATGAAGACGAAGAATCCTAACATGCTACCAAAGATGCAATCGAGGCAATGAAGCACTGACAATGTCTTCTCATCCTCCCTTAGGAACAACAGGCAAGATTTATCAAAAATCCCCACCAAGGACCACAGTTTTCCCACCAAAGATCTTCTTGGTTGCATGTGCATCATCCAATTGCATCAAATCACGCAGGGTTCGATTAACAACTTCGAAAGTTCAGGAATGCATCATTCGTGCCTCATCCCAAATGATCAGATCAACTTTACGCACCAACTCGACCACTTTCATTTGTTATGTGATGTTGCAAGTCGATTCATCGTGCAGATCAATTAAAATCTTGAATCTTGAATGGGCGGTTCTACCACCCAGAAGCAATAAAGATGTAATTCCTAATGAGGCAACTGCAAGCACGATTTTGCCTTGCCTTCTTAGACGGGATAAAAGCGTTGTCCAAACAAATGTTTTGCCGGTTCCACCATTGCCATACATAAAGAACAGTTTGCCCTTTTTGTTTGTCACGACATTCAAAATAATTTTGTATGTGCTGCGTTGATCATCATTGAACCTATCTTTTGCATTGTCTGCATCTGTGGTCAATGAATGCTGATCATAAGCTAGTTCTTCTTGGACTAATCTATTTCCTCCATGAACAGAAAGGACGTAATTAGACTTGGGAAGTGTTGGAAAATTTTCCAGGCGGTGTCCGTTGCAAATGAAAACCTGATCGATCTCATACAATGCACGATCCTTTAGCGCATCCTCAGAAAGGGTAACAGCTAGATCATCACGCTCATGATGTGTCATTACTTCAATGTTATCGCTCAAAGACTCCCAATGTGCATCCCATAGCTGTCTGGGATTTGTCACCTCACAAAACATTAACATGGAAGCAAACATGTCACGTAGTTATCGTCCTGAAGCCCAAAGACTAGCTTTTTCCAAGGCTTGATGCCATTCATTATCGTATGCAAGCAAAACCATTGCAATGCATACATCTTTGAATGTGTCATGCTCTGTGCCATCCATTATCCGCAAATGCTCATAGGATGTGGTACCTTTGACATAGTTTAGCAGCATTCGCAAATAATAACATTCATCCGATGTCGGGTGTGCATAATACATGCGACCAATGGTAAGACTCGGCACAGAACTTTGCCATTCTTGCAACATAGAGAAAACTGTGGGTTGTTGTTGCTCGACTTTGTTGATCGTTCTTTGATCCACATTTTCGCATTGCAAAATCCATAAATTATGTCCATTTTTCCACAATCCCATCGTCCCGGGGTTGACGTGTGTTCATCTCCAAACAATTGCAATGTGTCATTGCCAAGAGAAGGTTGTGCACGTGTTGTTACTTGTTGTATGGTTCGCCATTCTTGACACAAACGATTACTTCGCTCTTGTGGCGTTTCAGATGGCTTAACCGACTCTGTGCATTGCCTGGCATGTCGTTCTCTTTGTAGGTGATTACGACGTTCATGTGAATTTTGACGTGTCTTGATTAAATTCTGTTAGAACATTAATATGTGGAACATGATTTTCCAAAGAGTCAGTTTGCTCATCATTCTACTAAGCTTCTGGGTGATGCCGAAGGGCCACCAAAGCTGCCAAAGCACTACCATACTACGTAATGAGTGCACGCATACATTCTTGTATGTCTTCAGGCATTATGGAGAATATATGTTAGGTTTGTTATTGATATTGATATCAAAATCTTGGGGGGCAGTTTCTTTTGCACTCTTGTCTACTGGTGTCATGTGTGTATGTATATATCTTGGAGGTTGCTTACATTGGCACATCCTAGACTTACCTTGCTGTTGTTGTTGTCAGGGATCCAGGGTATTCATTGCAACATTGGGATTAGTCTTCCATTAGAAAGTTTTTGCTTGGCTAGAGTTTAAATCTAACCAAAGAGAGGAAACCACTCACTCGCTACCCTTAATGATGTGGCCTCACAGAGATTTTTAAAAGTGATTTCAAGGTCTACTTGGACTTTATTTCTGAACCATATGATCGTTTTGCGAATGTAAAAAAACATGCGAACCGAAAACAAAGCAATGAAGGTAATGCACTAGCAACAGCAGATCTGAAAGACGTCCTTTACTATATCAAAGAAATTCAAGCAGCCTTCCTCTTCTTTAGGTCAAAATTTGTCCCTTAGCGGTTTGGAAGATAACTACCATAACCTGGGATGCGATGACTTTCAAAATTTTGGCCGTGTTTTTTCTCTTCTGTCATGGGGGACTCCTTGTCCCTCTGCTGCTACTGCTCTTGACCTTAGTATTGACCATACAAACTTGGAATACCTTGTAATTGATAACACATGTAACAACTTAGCTTCTTTTTTCACACATCATCTGCACCACCAGCACCAACAACAACAACCACAAGAGCAATATCTTGCACTTGAGAAACTCTATCAAGTGTAATCTACAGGTCTAGGGGGCATGGAGGTTAGTGAAAGTAGCAGAATCACAGACAACCATCCTCTGGAACAATCCATTTAGCTCTAGCATGCTGGTGGGACCCTTAGGTAACTTTCTTTCATCTCTCGGTGGGTTGGGGTTGGATGCTGCAAATTCCATGTTAACATTTTTCCAATCAAGCAATGAGTTGGAAGGAATTCCAAGTTGTGGAGTGTCCAGAAGTGCTCATTAGATCTCAAAGGCCTCCAGTGATTTGGTGCACACACCAAGCTTGCAGGTGCATCATCATCAGCACCATTTCCATGAAGTGTGTGCTAGCATGCATCTACAAACATAAACAAACTCTTTGAATGGAGAGTTTGGAAGTTTGTTTCATTGCAGCAGCATTATGAGGCAAATGCTCAAAATGGTGGGTGGAAAGTCATTCCCTTGTCATCCTATATGGTTCCAGTGCTTTTTGTTTAAGTGATGCAAGTTTCTAGCGCATATTTGTCCTTGAAGATGCCTTACAAGTGAGCTAATTGCATTTTGTGGATGTAGGAAAGAGAAGAGGAGTCAAAAAGATTGAAGCAGCAACGTTTGACAGAAGAGGCTGAGGCCAAGAGGCTTACAAATGAGTCAGCAAGGCGAGAGGAAGCAACGATTCGAAAGGAGATTGAAGAAAAGGAGCTTGAGGAAGCAACGATTCGAAAGGAGATTGAAGAAAAGGAGCTTGAGGAAGCAAGGATTCGAAAGGAGATTGAAGAAATGGAGCTTGAGGAAGCAAGAGCTCTCCTTGCAGAAGCTGAAAAGCGGAAAGGCAAAAAGGGCAAGAAGGCCACATGAGATGGGGTGAGTTCCTTTTGTAGTTGGCTTAGTTTTTGATGGATGTTTATGATTGCAAGGCTTTGGCATGTGTGCCATCTCTTCTTATTGCTTTCTCCGTCGCACCGCGTCTGTATTCCATTATTTCTTTGCCTGTCGAAGTAAACAAACCATGACGGGACAGATGGATGACCGGACGGATGGATGGATGAATGATGAGACTAATGGATGAAATGATGCTTCATGATGTCCTTTACTATATGTAATTTGCTTGAATGAATAATGACAACTAGGTAGGCATAATACATTTTCACCTCATTTGTTATGCATGCATTAGTCCCTCTTCAACAACCTTTTTCAATAGACCTAAAAAGGGAATGATGGGACAACTTACACTCTGGAGATTTGGGCTGATTCATGTCATGTTTCATATCACAAGGTTTGGTGAAACTCCCTTTTGTCAATATAATAATTTTGCCCATGTATTCTTTCATGTTCTGTTTGCTCTTTTCCATGGCCCACCCACTCAATAGTTTGCAAGAATACATGGTCTTTTATTTTGGTACCAAATGTTTTGTAAATTATGGGTGGGTAATTGTAAACCCTAATAAAAGTGAGTATTTTTAAACCCTAAACTAAAGCATCATTATTGTCTTTTAAATTTCCAATTGAACATAAATAAATGTATTTGTAGTAGGCTTGTTGTGATTTATATAGTGTGACTAGTGACCTTAATTATGTTATTCCATTTACTTGTGGAACTAAAGAACTACCCACCACTGGTCATGACTAGTATAACTATCTCTTGTAAAGTGTAGCAAAGTCTTAGGCCAGGGTGAATCAATGTTGGGTGGTTTTCACTTTTTAAAGAGAACCCATGGTTCCAGTCCCTTGTAAAGTGCAGCAAAGTCTCAAGCCAGGGTGAATCAATGTTGGGCGGTTTTCACTTTTTAAATAAAATTGTTGGTTCTGGTTCTTGTAAGAGTTTTGAAAAATAGGTTTGATTCCTGAACAATTTCTTTGGGGAATGTGAGGATGAAATTCTTTTATTCTCGTGTTCCTGTCATGTTTTCAACTTGTTCAAATACATATTCTCAATGTTTTTCCCCCGGGTTCCTAATGAGCTCCCCATGATGCTCCTCAAGTTCTCAAATTGTTCCCAAGGGTGTTCCCAATAACACTTCATTTTATTTCATATTCTTAGCCCAAAGATCTTTCTTTCTCACCTATGTAGATGAACCCAAAGGGGAAGCACTCTATCCTGACATAGAAACTATAATTTGGGGGAGCCTCCCATGTTTCCCATCAGGTTCCCATTATGTTCCCCAAGTTCCCAATGTGTTTTCTCACATGTTCTCCATAACACCTCACTTTTATCCCATATGCTTTGGCAAATGTTCTCCTCTTTTCACCTATATAGGTGGGCCAAAGGAGAGGAACTCTATATTTCAAAATAAAACCTTCTATTATGGGGAGCCTCCATATTTATTTATTTTTCAATGATGGGCCAATCAAATTGGCTCATTGCAAAAACATAAAATTTGAACTTGGGAAGCACCTCATCTAGTTAATAGGAGAGGTAAATAGCCCATTTTGGCAGCTTTTGAAATAATGCATTAATTGGTTGGAGGGCAATTTATTTAATGATTTTGATAGTTATGTTTGTATGGAAACAATGAAAGGGCAATAGTGTTGGCAACAAGAATTCAAGACTACCAAATTATAAACCTTTCAAAATAGAGAGCTTTCATGGGAGTTGTTGAACATAAAAGCTTGGCATTGACTTGCTAACTTGATGGTGAATGTTGAAACAATGAAAGGCAATGTTTTTGGTAACATGAATTCAAGGCTACCTTATAAACCTTTTGAAAATGAGCACTTTTATAGCAATTGTTGTGTATAGAAGCTTGGCATTGTCTTTCTAATGATTTTGATGGCGATGGTAACTAATTTAGTTGCTCAAAGGTTTACAATAAGCATGGAACTGGTGATGAGCATATTGAGAAAAGAAATTCAAGGTGGAGCATAGGAAGCTTGAAAGTTTAGCTAGGGATCACATTTTGAAAACTTGTTCAAAGTTTTGTATCCAAGCAAGTAATATGGAGGTTGTGAGTATCTAGTAAACATTACACATTTGTTTCGATCTACTTTTCATGGTTGTTTTGTTATGGGTAAAATTATTAATGAATGAAAAAATCTAGGTGGAGGGCTAAAGTGTTGAAAGGAAAATTCTTATTAGTTTGTTATTACTCCTCAAAAGGAAAACTCCATTATTTTGTATCTTTTGAACCATGATAAACACATCTCCAACAAATCAAGGTGTGATTAAACTTGAACACTATGATCAACTATGCAATCGCTTTTGACATATAATTCACAAATAACCACGGAAGAGTTATAAAAAGTTTTTTATTTCACTTTCCCCATGTGAATTGTTTATAACCATGAAAGGTTTATTAAATAAGCCTTCAATGAAGATTGGAAGTGCTTAGCCCAATTGATATCCAAGTGAATGAAATTAATACATGTAAAAAAATTGTTTGTACCCATTTAAAATAATGGGAACTAGGGCAATTAAAGGCATTTTAATTCTACATGTTCAAAATATATATTCTTAACAATGGTAAATTTTTGTTGGTCCATGGTATGTCAATGTGTAACTAGTATTGTGTTCATTGTTGTTCATCACTTTCAACCTTTAATAAAGGATCTAATCTCCTTTCCATGTTAATAAAAAGTGGCTTGTGAATACATAAACATTTCAAAATCATTATTATGTAATTCAAGGTTTATTTAAAGTTTTCAAAATTGCATTTATGTATTGGAATTTTTTTTTGAGGTTCTAAGTTTATTTATGTGAAAATTGATATGGATACAAAATGTCAATAATGATGTTAAAACTTAGACTTGGAAAATGTTCAAACATAAGGAAAAAATGAAGTTTGAATTCAATAAATAAATAAAATTATGCCATAATGTTTTCTTTCAATGCATTAAGGAAAGTTTAGTGACATCAAAATTTCTTTTGTTTTGGTGATGATGAACATCTTTTCAAGTCATCTTTTTGTTGAACCGTAAGGTAGAAGCATCTAAACCCATTAGAATAATATATTGAGCAAATTAGTTTTTCTTTATTTTAAGACAAAATTTTCCCATAAAGTCAAGACAATTTAAAATTCAACCCAAGTTGTAACAATTTTTTTATTTTTTAATTAGTTATGAATTTACAAAACTCATGATAGGTTCCCCTAACTATTAGTAGCCTCTTCTATGTATGGTGGGTGTAGCACTTCAAATACCTAAAAAAAACTTCAGAACTTTTAATATGTTCAAATATAAAATCCCAAAAATAACCCCACATGTGCTGAAATAGCCCATAAAATGGGCTAGATTTGAAATTATTTGAAATAGATAAGTTAACAAAATTTTGAACCACTTTTTATAAGACCTTAAACTAAAAGTTATTACAAGCATGCACTCATAAGCATATTCAAATAGTTTTAGGAGGTTTGTAATATGACATGGTTTAAAGTACACTTGTGGTCTTAGGTTTTTCCCTTGTGTAGCAAACTACAAGTTAGAAAAATCTATTGAAATTTATAATCATTGTGCAACTTTTATACAACCTTTGTTTTTCTATTCATCAATAGTATGTTTATGATATATGTTCAAATTGTTAATTTTGATGTTTCAAAACTTTGATGATAGTTTCATTCATAAAATTTGCTTCTATGTGGTTTTGATATTATGGTTTTATAGTTTGGCTTAATTGGCCATTTTTTTTCCCTTTCAAAATTTCTTAATCATAACCAAATTGACACAATATGATATGAATTTTCAAAAACATCCCCCTTTCAAACTTTTAAAATATTTTTTGGTGCAATAATTATACCATTACTTGATTATAGGTTGGATGGAAAAAAGGACGGAAAATTCACATCTAAATTATGAATGAAAAGCTTTCAAAATGGATGAAAATTTGAAAAATCAACTTAAATCCCAAAAAATCAGAAAAAAATTTAATAAAAAACATGTGGCAAGTTTAAATTGGTCTTGAACCAACCTTTTAGGTTTGGAGATTTTGAAATAAAATAAAAGAAAATGAAGTCTAGATTAGACACATGGATCCCCTTACCTTGAGGCACTATTACAAATATGTGTTTTAAAACTAGTTTTTAAAATTAAATTTAGTCATATTTTTAATCACATCAGACAATGGACAAAATTGGTTGTAATAATAATAGACTAGTCATTTTTGACACAAATGTGAGTACAACTATATGATTAACATAAATATGCTGGTTCAAAATAATTAAACTGATCAAGGCTATTAATTGATATGGCATTATTAATCTAATTTTAAATTAAAAATTATATTATTTATATGAATATATAATGACATTATGAAACTTTATTAATTTTGAATTATAGGTGAATCCAAAACCCTACCACCAAAATTTGTGATTCAACACTAGAATTTTTTTTATTTTTTTATTTTTTTCGGGCTAACATTGTCAACCGACATCATACAAGCCATTGAATCCCCAAACTCAAGATTTTTTTAATGATGAATGCTCCAAATAAGGTTTCACCCATAACCTCCTTAGCCACACTCCAAGCCCTTAACCACTAAGCCATCACCTCATGTGATGAAAAAAAATGACATTGGAAAATATATAAGTTACACATATTCAAACAAAAAAATGATTTTTTTAATATCACTATTTGATTTAATCGATTTGGTAGTTTTATTATTACATTGAACTACATACTTTAATTAATTCAAAAATATGTGTAAATCATTATTATTTTAAATACTCATTAATTAACAAATTCAAATGCAGCATTTGAAACTTTTAATTGAGTTATATATTCAAATATTATTTAAATACATCTAATTTATTAACTTTCATGAAACTTTGTGATTTTTTTCCATTTCAAACTAAGATGGTTTTAAATATTTATTTAAAGTAACCATATGTAATGTCTGAAATATAATTATTTAAATAAAACATTTACTTTCACAATTACATTGAAATTTTAAATTTCTTTAATTTCAAAAAATGAAAAAATAATTAAATCATTTAATTTAAAAATTCATATATAATGTATCAAATCTTTGATTGAGTTATAATCTATAACTATTTAGGTAAAAATAATTTATTACCATAATCATATTGAGCTTTGTGATTCCTTTCAATTTCAAAATGTGAACAAAAAATTCAATATTTGTCTCAAAAATTCAAGCAATGGTTTTTTTAGCTTGGGTTAGAAATTTTGCATATAACTATTTGGGTACATTTGGTTTCCTTACTTTCATAATTGACTTCGGTTTTATTATATTTTTAATTCAAAGTCTTAAACATTCCATTAATTCACATATTTTAATTTATGCAATATATTTATTTTAAAAATTAATTTAAAACATATATATCTTTAAAATATCATAACAAAAAAAATTCACTTTTGAAATTATGGTGTTAAAATTTGTATGCCTTCAATCTTATATCAATTTTTGTAATCAAAGTAAGAAAATTGAATTGAATGTTATAATGTTTCTATAGTAACAATGGATTATACTATAATTTTATAAATTAAAGTTCTTTTTCTTGGCGTGGTCCAAGGGGATTACAAAGTTCCACCATCGCTCTTCTTTTCATTCACAATTTATTTCATCATTATCCTTCAACTCTCTGAGGTCTTTAGTTTATCAATGGATCCAATTTTTTTTAAAGTGTACCACCCAAGACAAAATCAAGATAATCTTAGATGCAATCCTTAGTTATATTTTATATTTTAATTTTCATAAACATCAATGAATAACAATTTATCATATTTGAAATATAATAGCTAAAACCATCCAATATTTAGAAAAATCAATATCATTCACTTTTTGTTCATGTTATAATAAAACATGACTAATAAATAATAATAATAACTACAAAAAGATGATGGTGTGACAATAATTTTGGTATACATTAAAAGATTTAAACCCCAATAATATAGTGTCAGAATGCATTTTTCAAAATCACAAATTTTAAAAAGCTCAAATAGACAATGGATTTCTTCAAAACAATGATATCAAAATTCCACAACTATTTCGAACAACCTAATGACAAAGGTAAGCATTTCTTTTTGCTTTGCATTCGATGCTTCTTGAATTTCAAGTAATTCATAAAACAAACAATCAAATGTTAGAAAACTTGGGGAATGATTTTTGGAGGCTTCAAAAACATCTTTGATTACATGATGAGAATAAGTCAAAATGAAGATTGTTATTCAATGAGGTCATATATGAGGTTATCTTGCATTTGTTTTGACTTTTCAACAAGAACATAATTTTGGAGTTCATGGGCAATAGGTCAATCTTCAACTCACCTCACACGCATGACCTCGTGAAGGATTCAAAAGATGTGTACAAAGGTTTGTGCACAAAAGATGTATTTTGATTAGATTGGGTTGAGGAGAAAAGAAGCTAAATGTGAATATGGACCATATGGTTTGAAACATCCACCATTAATTGAAATAAATAAATATGATGATATAAGTGGTATATTACATGGCCACATACCATAAGTTGCACACCATTTTTTTCTGATGGTGTTTATTTCATTGGTTCATTCTTCTTTATTGTGGCATTTCACTTTAAGCATTCCATTGTATTAGAGTTGGCACAAACCATCCAAAATCAAATGGATCATGCAATTGTTTAAGTCACAATTTATTGTAATGATCATTAGCATCACTTAGAAGGTGCATAAAAACATCTATGAACTTGCAATCCATTACTACTTGAGCTAGGTAGTTGCAAATTACACTACATAAAATGGATTGTCATTGTTTTAATTTTTTAACCATTGTTCCATAGAATTTTAAATGCTTATTGAATATCATAAAAATAGATTCATTTATGTGAAGTTAACACATGAAGTTTTTCAACAATTAAAAAAACACAATAAAAAAATGAAAGGTTCATCTTAAAAGGACTTTAATATGTATTATAACATTTCACAAAGTCCATTTTCATATTTGGATATGGACTTTTATCTCATGTTTGTACAATTAGATATACCACCATATTTTAAACCTTTTAAAATAAATTGATTAAAATTTGGTCTTGAAAAATATCAATATAAATATCCAAAAAGATTTTTCCATAAAATGGCATATTCAATTTACAAAGTTTTTGTTCATATTTATATTGATGTTTTTCAAGACTAAACTTTAATCAATCTATTAAAATAAAATACAAACTATGGTGTTATGAACTCAAATATGGAAAAAAATAATGTTAACAAGTTAACAACATTCAAATCAATTTAAAAGTCAACCAAATTCATTGGGTTTTTAATATAAAGGAAATGGACTTTCAAAACAAACTATGAAATGTTGTTTTTTGATCCACCTTAATGTGTTTTCATCCATTTGTTATATTATACCCACATGTTTTGTGATAATGTTTTAAATTATTTTCCATAAACAAATTGAAATTTTATGATAGAAACATGTATTATTATAAGTACATGTATTATTCCTTGCACACTTGGAAAGGCATGCACCACAACCTAAATTCCTCCATATCAATTATCATCATCTTATTTTCAAGCCAATAAATTAAACATTTATATATGTGATTAACAACAGAAATGAATTAAATATGCAAAACAAATGATACAATTGATTTTTAAATGCAAAAAGTTCATAACAAGTTAGAAAATTAACACACTACAAGGAAAGATGGGCAAACTCCACAATCATGATTCATAAAAAGGGTGCAAACAATCTAATAAGGGTTCAACCAAATGTAACAAGTGTTTTGGCTTTCATTTTTTGGGCCAAAATTTGTACTAATGTTACATATCATTCAAAAACATTCATGACAATGTTTCTAATATATTATAAAATCATGTGGGTAAAATCACAATCAAAGGATCCACCCAAGTGAATGGACATTCCTTAAAATTGCATTTTTGTATGTTTGAAAGATCACAAGGGAAGCATAATAGTTTGGATTGTCATTAAATTTTTTGGAATATTTTCCATTAATTGCAAAGTTTACATGCTCAAAACTTGACACATGTCAAAAATGTTTTTACATGTTCAATACATTCAAACCTCGAGAATGGACAATCCTTGTTTTTTTTAAACATCTTTTTTTTTTACTAAATGTGTGCCATTCCTTTTGAAAATTGGAGAGGATTTTAATATTGATGATTAGAAGGGGAAAAGGACTTGAACTGATGAAAATTGTTTTTGACCTTGAAAATTATGGATTTTCAAAATGTGGCTTTAACAAAAGTTGTTCATATATATGTGATAGAGGGCATGAATGCATAATATACATGATATAAAATCAATTTGTAGTCAAAACATATTTATATCTAAAATGCAGTGCTAAATGAAGTACCCGAAATAGAGAATTTTAAGTTAAAAACCAATGCAGGAATGACATGTGTCATGTGTAGTCCTTGGAAAAGGACTTTTACCTTGGTGCCCTCAACTCCTTCGACTGTGATTTCACCCCTAATTGGATATCTCATTATATGAATGGAATTAATTTATTAGAAATTGTACACATAACTTGAAAATTGAAACACTTAATTTTACAGTTTGAGTTGACAATAATGTAGTAAGGCATACTTGAAACATACTTATATGAACCCAACATATAAGCCTAGGTAGTTCCTACAACAAAAGTAGATCATAACTTTTTTAAACATGTGAATGAAATTAATTAACTAGCAATTGTACACATAACTTGGGAAGTGAAACACCTATTTTTTGGGTTTGAGCCAACAATATTGTAATAAGGCATACTTGAAACATAATATGGGCCCAATGTATAAGCCTAGGTTAAATCCAAATTCGCATATTCATAAAATGTTGAATTAAGACCTCTTGCAATTCTTGAACAATTGTTTTTTCTTTTTTTAATGTACAACAAAAATCTAAACACAAAATTGATAAAAAAGTTGACAATGGACTAAATTTTGAATTTTAAATCTAAATTTTCCATGAAAATAAATGTAACTTCATAGACAATTTTACTTATGTAATGGAATGACATGCAAATATTGGGTTCACACATAACATAAGTGGACATTTATTTGTAACTAAATATTATGGCATACCTAGGGTAATCATGAAAATAAAAAACACCACATATCAATATTGCCTTAAGAATGTTAACTGATGATCCATTGTAAATCATTACATCCTATATGTAAATTCCTTCATTTCAAAGGGTTCACAATTCCTCAAAAAAAGGTTTTAAAAATGTATTTATGTGTTTTGTTGTCACACACTCTTCAAATCAATGGTAACATGATGAAGTGTTTTTTTGTTGTCAACCATGGTGGTAAGTTGTAATTGAAAAGAAAGATAGGCCAAATGGAACATGTTGATTCTTCTCAAAAAATGGATTGACTTCATTAGTGACTAACCCAAGCTTGACATTGTAGGTTTATTTAACAAAATGAATCCATTTATTATCAATGAAATTTCATTGTTTAATTGGAATTTGCAGTATGCTACACTTGCCATCAATACTTTGATTATGATGAACCAATGCATTAATCAAATTTGATTGGGTGTCCTTAACATTCACTTCAAATTGGGAATAAACGACAAATGCCTTACAATTTTCCATGGCACATTTGACCTATTTTTTTATATCAAATATTTCCACACTTTAAACAATGGGTGTTCAAATTAAGTTTCTCATGAAAGAGCACACAACACTTAGTGTAAATGTGAATAATGTTTTACCCAAGTCTCATTTTCGAAGCATACTTGAACCCTAGTTTTCACTAAATAATAGACTTTTTGGCTTGGTAATACATTTTTTTCCCAGAAAATTCAAATTTTCATTGATGAAAGCATTGGAACATCCATGTGTGGGACATGTGTGCAACATCCATGTCCATTTAAAACCAACAACATGGTAGTCAATTGAGAATTTGAGACACACTTGAACGAAATATAACAAAGGGCTTTGAAAGGTTTTGTCAAACATGGACATGTTAGGGGCCATATTTGGAGGCACATGGAATCGTTCATACCTATAGATCTTCATCATCCATAGATGTGTCAATTCCTTTTCTTGCCTTTCCCACCCCACCCCCACCCCTCATTGGCATGTTGATTTGTTGACAAATCCAATCCAACCAAACGAACCTTAAATAATTTGATTAAATATAAACTTATAATATACCAATTTATTTTTTTACATTTTTGAACATCACTTTCAATGTGTTTATAGGCTTATGTAATTGCAATTTACGAAGTTTAGAACCTATTATTTACATTAACAATAAATGAACCTACTTAACGCATGCTACTTTATAATTATAATCCTCATTAAAAAGTGGGGTTGACGCAAATGTTAATATGAATTACCTAATAAGTCATGGTTGTGGGCATTTGATGCATATTATATTCAAATGCTCTTGTAAATAAAAAGTAAATTATGAATTTGGAATGTTCTTTAATAACTATAAATGCATAGTTTTAGGTATTAACTATTAATAATCAAATAATAGTGTTAGGTAATTTTATGTGTTTTGAATTCATACTTGTATGTTCAACATCTTTTCCTACAATACAACAATTATTGTTTCCCCTTGCTACATTATAGCCTTCAATCATAGGGTTAATTCTTAAAATAGGACTTTCAACCTCTTTCCCCTAAACATTGCAAGGCTCCATGTTGTTTCCAAAAACATCCAATGGCCCATGCCCTCTTTGATGTGCTCATGGTTTGATACTATTTGGTGACACACCTCATTTGCAATATAAAATGCATATCTCACAAAATGTGCCACAATGATGTCTACATTTGTGTCCATGTGCCATGGATGGTGAGGTTGGAAACCATGCATATGATAATGTTATTTTGACTTTCCATATTCCAAAGCCTTCACTAAAAAATGGTGGCCCCAACTTGGATTTGGAAGAAAATGAAAACTTTAACATCATTTGAACCAATTTCAAAGTCAAATCAATTTTTAATTTTTTTTGTGATATCTAATTAGAGTTTTAAATTCTATGCTTGAAATGGTTTAAAAACTAAAACTATGACAATCCATTTTGTGTAGTGTAGTTTGCAACTACCTTTCATTTTAAACTCATATATCCAAATGTTCACATAATACAATAGATTTTGTTTTTGCAAGTACACCAAACATTTCAACATTAATTTGACTTACCACTTAAAATCATGTAAAATTAATTTAAGTTTTGGTTACACTTTTTTGTGAATCATTATATTGTGATTGCACCCTACAACAAATAATTGATTTTGAACTTTATTCACATTATTCAGAAAGCAAAGGGCTTTCCATTCAAATTGACATTATCATGGGTGTTTTAGAGAAAGGTACAAATTTCAAAAAATCAAAAGAAAATGAAACCCTTGCTAGTGGTGAACAAGTTTCCAAAAAATGTATTGTGCTAGATGATGAAGATCTTGATGCACTTGGGGAGGAACTAGAAGGCCTTATGGTCACCACACATTTCTCTTCTTGCATGCCTTCTTGCCCCTTTCTCCCCCACCTTCACCATCATTTGTAGACTTGGATTCAAACTTGTACATAACAAATTTGTGAAGGTGTTTATTTAACATGTGTTTTTTTGTAGAAGTGCTTCCATGGTTAAGGCTATATTGCAACAAATTTTTCTTAGATCTTGTGGTGTTTTGTGCATTTTTTGATGGCTCAAGTAATGAGGAGTTGTTATGGCACATAATGCACCTTATCACTTGCACAACTTGCACACAAACTAAACAAAGTTTTGATCTTGAAAAAGGAAAAAAAACTCAAATAGAACTTAATTGGTTGAATGGCACCCAAAGGCATTGGTTTTTGGCAAGAGATGCATATTGAATTCAACATGCCACTAGTTCTTCTTTAGCTTGAACCTTTTAAAAACATTCAACATTCTAACAACCTTTGAGGTTGTGGCATCACCTTGCTCAATTGTGAGCCTACTATCATTAGCTTTTGCTTCATCCCTAATATAAATCTCAAATTTTAAAACAAACAAACAAAATTCCATGGTAATTCACATGCATCAAATTCTCCCAAAATTTTATAAACCATGTTAAATTAGTTGTAAAGATGAAAATTTGGACTTTGAAACGATGAAAGTTATGAAAGAAAACCATATCATTAAAATCATCCATCAAAGGAAAAACAAATAGAGCATTGAATAACACATATTGGAACTCTTTTCAAGTTTGAATTTGAAGCAATTGCAAATAAAGTTCAACATGTGTAATTTGATCAAAATTGGAAAAAGTTTTGAAAATCAACATATGGTAATTTGAACACAATGCACAATGCATGCAAATATAAATAGCTTAATAAATGGTTATTATAAAAACTAGAAAAAAAGCTTAAGTTCAAAGCTTTTATACCTTTCAAAACAAAACCACCAAAAGCAAATAACTATCCTTCCTACGCATACCACATTGAAAGAAGCTTGTTAATTGTAACACCTGAAGAGGTTGTTGACACAAGGAGATGGTTGGTGTAGTCATTGGCAACTTGTTACATCAAAGAGGCATTCCAAATATGATTGCACAAACACACAAAGCACAAACCTAACCTAACTTTTGTAGCAATACCAATACCTGATTTCATTCAAGCTTGAAAAGTTCAATATTCATATCGCCCCTTGTAGCAAAAACACTCATATCAAATTGATATGGTATCTAAACCCTAAACCATAAGATATCTTACCGCTCTATGAAAATTATTAAATATGTGATTTTTTTCATAATGGATTAGTCTATTTTACTATATTTATATTACATACTTAGGTTACACCCTATATACTAGCACAACATTGGTTTTTACATATGACAATTATCTTCTTGCTACATATATGTATGCCCAAGCATGTATTTTTGTACCCACAATGCCTTGACAATTTGATCATCTTGGCAATGTAGTTGTCTTTATAGAATTACCTTATGGCCTTATGGATAATCACATTACACAAAGTACGCAACAAACAAGCCTAGTACACCAAGACAAACGATGCACATTCTCGACGTAACGGGCAAGGTCTTGCACATTCCATTGTATAATCAACTTTTAGGAATTATTCAAATGAATGAAACCATGGGGGACCATAATAATCCATAGCCAATTTAAGAAACCCAACCCTTTTCCAAGATATAAATTTGCTTAGAAAATTGACAAAGAAATCCTAAGAACCGATGTTTACAATACAATATGAAAGCAAGAGGGAGCATTCTGAATTTTAATTGTTTTTCTGAAATTTAAGAATAATATAATCGTAGTAATAGCTCAAAAAAAAACATTACGGGGGGTGCAGAATGTCCTTCTTGGTTCCTCTTGAAACATTTCTTGCAGTTCTTTTTAGGGTTTGAAGAATCTGCGTCTCTTTTGCTTTTTCTCCGAGCTCGCGGATCGTGCCCGGTGGATTCACGATCTCGCAGGATTCACAACCATTTTGTAAATGTGGAATCTAAATTTGGGTAAGCATTACCTACGAATACTGAGCTAGCCAGTTAGTGGCGATCGTGTTGATGTCGAGACTAGGGTTCTTAAGGTCTCTGCAATCTCCTCTCCTCTCCGGAGATTTGTCTCAATTCCTGCAATGAGAAGTTTAGGAGTGTGAGTCGCGAAGCCTTGTAAATAGGAGGGGTACAATGCCGAAGCTGATTGAGTTGGGGCTGCCATCTCTCACTCCCGAAGTTTACTCAATTTTGGCTTCCCAAGGCATCATATCAGGTAGCTACATTTCCAGGTTTTTTTTTTCTTGTTTGGATCTGTTTTCTTGCATTTGGTTTTGATGCACTCTTTTGATTTGGTTGAGGTCTTGATTCTTCGAGGGTTGTGCAGTAGAGGATTTCATGCTGTCAGCAGATATATCCAAATTGGAAGCCTGGGGAAGTGGAACACTGAAAGAGGTCAGTGAATAATATCTCACCTCCAGCAAGTTCTAGTGTTAGATGGTTGGTACTCCAGGAGTCCCATGAAAAGTACTGAAATTCCATATCTTATGGAAGACGTTGGGAAGGTTTTATTGTTTGGCATGCCTATTCTTCTGTAATTGGGCTCTTTTTTCTTTATGAAATACTCAAAACTATGCTGATGGTTTGTTTTGAAGGTGGTTGCGGAGATATTGCATTATTTGGAATGCCAGAGAGTGGGGTTGAAAAGTGGTCTTAGAGGCGTTCAGGACATGCAAGCCATGGGCATCCAATATCTTCCCACTGGCTGTGATAGGTGGCACACCCTAACCTTGCAGTTAAAGGTGAAATCAACCTAGAACTAGGAGCTTGGGGTGTAACTCTCAATCTGATTTAGCAGTGGAAAAATTTATGAAAAGGTGAAACACTAATTCTTTGGCCTTCGAAAATTGGGCATCAATTGTTACTCTTCAGTTGCTTGCTAATGGCTCAGCCATGCCTCGTATTCACATAGATATGCTGGTGTAGTTTGGATGCAATTTTAGAGGGTGGATTACGTGAAGGAACACTGACAGAATTGGTGGGAGCCTCTGCAACAGGCAAAACTCAAGTGAGTCTGTTATATGAAACCTATCAGATTGTTATCTTACAAGGCTATGTGTTTCATAACATTTCTGCCAGAAGGCTATTCTGATCCATGTTGGCTCAGATCATCATCTCAAATCATGTTTGCTTTTGCTGTTTCTGAAAACATCAATCCCAGTTATATAGGGTAAGTGTATTTCTGTTTGACCATTACAATTATGAAATTTGGATTTGTTGAACGGTACAACCCTTGTTGATTTCATGATTAAGTATGTTGAACAAGATACACTGTTTGTATGTCATCTTGTCATTCCATTGTCAAGTTGGCATAATTCATTAGTCTCAGTTCAAAGGCTGTTTTTTCCAATGGAGTTGTGTATGCAAGTGGCGGCAAGTGTGGCTTACAACTGTCGAGCACTGGTGGCTTACATTGACACCTGTCACTCCTTTTCGTCAATTCGTGTTGCTCATATGGTGGGTACTCTTATGAAGACATCAGAGGGCCATCAGGTGACATGATACTTACACTTGACCCTTTCTTTATTGCACATCCTTTTCACAAACTCTGGAGAGCCTTACTGCACATTGCTGTTGTGATTGTGTGCATTTGAGTTTGCTTCAACATTGTGGGTGTTTTTAGGCTGATTGTAATGCGTGGCAGGAGTAGGGCGGAGTAGCAGCGGATGAGTTAGGCAAAGTACTGAAGGGCATCTTAAAATTCAGCGCCTTCGATATCTACTCTGTTCTCTCTATCCTTCATGAACTCCATGCTTCCATCAGCAATAATTTCCAAGTAAACACCTGAACCAGAACTTTGAATCTTGAACCCAACAATTGCCAAACCTGAGGCTTAACCTAAGTCACAATTCTAAGCTCTGCACCATTGACACCTAATGCTACTCCAAGATCTGTATGTCCTGCACTCCAAATCACCATTATAGTGTTAGTCAAGGGAATGGGTGTCTGGGTCGTTTCTTGGTGCAGGCACCAGAAGAGTTCAGGCATTTACGTCTCCTTATTGTGGACTCAGCTTCATCACTCATTTCTCCAATTCTTGGTGGCAACCAAATACAAGGTCTGTCCCTTGCTGCACTCTGCCACCTCTAAGCCACCATACTCTCAATTTCTCTCAAGAGTGGCTAAACTTTAATGCAATTTGTCCTATCTGTGACAGAAGTAGGAGTAACTCATCTCTCACACAGAACAGCCAAGTTCCTCACACCTGAGTGACCTATGAAAAATGGAGATTGCTGGAATTTTTATGGGTTTCTTCCAAGTGCAGGTCATGCATTGATGGTGGGCATGGGAGCTATTTTGCGTAAACTTGCTATTGAGAACCATCTTGCTGTCCTGGTACCCTTCTTTCTCTTTCTGTGTCAGTCTCTCTGTGAACAACTTAGCACTAGCTCACACTGGTCCTCAAGTGGACAGTACCAAATGCTAGGCAACCACCATGCATGGTTAGGGGCTGATGGCTCATGTGAAACTTGTGAGGTGTGCCTTGATATGGCCATTATCGTGACCAAAATGTTTCTCAATGTCTCTTCACTGTCTTTGACAAATAAGAATTACTATTCAGTATTATTAAGGTTGGACAAACTTGGTGATGACCTCCTGATGTACCATTGACTTCTGCCATGAGCCCTTGAAGGAGGAGCTTGGAGAAAACTGTTTACTGTGATGTGGTACTTCACTCATTCACAAAAGTGCCTTTTGTGCAGATCACAAATCACACAGTTGGTGGGGAATTTGGTCAGCCAAAGCCAGCCCTAGGAGAAAGCTGGAAGAGAATTCCAGATGTACGCTTACTTCTCACACACGATCCATCAAGTAATGCATGTGAAGTTGCTGTAATCAAACATTCCTCCATAGTAAGCCCCCCTGAAACTTCAGCATGTTTGTTCACTTTTCCTGATTCACATCCTACTGCAAGATGGCATTAGCATTTGCTCAATGGTTTTCAAGGCCACAGGTTCCATCTATTCTCAGGTTTCACTGAATGTTTGGTGGTGGGCATGGATTGCAGGCATGCAATAAGCAAGCATCATTCCGCATTACCAAAAGAGGTCTGCAGTCTGCAGAGGCAGAACTTTAATCCTGATGGAGCTTCAACACAAAACATTCATTTTTTGTTCCAAAAATGGCAGGAGTAACACAAATTCCAAATAGATGGCAGATCTTCAAGATTGTTTACTATGCTCCCTTCAAAACCAATGATTCAAGCTTGTGTATAAATGCCTTCTAAAATACCAACACACCCAATGACAAGAAGGGATTTCTCATCATGAAAGTCACATAATGGTAGCAGGCAACAACTTCAGCAATGACAAGCATTCACAAAGGTAATCAACTGCTCATTGCATAAGTTCATTGTGGCAGTTTATTCTGGATGTGACACAAAATAGTTTTTGTCTGAAGACCTTTGGATGCTTCAAATTAACAAGATGCTCTGAGATAGTCAATTGATTTAGCATTGTGCTTATCCATTCAGTTACCTACATTACAGCTAGTAAACAGACAGATCTGGCCCTAATCTGATATTCATCATATTGCAGTGATACATTCAATTCCTGTAGATCAGAAGGAGATTTGCTGTGGCATAACAAGTTTATATATTGAAAGACAATAATTCTTCTTTTGTTCATATGACTAATACCATAAACTCAATGGGTGATGAATGCTTTTAAATTGTTGAAGTCCAGAGGTGAAAATTTGCCAAAACCAACAGACAACAATCAGAGCTAGTTAAGACATCTAATTGGAAGAACACTCTTTGAGATCAATCACATGTGCTGATTATACATTGATTGTTTGAAAGGGGATTAAGAATGTGTGCATTTTAGCACACCACCAGCAAATTCTTTCATGCTTTCCAACCACTACTTTTGAATGGTGTTGACAATTTTATTGGTGCAGACATCAGGCTGGCGCACAATGTACACTTGGTCTCCTACTACCTGATCATAAGCATCTTGGTTGCGGTGCCAGGTCCACAACAAATGTGTGCTGTTTACAACCTGCCATTATGCCAACACAAATAAAATCATGACCAACAAAGCTTTTGGAACCTAAAGATTAGTCCGGAAAACACCTAGATAGGAAACAAGATAAGCACCAATGTCCATAAACCATTGTTAGTTTGTTGATTACACAATACATAGAACACAGCAATTGATGAAGAGTTGAAATAATAGCTGAATATGTAAAGCTGTTACCTCAATAATTCCGTGTCCAAAGCTGCTGTCACGGAATGCGCTCCAATCAGGTTGCCGACCCCAACAGAATTGTCCACTTGCAGGGCCTGATGTGAAATTGAAGCCACAGTAGCCACTCAAGTGCAGGAAAGTAGTATCAACTGTTGCAGATGGCTTTGGGCAGTGGCCTGGCTCATCTGCATGTGGAATGGCCAAGTTTTCATGGTTTCCACCATCGCCAACAGTTATATAAACTGGAGCACATGGATCATAATTGTAGTTGTATATGCGGTTCATCCGCTCATACGCATGTACCTTCAAAATCAAACACAGCTCAACAGATATAAATTGATCAAAACAAAAGACAGCATAATTCTCTGTGGTGTAAATTCACAAAGCACATCTTCATGCACACTAAGGGGGTAAATTGAGTGTTGGAATCCAATACTCAAGTTTTGGGGGGTGACAGATAGTTCACAGGTGCACCATTTTGAGTAGCACAAGAACAACTCCACAGTTTTGCATTGTTATCTGAAACCAAATCTGAGAGTGGTGGTAGGTCCAACAACCCAACTTGTTACTTTCTAGATATGAAGGGTATTGATAACCAACACAGCCCAATCCAGCTGAAGTTAGAGGTAACTCACATGGCCATTGAAGGAAACATCAACACCATATTGGTACAGCAAGTCCTCCATCTGCTGGCGCATGCATTCTTGTTCACGGTAGTGTGCCCTGTAACTGTTGTACCATGGTGCGTGTGTAATTGCAATCAACCATGGTGTCACACTACGGTTTACATTTGCTAGATCCTTTTCCAGCCATGCATATTGATCACCTGTATGGAATTGCCCCACAAATTATTCATACACCTTGAGATGCATGTCTAGGTTCACACTTCCGTTGTGCAAGACAGAGAAGCACTAGCTATGTGCATGTGGCACAAGCCAAATAGACTACATATCTTCTTAAGATTATTCAATTAGAATCTTGCTTTCCTTACAGCAATCATTGCTGCAACTCTGCTCCAGGCAACATTCTCATCAGAATTCAGTAGGCAGGACTATGCAACAGGAATGCAATCAATTATCAACATGTGCATTTCTTTATGACCATACTACCCCATGCTGAGTATGTGTACAGATGTCATACCACTTTGGTTGTAGTTGACATAAGAGCCAATCATCACAAAATGTATACCACCCGCATCAAAGGAGTAGTACATACTGGTACCAGAGCCACTCTCTTCTGATGGCACTGCAAACCTTGCCTTGTATGCCACAAATGTCTGGTTGTCAATTTGTTGCTCAAGTTCATGGTTTCCTTCTATCACCATTGTTGGGACTCTTGAAGTCAGTGGCTCCACCATCCTGATGAACATATAGTATATATCTGTGTCACAAGTTATCTCATCCTTTGAACCCTAATTGACTACTCAGAATAAACAATCAATGGACCTCAGAGCCTGGATGATGCTACAACCAAAGGTAAGTATGAGCATGAACTAAAAGTTGTATGCCCATGTTCGTCCTTTCATGCTTTCCCAGAGGAGATTACCCAACATGGATGTCACATCAACTTCGATCAGTCGACATTCAGAACTGCTGGTACACCAAACAGTGAAGGAAGGTGAAAAGGGAAAGGAGTCAAAAGGATGGGGGTCACCTCTGCCACATATCCCACCGAGGTTGATAAGTCTCATGAATGGGAGTGCTGTGGCCAAAAGCTTTGCCATAATCACTAGCACCAGTTCCATTTGTAATATAAAGGTTGGCATATGACAGGTCTCCCAGCAATAGCCACAAATCAGGATCATTGAGAAGCAAGTGGTCGAAAGTGGATGTGGAATTATACGTAAGGCCCAAGTCTCCAACTATTCCAATACGTTGTGGGTAGTTGGAAGGACCTGGAAGTTTTAAAGTCTTGAACTGCAGCTCAGTGCTCATTGCCGAAAGAAATGGGTCCCCACATTTGTAATAGTATTGTGTGTCAGGTTCAAGGCCTGTTGATTCACAAAAAGTTTGAAACAATCATAGTAATCCTACAAAGTACTAGGAAAAGATTAATTTTGTAAACCCCAGGACCTAAAACACGAAACCACTAACTCTCCAAAGCCTATGAAACCCTAAACTCCTAAACATGGAATCTTTTGTCTTGGGTTCTGTGCACTAGTTGAACAAAACAAATAGTGCACATTAGTTTTAGTTTGTGTCTAATGAGATAGAACCTGACCCGGTCTTAAACCAGACTGGCTTCCAAATGTCTTGGGACATCTCCAGCACTGGAGGTTCTACAAAACTAAAAAACCCATCTTCAGAACTGCACCAGAGGTTCTATCAAACCAAAAGAAAAATGTAAACCAGAACAGAAGGTTTCTTTCAAAATCAAGAACTAGACAACACTGGTAAGGACCACAAATCCATGCATGCCTCTTGAAACCCTAAACCCTGAACTCCACTGTCATCAGGGCACACAAATCCATGTAGAGGAGTACAAGATGTGATCATGATGCAGCATCTACCATTGTTGTCCACAAAGCAACAAATGGACCAGGAGAAATTCACACCAAACTTAGCAGGAGGAACATCAGCAAGAGGACAAGGTGAAATGGACCTGTGATATGGACATGGTGAATGATCCCAGATGTATAATTGAGGACGCCTTCAAAGGGGTAGGTCTGGCTATACACCTCTGACTTGCCATAAGCCATGTGCGTATAATTCCCTGAGCCTGTCCCATAAACCACAACACTGGCCACACTACTGGGGTCTAACGGTGTTACTTTCGGCCCTATTTGTGAATCCCCTGTGAAGCCAAACCAAGCCAATTCGGTGGAAATCACAACACACACACCCCCGCCCAAAGGTACCAACAAGAATCAGTAGATGCCCACCACCTTCATTCACAGATTTCAAACGAATTTCAAACGGAGTTGCAGATCCAGAGTACAGTCTCCCAAGTTTCAATACGTACCTGTGACCCAAGAAACCCACATGGCATCAGGAGTGGAGAGAGACAGGAAAATCTGCTCAGGGTAAATGGCAGCTACCCGCTTCACCACTCGGGGATCATACTGAGGCAAATCCTGGCTTGCAGAGAGGCGGATGCTAGGATCTAAGGGAATTGTAACGGGCACAAATGGTCCATCTAGAGTGCTCGGAATTCTATTACCACTACTACTACTACTATTATGACTCATACTTTTAATGTTGTTATCATTTGCACCAGCTTCTGCTACACTCGACCTGGTGCATGATGCAATACTACTACTTCCCCTCAACACAACCAACGTCACAGCAATCACTAGCAGCGTAAACATCATCATCTGCACAACCTTTGCAGCTTGAACCATGACCTGTCTCCTCGCCCATGACACCTGCCCCACGGTACCCACGTCCAAAAAACTCTCTCCCAACTCCATGCTCATCAATACCCAAAATCTTCTCCACCACAAAATCGATTCAACACCACTCTAGACTAGTATATGCTTCTGTTTCAAGACCACCCACCCGGGCACAATCTCTCTCTTTCTCTCTCTCGTTGCAGAGCACCTGGTGCAGGAAACAAAGAGGGACAGACTAAGGGCCTAATACCCATTTCTATTCCTTTGCGTGCTTATCACTTGGACGGTGCTGTAAATAGGAACCCATTCTATCATTCCACAGGGTGTCCAGTTTGCTGGCAGTTTGTACTTCTTTCGTAGTTTACACTCAATGTTTTGCCAATGTTTTTTTTTCCTTTCTTTTGGGTCTGTTTTTTTGTAGGGTTTCTCCAAAGAGTGCTAAGCTGCACACAGAGATCCAGAGTGCACAGTATTTTAAAAAATTTAACTTTCCTCCAGTCCTTTATTTCTTGGATCTGCTTCTGTAGTTAAGGGACCAGACTACCTAAAGGAGATGTAATGTGGCATTTGTGTGCATGATCACTCTTTTGAGAAAATGTTGATCACAAGTACCAGCCTTTCTTTTGCTGGCTATATATATATAAACCCTAAACCCTAAACCCTTATATATATATATAGCCAGATTTTAAATGCTAGAAGCATGTGCTTTTTGAGATTTTTCCAATAGCCAGAATTCAACCAAATTTTGGAAAAAAATCGCCAGATTTTTTTAAAAATTTTGTTCAAAGTAGGTAGCCAAAAATACAAAGGATATTTCTTTAATTTACTTTCATATTTAGGTTGTAGCCAAATCTGGCAAAATCTTCCTGCCAATCATGGCCACTTTGGCTACAACACAAAATTGACCCCCAAAAAACATGGATCACTGCTACATGTTTACTGTGAAATGCAAGTTCATCATTTGGGTCTTTTCAAAATTTTGGAAATGTTCATTAAAGGTGCATTCACACTTGGTGTTAGGGACTCTAGTGTTAATAGTCCACTAACATCATGCTAGTCATTTAGGACTTAAAACCAACTTACCATGAAGATTTTATGTTAAGCTAACATACACTTAACATTAAGTTATCACCTATTTAACAAATGCATGCCACCTAGGATGCCACCTAGATTTTTATTTAACACTGACTTAACATCTAGTGTGAATGCTCTTTTAAAAGTGTTTTAGTGTGGACTACTGTGAGTTCATTTGATTATCATGTAAGTAGGAAAATAGATGACTACTAAGTAAAGTAGATGCATGTAAATGGTTAGTACCATACTACCACCAATGCGCCATTCATTGAAAGCCCATTATGATTATCATGGTTTACCATTAGTACCATAGTTGAGCCTAAATTAAATTATGTTTTGTTTTGTCAAACTTTTGAAATTTTATTCATTATTTGTGCCAAAATTTTAATAAATCTAAAAGTTTAACTGCAAGGTTTTGAACCATAAACCTTCCGTAACAATGATTTAAAACTCAAGCAATCTCAACATACTAGATTGTTCCATAACATTAACAAAACTCTATTTATTATTTTGTATAACCATTACCTATCAAAAATTTCTGAATTAAAAAATCAGGTGCTGAAATTAAATTTTCAAATTTAAATAATTATTTGTTATCGAAATGGTAAAAATATTATGGCATGTAACCTAAGAACACCAAGTGGGTTGTTAGTATGTGAGCACAAAAAATGACCTACTAGGGGAATTTGAACCTTATGGAAAAGTGTGAATTTGAACCCAACCATCATCATCTGTCTCTCAAATGGTTAGTTAGTGGCTGTTGGTTCATTCTAGCTAGGGTTTTATAAGGGAAAACTTGACTTCCCTTGACACCATACTTTGCTACCTTCAGTAAGAACTAGTAGGATTTTTCCATTGTAAGTCTTCCTTTCAACAAGGTGTGTTTCACACGATGGCCCTACCATATATATGGTTTTATATGCAAGAAGAAAAATCAATTGTTGATGTGAATGATGTTTTTTTGGCTTCATTTCTTATTCATATATTAAAAGAAGCAAAGTTATGGATCTCTAACATTATATGTCTTTTTTTTTGTTGTTAGGGAAGCAAAAAGTGGCATACATGGTTTGATAGTTTGAATACAAAATATATTGGTTTATGGTCAATCCAATAAGCTTTTGTACTTCCTTATTGACATGGGAAAATGGCATTACTCCATAAATGGTATAAGTGTAAATCATTTAATTGTTGTGCTTTCTAGAAAGGTCAAAGTAAATTTACATTGATGTTTATAATTTGTCAGTTGTTTTGATGATGTTGTGTTTTTTAACATGTCCACATTAAAATCACCTATGAATATTGTTAGGCAATGATGTGTAGCTTTTACATATTCATCTAGTAGTTGAAATTGTTTTTGAATATGTGTTGTTTTGATGATGTTGTGTTTTTCAACATGTCCACATTACAATCACCTATGAATATCGTTAGGCGATGATGTGTAGCTTTTACATATTCATCTAGTAGTTGAATTTTTTTTTGAATTTGTGTTGTGGGGAGCTTACAGACACAATCACATGAATTGATGATCTTGTGTTAATGAAGGTTGCTGCAATAATTTCAATAACATTTTTTATGTGTTTCATGTGTATGTAATATGTGTTACATGTGTATGTAATGTGTTACTTGCATTGTAAAGCCTAATAGTACCATGTCCATCGTAACATGATAAAATTGAAAACTTGTGATTTGTTAATGCCACAATACATTCAGATTCCATTTTTTAAATTTGTGTTTCATTAAGGCATTATATATGTGATACTTGTAAATTAGGGTTGCCAACTATATCATTGTGCTCTCAAAGTTTAGAAAAGTCCCCAAAAGAGATCCTTTTGTGCTCTCATTTCTCTAATACCAATAATCCCTCATGTGCAAAAAAAAAAGTCCCAAAGTCTGTTTTCATCAATGTTCCCAAATATACATTCACAAAAAGGTTCTCTATGAAGATTGGGAACATCTCAAGGATTTTAGCACCATGGGGAACATTGGGAAAATCTTTGAGATCTTCCCAATCAAAATTACACATGATGCTAAAAATGATTACCATGGTTTGTAATTCATCAATGTTCCCAATATTCCTTAGGTGGGCATGTGAACATCATTGGGAACTCCACCTTGGAACATGGAGGGAATATCATTGGGCAATCCCCCAAGGGAATAGACATTGAAATGAACAAGTCTCAGGAGATGCCATTGGGAAAAATGTGGGATGTTTCACATGGAAACAGAACATACAGAACAGACTTTGGGAACATGGGGAACACACCATGTAGACATTGGGACCATGGAAACGTGAAAACAACACGGGGTACAGCAATATAGAGCAGAATGTGGGAACATGGGAACACACCATTGGGATGAAAAAGTTTAATCAATTTTGGTGAACATTCTTCAAATCCCCACCATTAAACTAAAATTGGGACTGCAAATAGGTGGGAGACTACTAATAGCAGCTGGGACTGCAAATAGGTGGGAGACTAATAATAGCAGCTCACCTGGACCAATCAAACCATCTAGCCAATCAGAGACACGCGGGCAGTTAATAAGTACAATTTGTGTGTATTTATTAGACTCTTCCAGGGCTGTTCCAGGGCCCTGGAAGCTGTGCATTTTCCCCAGGGTTGTAGGAGTATTCCAGTGGATTAACTGGACATGCCTCCTGCACCTTATCGAGGATTTTCATTTCAGGGCCACATACTGAGCACCAGTGGAGATGGTCTAAATTATGTCTGTCAATCGCAGACTTTCATTCTTATCTACAGACTTACATTTAATCTTCTTTATAAACTTATCTACAAAATCCTTTCCATGTACAAAACCTACTTACAGACTAAATCTCACCTCTAGTAAACTTACCTAAGATTTTAGGTTTTTCTTTTTACAAACCTTCTTCCAAACCTACTCTCCTCCTCCTCCTCCATAAACCCTCTCTCCTCTTGCAAACTCACACATACTACTCTGGTTATTGATACATCTGGAAGTAGTTTTTAATCTTGGAGCTGGGGAATTTCAACAACAGGCTTTACCACTTTACCTAACCTTCAAGAGCACCATTGCTTTCCACTAGCCTGTTTGGAAGCACACTTGGGGGAGTCCATATAAATCCATTCAAGTCTGACCAATCTACTAGTTTCAGCAACTGAACATTTGAGATGGATTTTGAAGAAATGTTTTGTGCCTGTTGCTCCTTGTTTAATGAGCATCATCTCACTTCAGGGAAGAAGATAAGATCTGACCCAATTCTAGTTGACATCTCCCTAACAGCTTTCCTCAGCAACCTTCTGATCCGGGTAACAGAATTATCAAGACTTGATGAAAGCTTGGCTCCAGTAATCCAACAGGTTCAATAGTCCCCAAGAACTGTACAGGAAGTTTGTATTGTGAGAGGCTCACTGCACTGAAACCTCTTTCATGTCTTTTTTTCTGATCAGGAAGCAACACCCAACAGCTCAGGAGAAAGACAATCAGCGGTCCCCGCTCTCAAAGCATCAGAAGAGGTGGACATGCAAATCGATCATGCTCTCAAGGCTCACTGAATGGAACAGAATTCCAATCACTAACCACCAGTGCCATTTCATTGCAGGGCTGTGACCACCAAAAAGTTATAACAAAATCCCATTGTTTTTGAGCTCCTGATGAACTAAGATGACATGAAGACAGTCACAGTGGGGGGTGGGGGGGCGCTCAGATTTGACAACAGCCTTCCCCACTAGTTCAATCACTGCTGGCCTTGCCAAAAATCATGGGTCAGCACCTGTACTGTTGGTGGGTTGTCAGTCCGGGGACTCGTTAGTGAATAGTACGCCAACAACTGCTTTCTGTGTGGCATGATCTCTACATGCAAGTATGGCACTGTTGCAGCAAGATATTGGCCAACATCCTCTGTAGCACCAAAGCCTTCCACCCAGAAATACTTCAAAGACCGCATTGATAAAAATACATTGGCCAATTGGGCATCCTCAATTGGACAGTCCCTCAGCTCCAACCTTTCAATCTTCTGACAACCTTGTGCCAAATTCAATAGGCCAAAACCAATGTCACCACAACAACCAAGGAGGACCCACTTAAGCTTCCCTCCATGTGTCCCGATATATGACACTCCTCTATCTGTCAAACCATCAATTCGCAAGTAGACTGAAAAACGTGTGAGTTTAGGGCAACCCTGCAGCACTGACTGTACTCCCGCATCCAGGGGAAGATCTTTCACAAGTGGTGATGTTTGAAGCAAAACAATCCGAAAATCTGTTAACTTGGTGAGGCAACGACCCACATCAGCTAATGATGCATTTGTAACATCTGACAGATACATAACTAAGAACTTCAGTTCCTGACAGCCTTCTGCAATTGCTGTCAGTCCCCTGTGTGTTATGGTTCCCGAACCATCCTCATGGTCATCAACCCTTAAACGCTTCAGTCTTTTACTCGTTTTGCCTACCACCTCCAGTCCTTTGTCCCCTAGCACATTACTCACCTGCGCAAATCCTCTTTAATTTCAGCAAGTGTTACAAAAAACCAAGTCACAGAAAAGACAAATAATAAAGCTAGACCACAATGGTGATGAGACAGTATAGCTGCTGTGGGAAATAGTCTGGAACAAAAAATGTGAAGAAAGCAAAAGAAAAAGCACGTGCCTCTAATTCTTCAAGGCAGAAGCAATAAGTGAGGATCTGACAGTGACCCTCTGCACTGAGTGATGTGTATTTGAGATCAAGAATCTTCAACTTTGTGACCCAAGGAATGAATGCTGTCACCAATCTATCCTCTTCTTGCAATGTGTAGCATCCAGCTCCAAACGCTTCTAACCGCATTGACATGTACTTCATGATTTCTTTCAGTGTTTCCAATTCGATTTCACCCATTTTGAGAGATGAAAGAGCAGGACACTTCTGCACAAGTGAAAGCAGTGCTTCACAGATATTTAACTCATCCAAGTCTGTTGATGTAATATTTAGGCTCTCTAGACATGGGTTATTGTCACCCAGATGAAATAGCCACTCCCCTCCTTGATCATCAATCTTGCTTTCCTCAAGATTTAGCATCTTCAGTGATCTGGTGGGTACAAAACCAGTGGAAGTCTTTTGTGAATGACCAGAGGGACAAGAAACAAATGAGAGACTGGAAAAAGCTCAAAAACTCCCATCAAAACAGCAAAAAACTCTAAATCACCTCTTCATGAGCTAATAATATGGAAAATGAGACCACTGAGGACAAGTGAAGTTTTCTTTGATTCAAGACCAACAACAAAAATTAGGGTTACCTTACAATGTCTTTTCTTGACACAAAATATCACATGGTTGAAGAACACTCAACAGAAAGAATAAATATGGTATCTCTGTGGTGTCAGCCAATTGAAGGATTGATCTAAATTATGACTGCCAGCAAAATTGCCGAAATACTGAAAAACTCATAGAATTACAAACCAAATCCTGCTAATGAGATTGTGGAGAAATGAAAATTTCACCTGCATGCCTGAGCAATAGATTTGAGGCCTACAGTTGAAAAGCCTGAGCATTTGCTCAGCTTCAAGACCTGCAATGATGTGCATCCACCACAGACTGCCTTAATCATTGCAATTTGCTCAATGTGTTCAAACTGAGACACATCTCATTCTCATGACACAAGAAAACCTAAACAAATGGATCATTATACATTATATAGCAGCTCCTCTTCAGCTGGCAAACTCTCCACAAACTCTGCTTCTTACTGTACAACACAGCAATGAAGAATGCAACTCTGGAAAAGAAAAGAAAAAACAAAAGAGAAGAAGACATATGCAACTCAGGAAGAAGAAAAGAAACACCAAGAGAAAGAAGAGCTATGCAACTCAGGAGGAGAAAAACAAACAAGAGAAAAAAGCCCTACCTATGCAACTCAGGAACATAAAAGAGACAAGAAAAGAAGAAGAAGCAGAGGAAGGTCTGTGCAATGGAAAGAGGAAGCACCTGGAACACAAAGTCAGTCAGTCAGTCAGTGCCCACAATAGAAAGGAAAGAAAAGACAAAACCCTAGTGCGGTAACCTGGGAGAATTGGTTGCAAAAGAGAACAAGGGGCAGGGAAACAAAAGGAGGAAAAGAAAAAAAACAAACAAACAAACAAACCTACCTACCTGCAAGGCAGCACCACAGCCATGGGCAAGGAGCTCAAGATCAGTATCCAAGACCTCCATGCGATGCAAGTGCAGATGCTTGAGAGAAGGATAAGCTTTGACAAGCTCTTGGATCCAGGGACCAGCATAACCACCCCAGTTGTCTACCAGCAGATCAAACTCCACTGCTCTGGGCTTGCCCTTGAGCTTGAAACTCTCCAGGTTCTTGAATCTCTTGGACAGTGCAGAGGGAGCTATGGAGTAGCAATTGGACACTGACACATACTTCCTCGTCTCTCCGTCCACTCTGTGCCATTGCTTTGATACCAGTGAAATGTTGCGCCGGTCGTCTGGATCTCGCAAATGCTCGAAAATGCATCCTAAGGTCTCATCCAGCGACAAGCATCTCTTTACTGGCGCCGCTTGCTGCTGCTTCTGCTGCTGTTGTTGCTGCTTCTTCTTCGTCTGATGCTGCTGATG
>Ga0209611_10001585_pt1 | contig 39179 bp, 12 predicted proteins | sample S1TSphgellanicum_3_FD_187693 | JGI IMG/M metagenome (GOLD analysis project Ga0209611, IMG submission 187693) | Host-associated microbial communities from peat moss isolated from Minnesota, USA - S1T2_Fc - Sphagnum magellanicum MG (SPAdes) (version 2) | ecosystem: Host-associated > Plants > Peat...
TTGGGCAACAATGTCAGAATCTTGCTCCTCTCCTACGATGCATATGCCACCAAATCCAAGTCGCATGAATTTGGAAATACGGAAGATGTTTCACATATTGCAAAGAATTTGGTGCAAAGCGTGGTGATCAGGTTTGATTAAGAACCTATATTTGTCTGCTGCGATATTTCCAACTATTTGTTATAAAGATTGTGTGGATTTAGGATTTAACACACACGAATTAATTATATTCTACAATTACAAACTAGGTACTAGAAATATGGGTGCTTCAAATATGTTGTAATTTTTTGAAACATGCCTTTGTGGAAGGCAAAGGGGCCAGGAGTTTAGATCCAAATTGTAAATTCCATTGTAGATTGTTCTTTTGAATGTGTTTATGTGCAAGCTCTAGGTGTTGTGGACTTGAACATACAAGAGGCATGTACTTGAACTTGTGGGATGTACCAAATTTGCAATGAGCATAGATCTTAGCATATTGATTGTTGAAAGAATGCCACATGGGTATTATGTGATTATTTAATGTTGTGCTTGTTTGATCTTGATCTACAGTTCCAAGTGGAAGTTGGGCCAAGAACACCCCTTTGTGCTTGTAGGGCACAGCTTTGGTGGTATTGTCATCGAGAGCTTGGTCATTGAGATTCATAAGATATCTCAACAACAACATTTTGACAATCTAGAGAAAACAAGTGTTGAAAAGGCAAATGTTTTTTTAAAAAATATGGCAGGGGTGGCCTTTTATGCTATACCACATGTTGGTTCATGGCAGTTAATTGAATATATTTGTAAACAACGTGAAATCAATTTGCACTCCAAGCAATTAGTCAAAGTCAAAACAATCATCTTGAAAAATATTGATTCCTCCATATCCAAGGCAGCAGATTTATCAAATGATTTCTTTAATACACTTGCAAGTTGCACAAACGTTTATGGTGTTTATGTTTTCATCGAAACCAAACCTATTGATGATAATGTGGTAAGTGATGAGCATTGTCAATTGTGCAATGGATGGTTAGCATTCAAAAACTATTGTGTAAAAACTGAATAGGATTGAAAAATATTTGGTTTTGCAGGGTATGATTGTGGAATATGGACCAGCCCAAATTCCAGGACACAAATGTTATAGAGTTGAAGGTTGTGATCATTTTAGTGTTTGCAAACCACCTGATCAAAACCATCCAAGTTATAATATGCTTTTGCAATTTTTGGAGGGGTGCCGAAAGGTAATAATTGTTGTCCAACTTCCAATTATTGGAGATTAATATTAGTCGGAATTGAATAAGTTGATTTGCCAATGTCCATGTTGATTAACAATTTGTCAAATTGATTAATGTTTTTACTTTCAACGTTTTAGCATAGAAGAAGTTGCTAGGTTTATGTAGCATGTTGGAATGCACCAAATGGATAAGGCAAATTAACAGTTTCAAATGAAACCAACCCAAATTGAAAGATCTTTTCCAATGTGCATATTTTTTATCAAAGCACATTGAACATATACTAAATTTAAAGAATTTAAAACCTTGTCACCGAAAGGCCAACATTGGTGTCACCTTGATATTTTTATATTTCTAGACTCCTCTTGGGGGTTTCACAGATCTCACTTATTGTTTTTGTCAATGAAAGTTGATTGTAGCTATAAAAATTTCTGAGCTTTAAAAAGATAGATTATAGCTTGCAGTCTTAATGGGCAAAGTTATGGCAATGAAAAGTTAATGCTTTTCTTTTGTATTTATCAAAATACAAGTTATGGGTTGCAAGGATTGAATGAGTTTGTATTGATGTAGGATTTTCTATTGAAGCATGCAAGCCTACCAACATTGCCAAAACTTGTGATTGGGCTTGATGAAGCTATTGCCAATGTTAAGGGGAAAATTGTGGACAACCATATGCTAGCTGTGGTTGGAATGGGTGGGATTGGGAAAACAACATTGGTGAAGAAACTTTACCATCAAATACATGCTGATTTTAAGAAATCAAGTTTCTTGGAAAATGTCAAAGAAAGTGACATTGTGAAAGTTAAAAAGAAAATCATCATGGATTTACGTGGCTTGAAATTAAAGGATCTTAAAACTTTTCTTAGATATTTCGAAGAATGTTGGACAGAAATGAAAGTACTTGTGGTCATTGATGATGTTAAAGAGACTCAAATAATTGAGCTATTTGGCGAAGACATAGATGGCATCAAAAGAAGTGAAAATGGCAGTAGAGTAATTATGACAGGGCGAAATTGGAAAGATTTTGAAAATGTTACATCTAAAGATGGGAAGTTTGAAATGGATGGACTCAGTGAAAAACAAGTAATGGAGTTTTTTTCTATGAAAACTTTTAAACAGTCAACACCTCCCCATGATTTTGCATCCATCACAACTGAGGTGGTAGATGCATGTCAAGGGCTACCATTATCCCTTGAGGTCATGGGTTCTTGGCTCTCTACCAAAAGAAATCCACAAGAATGGAAAGAAGGTTTATCACGGTTGAAAAATGTAAAACCTTTTGGTGGGGATTGTATTGAAAATGATAAGCTTTGGGGGCAACTAAGGATTTGTTATATTGACCTAGCCTATGAAGAACAAGAAATGTTTTTAGATATTGCTTGTTTTTTTTCAGAATACAACTCAAAATTTGAAAGGGGGGTCACAATTCAAAAAGCATTACAAATATGGAAGGTCCCGTCACAGTATTCATCAATGAGTAGTTTGCAAAATTTGATGGATAGATCACTTGTCAAGGTGAATGACAAAGGTAATTTGGTGATGCATGATCAATTACGTGACATGGGTCGACAAATTGTAAAAGAAGCTTCTAGTTATGAACGTGGTAATCAAAGTAGGATTTGGGACAAGGAAGAAGCAAGAATGGTCCTTCTCAATGAGACGGTAATTACTTCATCTTCAAATGTTCATCAATCTTTCAATTGTACACATTAGTGATTCAATCAACATTGTGTGAAATGTTGGATGTATATATGAAAATCTAATTCAATTCATGGTAATGCATATAAGATAATGATGCATTTTCTAAACTAATTTCGTATGGTGCTTTGTTCGTTTTTAGGTGACTTCAAATATTCAAGCCATTTGGTTGCCCAAAAATCTAAAACTTCCACAACAAGTAGCAGTATCAAAATTTCACAAAATGAGGAAATTGCGAATGCTCATCATGGAAGGAGCTAATGAAACATTCATACAATCTTGTCTCGGACAACATTTTAACCAATTGAAATGGCTCAACATAAGTTTTGACATGACACAACTTCCTAAATCCATGCGACACCTTGTTGGTTTAACTATTTTGCAATTGCAAAATTGTCAAAACCTATTATTCATACCAGAATTTCTCATAAACATGACTTTGTTAATGCATTTAGACTTTTACAATTGTTCTTCAGTTACTTCACTACCAACAACAATTGGTGATTTGAAGCATTTGACAGAGTTATTATTGCAAGGATGTGAAAATCTTGAAGAACTTCCTCAAACCATCGGAAACATTTCTTCATTGTCAATATTGAATTTATCTTCTTGTAGGTCCATTAAATCACTACCAATAACAATTGGTGACTTGAAGCATTTGACCGAATTATGGATGGAAAGATGTGAAAATCTTAAGGAGGTTCCTCAAACCATTGGAAACATGTCTTCATTATCAATATTGGATTTATCTTATTGCAGGTCCATTGAATCACTACCAACAACAATTGGTGACTTGAAACATTTGACCGAATTAAAGTTGCAAGGATGTGAAAATCTTAAGGAGCTTCCTCAAACCATTGGAAATGTCTCCTCATTATCAATATTGAACTTATTTAATTGCAAGTCCATGGAATCACTACCAATAACAATTAATGACTTGAAGCATTTGACTACATTATGGTTGGGAGGATGTGAAAATCTTAAGGAGTTTCCTCAAACCATTGGAAATATCTCCTCATTATCAACATTGGATTTATCTTATTGCAAGTCCATTGAATCACTACCAACAACAATTGGTGACTTGAAGCATTTGACTACATTATGCTTGGGACTATGTGAAAATCTTAAGGAGCTTCCTCAAACCATTGGAAACATCTCCTCATTACCAATATTGAATTTATCTAATTGCAAGTCCATTGAATCACTACCAATAACAATTGGTCACTTGAAGCATTTGACCGAACTAGAGTTGGGAGGACGTGAAAATCTTAAGGAGGTTCTTGAAACCATTGGAAACATCTCCTCATTATCAATATTGGACTTATTTAATTGCAAGTCCATTGAATCACTACCAACAACAATTGGTGACTTGAAGCATTTGACCGAATTATGGTTGGGAGGATGTGAAAATCTTAAGGAGGTTCCTCAAACCATTGCAAACATCTCCTCCTTATCAATGTTGAACTTATCTAATTGCAAGTCCATTGAGTCACTACCAACAATAATTGGTGACTTGAAGCATTTGACCGAACTAGAGTTGAAAGGATGTGAAAATCTTAAGGAAGTTCCTCAAACCATTGGAAACATCTCCTCATTATCAATATTGGACTTATTTAATTACAAGTCCATTGAATCACTACCAACAACAATTGGTGACTTGAAGCATTTGACCGAATTATGGTTGGGAGGATGTGAAAATCTTAAGGAGGTTCCTCAAACCATTGCAAACATCTCTTCCTTATCAATGTTGAACTTATCTAATTGCAAGTCCATTGAGTCACTACCAACAATAATTGGTGACTTGAAGCATTTGACCGAACTAGAGTTGAAAGGATGTGAAAATCTTAAGGAAGTTCCTCAAACCATTGGAAACATCTCCTCATTATCAATATTGGATTTATCTTATTGCCAGTCCATTACATCACTACCAACAACAATTGGTGACTTGAAACATTTGAGCGAACTAAAGTTAGGAGGATGTGAAAATCTTAAGGAGGTTCCTCAAATCATTGGAAGGATCTCCTCATTATCAATATTAAATTTATGTAATTACAAGTCCATTGAATCACTACCAATAACAATTGGTGACCTCAAACATTTGACCCAACTACACTTGCAAGGATGTGAAAATCTTAAGGAGGTTCTTCAAAACATTGGAAACATCTCTTCATTATCAATATTGGACTTATCTCATTGCAAGTCCATTGAATCACTACCAATAACAATTGGTGACTTGAAGCATTTGACCGAACTAAAGTTGGGAGGATGTGAAAATCTTAAGGAGGTTCCTCAAACCATTGGAAACATCTCCTCATTATCAATATTGGATTTATTTAATTGCAAGTCCATTGAATCACTACCAACAACAATTGGTGACTTGAAGCATTTAACTAAACTAAAGTTGGGAGGATGTGAAAATCTTAAGGAGGTTCCTCAAACCATTGGAAACATCTCCTCATTATCAATATTGGATTTATCTAATTGCAAGTCCATTGAATCACTATCAATAATAATTGGTGACTTGAAGCATTTGACCAAACTAAAGTTGCAAGGATGTGAGAATCTTAAAGAAGTTCCTCAAACCATTGGAAACATCTCTTCATTATCAATACTAGATTTATGTAATTGCAAGTCCATTGAATCACTACCAACAACAATTGGTGACTTGAAGCATTTCACTACGTTATGGTTGGGAGGATGTGAAAATCTTAAGGAGGTTCCTCAAACCATTGGAAACATCTCTTCATTATCAATGTTGAATTTATCTAATTGCAAGTCCATTGAATCACTACCAGCAACAATTGGTAACTTGAAGCATTTGACTACGTTATGGTTGGGAGGATGTCAAAATCTTAAGAAGGTTCCTCAAACCATTGGGAGCATCTCCTCATTATCAAAATTGGATTTATTTAATTGCAAGTCCATGGAATCACTACCAACAACAATTGGTCAGTTGAAGCTTTTGACCGAACTAAAGTTGGGAGGATGTGAAAATCTTAAGGAGGTTCCTCAAACCATTGGGAACATCTCCTCATTATCAATATTAGATTTATTTAATTGCAAGTCCATTGAATCACTACCAAAAACAATTAGTGACCTAAAGCATTTGACTGTGTTATGGTTAGGAGGATGTGAAAATATTAAGGAACTTCCTCAAACCATTGGAAATGTCTCCTCATTATCAATATTGAACTTATCTAATTGCAAGTCCATTGAATCACTACCAACAATAATTGGTGATTTGAAACATTTGACTACGTTATGGTTGGGAGGATGTGAAAATCTTAAGGAGGTTCCTCAAACCATTGGAAGCATCTCCTCATTATCAATATTGGATTTATCTCATTGCAAGTCCATTGAATCACTACCAACAACAATTGGTGATTTGAAGCATTTGACGGAGTTATTATTGCAAGGATGTGAAAATCTTAAGGAGGTTCCTCAAACCATTGGAAACATCTCCTCATTGTCAATATTGGATTTATCTTATTGCAAGTCCATTAAATCACTACCAACAACAATTGGTGATTTGAAGCATTTGACCAAATTATGGATAGAAAGATGTGAAAATCTTAAGGAGGTTCCTCAAACCATTGGAAACATGTCTTCATTATCAATATTGGATTTTTCTTATTGCAGGTCCATTGAATCACTACCAACAACAATTGGTGACTTGAAGCATTTGACTAAGTTATGGTTGGGAGGATGTGTAAATCTTAAGGAGGTTCCTCAAACCATTGGGAACATCTCCTCATTATCAATATTGGATTTACTTAATTGCAAGTCCATTAAATCACTACCAACAACAATTGGTGACTTGAAACATTTGACCGAACTAAAGTTGGAAGGATGTGAAAATCTTAAGGAGCTTCCTCAAACCATTGGAAATGTCTCTTCATTATCAATATTGAACTTATTTAATTGCAAGTCCATGGAATCACTACCAATAACAATTAATGACTTGAAGCATTTGACTAAATTATGGTTGGGAGGATGTGAAAATCTGAAGGAACTTCCTCAAACCATTGGAAATGTTTCTTCATTATCAATATTGAACTTATCTAATTGCAAGTCCATTGAATCACTACCAACAATAATTGGTGATTTGAAGCATTTGACTACGTTATGGTTGGGAGGATGTGAAAATCTTAAGGAGGTTCCTCAAACCATTGGAAACATCTCCTCATTATCAATATTGGATTTATCTCATTGCAAGTCCATTGAATCACTACCAACAACAATTGGTGACTTGAAGCATTTGACTAAGTTATGGTTGGGAGGATGCGAAAATCTTAAGGAGGTTCCTCAAACCATTGGAAGCATCTCTTCAATATCAATATTGGACTTATCTCATTGCAAGTCCATTGAATTACTACCAACAACAATTGGTGACTTGAAGCATTTGACCAAATTAAAGTTGCAAGGATGTGAAAATCTTAAGGAGGTTCCTGAAACCATTGGAAACATCTCCTCATTATCAATATTGGATTTATTTAATTGCAAGTCCATTAAATCACTACCAACAACAATTGGTGACTTGAAAGATTTGACCGAACTAAAGTTGCAAGGATGTGAAAATCTCAAAGAGGTTCCTCAAACCATTGGAAACATTTCCTCATTATTAATATTGGATTTATCTTATTGCAAGTCCATTGAATCACTACCAACAATGATTGGTGACTTGAAGCATTTGACTACGTTATGGTTGGGAGGATGTCAAAATCTGAAGGAAGTTCCTCAAACCATTGGAAACATCTCTCCATTATTAATATTGGACTTATTGAATTGCAAGTCCATTGAATCACTACCAACAACAATTGGTGACTTGAAGCATTTGATTGCACTAACGTTGCAAGGATGTGAAAATCTTGAGGAGGTTGCTCAAACCATTGGAAACATCTCCTCATTATCAATATTGGATTTATCTCATTGCAAGTCCATTGAATCACTACCAACAACAATTGGTGACTTGAAGCGTTTGATTACGTTATGGTTGGGAGGATGTGAAAATCTTAAGGAGGTTCCTCAAACCATTGGAAGCATCTCTTCATTATCAATATTGGACTTATCTCATTGCAAGTCCATTGAATTACTACCAACAACAATTGGTGACTTGAAGCATTTGACCAAATTAAAGTTGCAAGGATGTGAAAATCTTAAGGAGGTTCCTTAAACCTTTGGAAACATCTCCTCGTTATTAATATTGGATTTATTTAATTGCAAGTCCATTGAATCACTACCAAAAGCAATTGGTGACCTAAAGCATTTGACTATGTTATGGTAAGGAGGATGTGAAAATATTAAGGAGCTTCCTAAAACCATTGGAAGTATTTCCTCATTATCAATATTGAATTTATCTAATTGCAAGTCCATTGAATCACTACCAACAATAATTTGTGATTTTAAGCATTTGACTAAGTTATGGTTGGGAGGATTTCAAAATCTTAAGGAGGTTCTTCAAACCATTGGAAACATCTTCTCATTATCAATGTTAGACTTATGTTATTGCAAATCCATTGAATCACTATCGACAACAATTGGTGACTTGAAGCATTGGACCACACCAAGGGTAGGAGGATGTGAAAATGTTAAGGAACTTCGTAAAACCATTAGAAGCATCTCCTCACTATCAATATTATATTGATGTGATTGCAAGTCCATTGAATCAAAACTAACAAAAATTGGTGACTTCAACCATTTGATTAAGTCATTATTGTAACGATGTGAAAATCTTAAGGAGGTTCCTCAAACCATTGGAAGCATTTCCTCATTATTAATATTGGACTTACCCCATTGCAAGTCCATTAAATCACTACCAACAACAATTGGTGATTTGACCAAATTAAAGTTGGGAGGATGTGAAAATTATAAGGAGGTTTTCCTCAAACCATTGGAAGCATCTCCTCATGATAAATATTGGACTTATCTAATTACAAGTCCATTGAATCACTAACAACAACAATTGGTGACTTGAAGCATTTGACCAAACTAGAGTTGGGAGGATGTAAAAATCTTAAGGAGGTTCCTCAAACCATTGGAAACATCTCCTCATTATTGATATTGGACTTATCTTATTGCAAGTCCATTGAATTAGTACCAACAACAATTGGTGATTTGAAGCATTTGATACAACTATTGGTAGTAGGATTTGGAAACCTTAACGAGCTTTTTTGATCCATTGGAAGTTGTTAAGGGAGTAATTACTCATGGTAATAGTTAGTTAGTATATTTTTATTTATCTAGTTACTGTTTTAGGAATTACCAGTTAAACTACATAGTTTTTGTCGTTGATTGAATTTGAATAGATCATAGGTTTTTTTTTTCTAGATGGTCATATCTTGGAAGAAGGAAGAGAATGAGAGGAGATTATTCATTATCGAAGATTGAGTTTTATGGGAGTATGAAACAAGAGTGTTTTGTATTTTGGAAAATCTATAATTCCATAACTAGAGTTGTTGTTTTGATGTTTTCTCATGTGTTCATGATTGGATTTTAATTTTGAAACTATGTATGAATAGATATGAATGAACTAATTCTATTGGTATTAGTTTTATGATATGTTTTATTCCCAATTTAGGTTAGAATATAGGATTAAAAATTCTACAATTACCATTTGGTGACCATTCAAAGGCCTGAATTCAGATTGAAATTCAGAATGTTATTTATGTCTTGGTGTTAAAATTTTGTTGCAAATTGTTGGTTAGAAATGTTGCTAAAATTTATGTCTTGTCTTGATACTACTTTCAATTTCATTTTTTACATGTTTTTCAAATCTTGATCATAAGTTTTTGTTTAGGAAGCATATCTAAATAAAGTAACTAACTTTGAAGATATTATTATAATGCAAAAGTTTGTTTAGATTTGAATTAAAATGTGGAGAAATGGAAAATAGAATTGTGATTAGAATTTTGAGGAAACAGTTAGATCATGTTATACTATATAAACAAGTGGAAAATAACATTGCCATTAATAGTAATTTGAGTGCAAGTCACATAGATTAGTAGTTTATAACACCTAAAAAAGTTTCTCAATTAGAACTGAGACATTCATGGATATAAGAAAGACATGCAAGCCATAGATGCTTAAGGCAACACCGATAATTCCTCTTGAAGTGCAAACTAATGAAATATGGAGGCGCACCAACAATCTGCAACAAAATTCTGGTAGAAAACATTATTAGATAAAAAATGTAGACTCATAGGTTGAGTTTAGACGAAGGAGTTAAAAATTTGAACTTCAACAGAAAGTTGCATAGAGTTAATAAGTCTGATGCAACAACATGACTATAATATTTTGATTTATGAAGAAGAACAAAGATTCAACATGTCAGAAAGGGAGGAAGTAATACCAAGGTATAGAATTACTTCACTTCCTTATTATTGAAAGGACCATGAGAATGAAAAGTTTGAACAAATAGCTTAGAATTTTGAACCTTCGATTCATTATGTGGTTGAGTAAGAAACTACAATTTAGGGCATCAAAATGTCTAGAGGAGTTGAGCTAATATTTCTAACTAGATAGGAAATTATAGTCTTATCAAAAGCACAACCAATAATAACAAAAGGTGTACCTGTGGCTATTAGAATAAGGTATAGTGAACCCAAACTTAATCACCAGAGTGGAAGCATTGTTAGAGGAGTCCCAAGGGATTGGAGTAGAGGAATTCATAGAGTGAATAAAGTTCCAAGACCTAACCTTCCACAATGCACATATTGTCATCATATTGGACATTAGATCAATGAATGTCCATTTATTGAAAATAATGTGAGGCAAAGATTTGCTGAACATTTCTAGAATTTGAATTTAGAACTTGCAAGGGTAGAAAACCATGGACATGTTGAGCTAGAGGATCTATACCATGAAAGGGTCAAAATTTCATATAGACTCAAAGAATAGATCTTGAGAGATAACAAAATGGAAATGAAAGCTTAGACTATGGTAAATATAGTACCTATTTCTGTAGTTCTTACATCAAATACGTTACATCATAACAGTGTTGGAATTACCTATGCAAGAGCTTCCAATTTTAAAATGGAATCAATAATATCTATACCATTATATTCTTTGGCCATGTTTCAGTCTATGGTTACAATTATTGAAGCTCCATTTGTAACAGCACCAGCCCATACTGTTGTTGGTATGAGGTTTAGACCATAAACTTTAAAGGTAACACAACTTGTCAGTGTGCATTAAGAGATGCCCAAAGAGTTGAACAAAACTTTTACTAGACAGCCATCATATCTAGGAACAGGACGATTAAGACCACCAGAACGACCAAGACTTCAAGGACCTTCATGTTATTTTGGATTGCCAATGAGAAATCCATGTAGATCACCATTACCACAAAACAAACTTTATCGTCAACCATTTAACTACCCTAAGTATGTGAAAAATTCTAACCCAGATGTTCATGTTAGAGTTTTTAAAACTACCATTAAAGCAAATGGAGAAACAAAAGATGTAAAAATTGTTAATATGTTTAGTTTTACCCTCAAAGATATTATGTTTAATTGGTGTAATAATTACATGGGAGATTACCTAGAATGTATTTTTGCAAAATTATAATTAATTTTCTATAAACAATTCAAGACAAATTCAAAATGATGAGCAAGTCTATCTATAGTTGAAAGATATGATGTCGCAACCCCACTTTAGGGCTAAGTGTGAGAATGCAACTCACCCTCCCAAAAGTGGGAAAATGGAGTCCTCCAGGACTCCCGAAAATTTAGAAGACGATTTGAGGGGTCAAATCTCCTCGCCTTGGCGCGTTCATTATATCAATGGAAAGGTCTTGAAGTGTAGATGCCCAAAATGGCCTCGCATTGGCCATTTGGACATCTGCAGCTCAAGTTATGGGCAAAAGAAGGGTCATGAATCAAATTGCCAGTTTGAGTCTCGACCACTAAAAGTCAAGAATCGACCTCTTCCCGACGTTGCCTCAAAGAGTGCAACATGACGTCGCAAAGCTCTCGACGAGAGCTACAACGTTGGTTTAAAGCTCGTCTCGATCCAAGTTTGGGGCGAGGAGCTATGACCGTCCAAAGTCCCAGGACTCCAACCCTGGACAATTTCGGGACTCCAACTTGGGAGTCCCGGGAAAAAGAGCCATTTGGATGTAGCCTCGGCGGAGAGCTACAGAGTATACTATATGGGGGAAGGTGGTGGCTTCCCCCGAGTCTGGGCCGTGGTGAGTCTTGTGTGTAAAAGTGCCCGTGGCTTGTCCCAACACTCAAGGGTGTTCCCAAATGCTAACTGACCCTTTCGTGGTTGGTTTTGGATGCAGATTCAAGCTTGAAAATCTAGTCCCTCTTCCTAGTCTAATCCCGGGACTTCTAACACACCCCTCTACCCCCTTTTAGTGCTGGAGTCAGAAACGCCCCTTAAGTCCCAACTTTCCGCAACTTCACATAGTTGGACCCTCAAGTGGGTTCAACAAGGGACTTGGGAGTGCGTCACGTGGTATCAGAGCTCCAGTGAGCTTGATCCACCCTTGAGACATTGGGATGGCACCCAAAAAGAACCATAAGTAAGCATAAGACTCCTTGTTGGAGGAGCCCGTCGAGGACGAAGTAGCCTCGCCGGAATCAATTGGGGAGGAGGAACCAAGGACCCGGGAGGACCAAGATGAACCCAAAAGTGAGGAAGAACAAAGGAGCTCGGTCCTATTCACCCCGGAACAATTGGAAGTCCTCCTCAAGATGAATAGGCCCGACTTTGGTGAGTTGGTGGCGGCCCTCAAAACGGGGACCTCCAAGGGTGAAAGGTTTCAACCGGCCAAGCCCAGGAACTTGGATGGTGTCCGCAACCAAAAGGTTGTGGATGCTTGGCTTGTGGAGATGGATGACTACTTACATGCCGCCAAAGTTGGACGGCATTCCGCCGTGGAACTTGCTCAATCCTACTTGAAAGGCTATATGACGCACTCCCAATTCCTTGAAGGACTCAAATGTGAGCCTAAGTAAAAAACAACGGAAGAAGGAGTAGTCGGAGCACCCTAACTCATAACACTTTGAGGGGTAGAGGGGCGTGTTGAAGCTTCGGGATGGGACTAGGAAGAGTTGACAAGCTTCACTCACTCACACGGGCCTGCACACAACCCACACAAAGTGGTTAGTGCATAGTTGGAGCACCCTTGGTGCTAGGACGAGCCATGGGCAACATGGACACACAAGACTCACCACGGCTCGGACTTGGGGGAAGCCACCACCTTCCCCTTTATAGTATACTCTGCAACTCTCCACGGAGGCTATATCCAAATGACTTTTTTTCCCGGGATTCCCGAGTGGGAGTCCCGAAATCGCGCCAAATGGGACTCTCGCGACTTTGGAGCCCCATAACTTTGCGATCAAACCTCGGATTGCAATGTGGTCTAAAGCAAAGTTGTAGCTCTCATCGAGAGCTTTTCAACGATATGTGGCACGACCCCTACAGCTAAGTAAATCGGGTCGATTCCTGACTTTTTGTGGTCGGGAGTCAAATTGGCAATTTGACTCCCGGCTTTTCTTTTGGCCATAACTTATGTTTGAGATGTCGAAATGAGCAATGCGAGCCCATTTTAGACATCTACGCTTCAAGAGCTTTTCAATGATATAAGGAATGCCACAAGCTATTGAGTTTTGACCCCTGCAATTGCTCTCTAAAGTTTTGGGAGTCCACCGGGACTCCATCTCCCAAAGTGGGAGTTGCCTTGGGAGTGTGAGTGTTCACTCTCTCACACTTTCTTACACTTTTTTACACTCCTGGGAGTATGTGATGTAACTCCCCGGCTTCCTCTTGGCCCGCACCCTTGCAAGGCCTTTGCCTTGATTCCCGGGCTTCTTTCCTTTTGGCCCGCAACCTTGCAACCCTTTTGCCTTGGTCGCAAGCCCAAAGCTAGGGTTGCGACAGATAATGTGGTGCCCGATGCGTTAAGTCAAAAACACCAACTTAGAGTGGTGTATGTAGGAGAGATGAAACTTTAAAAGGAAGTTCGACTAACAAGCCACTGAGATGCATTTGCCAAAGAGGTAAGGCAAAACATTCAAAATGGAGCCAAGTCCCACTTCCATTTGCAAAATGGACTATTGTGGTATAAACAAAAATGACTCTATGTGCTGGAAGGGAAGATGAGGGACACCATTTTGAAGGAGTGTCATGATGGACCGCTTGCGGGCCATGGTGGTGCAAAACGCTTCACAACACTCCTAAAAAAGTCCTACTATTGGTCTAACTTGAAGGATAGTGCGGAAGAGTATGTGAAGACTTGTTTGACTTGCCAACAAAACTAAACCTTCAACAAGAAGCAAATGGGTTTGTTGCAACCTTTGCCAAATCCGGAAGGGTCGTGGGAAAGTGTGTCCATGGATTTCATGGTAAGCTTGCCCCCATCAAGGGGGTTTGATGCCATCATGGTGGTGGTGGATTGATTTAGTAAGATGACACATTTCATTCCCACAAAGGATGAGGCCACGACCTAAGAAACTGGTAGGTTGTTCTTCACACATGTCTTCAAGCATCATGGTCTTCCAAAGGACATAGTCTCGGATCGAGACCCAAAGTTCACAAGTAAGTTTTGGCGAGCCTTGTGGAAGAAAATGGGGTCAGAGCTTAAGATGAGCACTTCCTTGCGCCCCCAAACGAATGGGCAAATCGAGAGGGTGAACTTAGTGATCCAACAATTCCTAAATAATTATGTGGCAGCGGATCAACAAGATTGGGTGGACCATTTGGAGTTAACCGAGTTTTGTTACAACAACTCGGAACACTCTGTAACTGGGTCCACCTCCTTTCAAATGGTGATGAGTAAATCAATTGTGCCCATGACTTGGGCAGCACATGGACAACCTTCGAGTGATGCAAATGAGGAAGTGTCAATGGTCACATAACTTGATGAAGAAAGACGGCGCCTTTGGGAGGTGGCAAAGGCCAACTTGAAAAATGAGCACAAAAGGTACAAGGATTTTGCGGACAAGTCCCAACAAGAGGTGAAGTTTTAAGAAGGGGACAAAGTATGGTTGAACATCAAGAATTTCCGGTTGCTAAAAGGTTTGAGTCATAAGTTCTTGGGCCCATATGCGGGCCCATTCAAAGTGTTGGAAAAGAAACTTTCCGACACTTATAAGTTAAAACTACTGGAAAACCTTAAAGTTCATCCCACATTTCATGTTTCCCTTTTGAAGTCGGTCGCCCGCGATGCCTCAAGGCCTAGTTAAGAGCACAATTCAAGGCCCCCACTAGACTTGGTTCATAATGAACCAGAATTTGAGGTGGAAGCTATGCTCAAGTCAAGGCAACTAAGAGGACGAGAGTGGGAGTACCTAGTGAAATGGAAAGGATACCGTCCAAAAGAAGCATCTTGGGTGAATGAATCCAACATGGAACATGCCCAAGAAGCCACAGAAGAATTCCACACTAGACCGACAAAGAAGAAGAAACGTAAAACTTGATAAAGACATCACCTTTGACGCACTCCTAAGTCCCTTGTTGAACCCACTTGAGGGTTCAACTATGTAGAGTTGCGGAAAGTTGGGACTTGGGGGCCACTTCTGACTTCCAGCATTAAAAGGGGGTAGAAGGGCGTGCTAGAAGTCCCGGGATTACACTAGGAAGAGGGACTAGATTATCAAGCTTGAATCTGCATCCAAAAACCAACCACAAAAGGTTAGTTAGCATTCGGGAACACCTTTAGGTGTTGGGACAAGCCATGAGCACTTTGACACACAAGACTCACCATGGCTTGGATTCGGGGGAAGCCACCACCTTCCCCCATATAGTATTCTCTATGTCTCACAGCGGAGGCTACATCCGAATGGCTCTTTTTCTCGGGACTCCCAAGTTGGAGTCCCGAAACTGTCCCAGGTTGGAATCCTGGGACTTTGGACGCTTAGAGCTCCTTGCCCCAAACTCAGATCGGGACGAGGTTTAAACCAAAGGTGTAGCTCTTGTCAAAAGCTTTCCAACGCCATGCCGCACTCCTTGAGGCAACGTCAGGAAGAGGTCGATTCCTGACTTTTAGTGGTCGGGAGTCAAACTGCCAGTTTGACTCCTGGCCCTTCTTTCGCCCATAACTTGGGCTGCAGATGTCCAAATGGCCCATGTGAGGCCATTTTGGGCATATGCACTTCAAGACATTTTCATTGATATAAAGAACACCCAAATGTAAGGAGATTTGACCCCTCAAATCGAGCTCTGAGTTTTCGAGAGTCTCGGAGGACTCCATTTTCCCACTTTCGGGAGTGTGAGTTGCATTCTCACACTTAGCCGCAAAGTGAGGTTGCGACAACCTTTCTTTTAATGGGGCAGGGTGTCACATAAAATGTACCACATCAAGTTGCAAATGAAATAAAGGTTTAAGACTCCTACTTTGGGGTGAAGAGAAATCTTAACCCCAAAAGAGGTGGCAAGCAAGGTGAGCTTGCGGGGACATGCAACAAGCCTTAAGTGCATCCCAAAGGGTTGGTTGGTAGTGGCGGCCAACGTGAGAAGTCATGACCCCGTTCGTGTACTTTAATCGTGTAGTTTGGGACTTGGGTTTTGGCAAAACCTAAACGTCGCTTCTCGTACCTTGATAAACAAACCTTTTAATGAAGGCTTGATTATTATGATCAAGGCGCAAGGTTGGGAAAAGAGTCGTGTCAATAGCTTAGGTCAAAATTAAACTTGACTTGAATCCTCATGAGGGGAAGGTTGAAAGAAAGGCCTCCCAAATGAGGGCTCCATCAATTACGCTAGTTTAGTCTTTTGACGAAATAATAGTTATCTATGAGATGTCCTTGGACTTGCCAAGAAAGTGTTGGAAACTTGGGGACGCCTAAGTTAGCTTAAGGCAAGGTCTTGTCGCAAAAGTCGGCATTTGATGGCTAAGGATCCAAAGAAGGCCATTGTGAAAAGAAATTTCTAAGTGTCAATGAGGACATTGACCTTTTCTTTTAGTGGGGGAGAGTGTCACAACCCCATTTTGAGGGAAGTGTGAGGTCGCCATTGACACTCCCGAAAATGGGACTTTTTGCATTCAGATGGTGAAATCAATCCTTGTCAAATTGTCCAGTGAAAAATGAGTAAATAAGATCATATTGAATCGTTCATTCTTGAGGTGTCTATTGCTCTTGTCGCAACCCTAACCTTGGGCTCGCAATCAAGGCAAGGGCTTATAAGAGGGTGAGATAAGAAGAAGACTTGGGAGGCACATCCTATACTCTCGGGAGTGCAAGAGAATGTGAGACAATGAACCTTCACACTCCCAAGGCAACTCCCACTTGGGGGAGTTGGAGTCCTGAGGGATTCTTGAATTTTCAAAAAATAATTGCAAGGGTCAAAACCCATCAGTTTGAAGAGTTTTTTATATCATTAAAAAGAAATTAAGACATAGATGTCTAAAATGGGCTTGCATCACCCATTTGGACATCTGAAATAGAAGTTATGGCCAAAAGAAAGGTCGGGAGTCAAATTGGCAGTTTGACCCCCGACCATTAAAAGTCGGGAATCAACCCAATTTCCTTGTGTACAGGTGGCGTGCCACATACCGTTGGAAAGCTCTTGATGAGGGCTACAACTTTGCTTTAGATCTCATTACGATCGGAGGTCTGCACATAAAGTTATGGGCTCCAAAGTTGCGAGAGTCTGAACTTTGGCAATTTCGGGACTCCCATTTAGGAGTCCCAAGACAAAAATCCCTTTGGATGTGGGCTTCGTGGAGAAGCACAAAGTATACTATAAGGGAAGGTGGTGGCCTCCCCCAAGTCTGAGCCGTGGTGAGTCTTACGAGTCCAAGTTTGCCCGTGACTCGTTCTAGCACCAAAAATGCTTGAACTATGCATTAACCAACTTGTTGTTTGGTTTTGTGCAGATTTGAGTGAGTGATTAAGTGCTTTTCATTCTTCCTGGTCCCATCCCGGAGCTCCAGCATGCCCCTCTACCCCCCTTAAAGTGCTACAAGCCAAGGAACGTGCCCCAACTCCTTGCTATTTCATTGTTTTTAGTTTGGATTCACATTTGAGTCCTTTAAGGAGCTTGGGGGTGCATCATCTCTTGAGGGTGTTTATGAGATGTCTATTGGGTTTTTAATGGGTGTTAATTCTATTCATGGAAGTTGAAATGATTATGGGCAACTTGTGGGCTTGGATTATGGCTCATTTGGTTTACCATCGTTCACTGAAAAAGCCGATGACTATGTGAGTAATTCTTTCATAATTTTCAATATCATTTTCATTTTCTTATTTTGAATTTGTTTGTGAGAATTATAGTTTATGTTTTAAGTGGGTTGTTTCAATTTTTTTGATTGTTTTAGATTACTTTTATTCTTTGCAGGGGTGTAATGGCGATTTTTTCACCTCCAAAAATTGGTTTGGATAATGTTCCTTTCTACTTGGGTTTTCACTATCAGTCCAAATTACTAAAATCTCCTCTTACTAAGGTGAGTCGTTTGCATGTCATTTTTGACCTCAATGGGGTTTGGTGGTGAAGCAGGCTTCGAGTTCTTGTATGCGAATGTGGACCAATTTTACATTTGCACTTAGGCTTGGATTGGAATTTTTTCTAACAAGTTGTTTATCTCAATTTAATTTTTATATTTGGTTCGTTCTATGATGTTACAATGTCGACAAATATTTGGATGAAATTAAAGAAAAAACACATATTTATTTGAATCCATCAAGGGTTTTTTGAAAAGAGTCGTGCTAGAAAAATGATCATTTTCTCCTTAGTTATTCGACGAAGCCAATTTTCCATAAGAACCTCAATGTTTTATTCTTAAATTTTCCCGACCCCCATGTTGGGAACATTTTGCTTATTAATGATACCCTATATAAATATATATTTAAAGATTTTTGTAATGTTGTATTTTGGAATTGTTTAAAGGTGCGGGTAGTGATGGGGATTACCTTCTCTCCATTGTTCTTCTTTACTTGGTTTCGCTTCACTCATTTGGATTTAATGTTCAAATTTAGGTGAAAACATAACCCTTTTGGGACTATTAGAAGCATAAGTCGGAGCGATCCTTATTACAATATGTTATTTGAAGATTATAGTGATAGTTGTGATGCAATGTATTATATAAAAGAAAAATTGAAAAAAAATGTAATATATTTACTATTATTCTTAGCATAACAATTTAACATTGATTTTTTATTATTTTGTCGATTTAAATAATATATTTAAATTGAATTTGAAGCCATCAAATGTTTTTGTGGCATGTTGCTTTTTAATGAATTTCCCCAATTAATGTAATTAATGTAATGTTTTTGTTCTCTTTCATTATGGAGTTGAAGATTTCGATCCATTGATTACCTTTTCTCATTTTATTTTTAATAATCACATGGTGGCCATAAGGTGTTTGTTTTGTTAGTCTCACTTGAATTCTTTAATTTATTAATATTCAAAAATTTAGATGGACCACGTATGTTTTTGCGCTGACACATCTTGTTGTTGTTTTATTTTAAGGTTTCAAAATGTATTTTAATGATGAGTTCATGTCTATGTTTGCAAACTGATAGACCCAAGAAATTGATAATTCTCAACATTAATGGTCTATTGTGTTATTTCCTGCATTTTGTTGTTTGACATGGGAATGCACAAATGTTTAGAAAAAATATTGATAAGAACAAAGTGGAAGTGAAAATAGGAGTGGAACATTTCCTCTTTTAGGCTTTCAAGTACTTTTACATTGTAATTTTGTCTTGTATGAAGTTAAGAGACATGCTGGAAAATCTTCCCATGTTCATGCTTGAAATTTTTTTGGAGCAGTTTACTTTCATTTGGGTCTCATTATTATTTGAAGGATTTGAAACGAGTATATTATGCTTGTCTTGGACTACCTTATGGGAAGGAGGATCAAACATTGTTGATTAACGGTGAACCTTCCAAAGTGTTTCAGAATTTTAAGTGGACTAGTTTTTTTCTTGAATCACTTGGGGGACAAATGTTGTCAAAGAACAAGGCGCAATGGTTGGACTTCACATCACGTTCGTGGCCACCATTGCTTGAATTGCTTTTAGTCAAAATGGTTTGAGTTCATTATGATCGTATGGCTAAATATTCTAAGCCTTGTTTGAGTTTGTTTTCAAAAAATTATTATTGTTTCCTCCAACATATTGATAATGATAGTGGCAATGTTCATAATAACTAACCCCCTTTAGTATGGAGTCTAAATCATTTCATTTTGGAAATTAGTTTTTTGTTATAACTTTTTAAAGTTGGTATTTGTTTTCATTTGCCCTATTTGCTAGTATTGATTTTTTTTTGCAATTGGTTTGCACTATTGTTGGCAAATTGTGTGACGATGTTTACAACTTTGAAAGGAGAAAACGATGTTGGTCATTCAAGTTTTTATTTCAAGATGTTGCCAATGTGGTGACATTTTTTACCATGGACAAGAATAAGACTTCTAATTCTACAAGGATTTGACATTATATTACAAATTTATTTTTCAAATTTAGATTGTTTAAGTTGTTGAAGCTTTTTACGAATGTTTTCACTATTAATAATGGATTGTTTCTTTTCAAAATTCTTCAAGAAATCAATATTATTTGTTTTCACAACCTGGTGGCCACCATATTGAATTTGTATTTACAAATTTTTTTTAATAAAGTTTGTTTACCGGTTAAAATGTTAGTGTTTATGTAAATTTTTCTTTAACATGAACTTGCCATGGTGTTGCTAAAATTTAATTTGTAAACATATTTGTAAATTTTCATTTTTTTTGAGCTTTTCCTTTCAATCTTGGTGTCCACCAAGTGATTTATAATGAAAGTTTGAATAAATATAACATTGTCAAGTTATTGTTTGGAATTTTAGACTTTTGTAAAGTCTTAAATTAATTAAATATACATTTAATTTCTATTAGTTGATTAAAACAAGGAGTTTTTATCAACTAATTATTGTTTAGGTGATTTGCACGAAGCATTTCAAAGTTCAAACTTTAAAGTATATAGGAAGGATGGCAGAACATGAGAGACATTAGATATCTATGTTCCATACCCATTTTCTAAATCTTTGATGTATAAACTCTAATTTTTTAATACAATTTTGTATTTTCACTACAAGTTGAACTACTTATTGACATTGAGTAGTATTTACTTGTTTAGAATTTAAGAAAAGAGATTTGCATCAACATTTTTATACTTTTCAAACTTGGAAATCATTTTTATTTTTCTTTTACTTGAGGAAATGAATTGATTATTGGCCAATTTTGATTGCTTGAAATGTAACAAAACAAGTGCATCTTATAGGATTGTACATAGAGTTTTAGATTTCAAATGTACTTGTTGTTGTTTTAGAATTTGTAATCGAAGAAGTTGGGAAGTAAGGAACTAATGGGCATATAGAAAATCCTGTTAATAACGTGAACATTAAACTTTTGAATGACATGGGAACAATAGAAGTACGTTCGAACTTGTACCAAAAAATGGTAAGAAAACTTTTTTACTTTACAAAGTCTAGGCCATGTATATATATATATTTAGTAGGTGTTTTAAGTCATTTTATGAGCAAACCATAGGTACCTTATTTGGAGGCAACCAAACAAATGATTTGGTACCTAAAAGGTACAATAGATTATGGCATACTCTTTTGAAAAGGAGGATAGGAAAAGCTTGAAGGTTTCACTGACGTTTATTGGGCTAGTGACCAAGAAAACAGAAGATCAACTTCTAACTATATATTTCGTTTTGGGTTTAGTCTAATCATTTGAAGCATAATGTGAAAACCAATGGTTGCTTTGAGCTTTATAGAAGCGAAGTATAGATTTGTGGCACAAAGAGCAAAGGATTTTGCATGGTTAAAAAATCTTGTGACACAATTGAAGGTTTTGAACATAGTTGAACCCAGAACATTGTGATGTGACAACATGAGTAGTGTCAAAATTGCCAAGAATCTAATACTACACATTTGCACCAAACATGTTGAAGTACATTACCATAATGTATGCGAGCAAGTAGAACTTGGATACATAGATCTTACTCATGTAAGATGAGACAATCAAACTGCAAATATTATCACTAAGCCTCTTGGTAGAGTGAAATTTGAACAACTTAGAAAACAAATAAGCATAGTTTCACTTAGTACCTTTAAAATCTAAAAACTTGAAAATTCATTAATAAGAGATTGACTAGGTGTGAAAGGAGGTGTTGAAATTATTATACTCCTAGTTGAACTTTCTCCTAGAAGTTGGTAAATTTGTTACTATGATTTGATCTTAGCTTAAGTCAATTTTTGTTACCATCTTAGCTGACGAATTCACCACTAGCAATCATCGACTGGATAAACACATAATCAATACCGTCAGTCACCAGTCTAGTAGTAGCAGTCACTGACATGCTGTAGTTGTAATCACCATTAGTTAAGTAATAGTTTCTATTTTTTTTGAGAACCTCGAGCAGCTCCCAAGACAGTGACCTTTGGTGTGTATATATATATTGACCCCTGAGGGTCTGCTAAAATGGACTCATGCAATATCACACACTTCACAATATACCAAAGAACAAGGACATGGACGAAGGTTGCAATTTTGGTACGCTTGAAAATCCGCTGATCAAGAACTGACATTAATTTAATTGGATGATTCGATCAGCTCACGTGATATTATTAGTTCTTGATTAAGTAGAAAACCACCGTCAATTTAGAAAGTACCACTTTGCATCGTCATCATGTGGCAATTCGAGCCCTTCATCTTTCGAGGCTGTTTGAGCTGCAATAGTACTAGCCTACTGTAGTACTCGATCCATCTGCAAAGGCACAGCTGCTGCCTTACCAATGACATGGCATCTCTATGGTGAACTACCAGCGGCTCAGTACTCATACAGTGAGTAGGTGAGCTCATGCTAGCTAGATTGAGGATAAGGTAGGATCACGGATACGTTTTACAAAAATATTATGAATCAGGCTAAGGGCAGAGTCCCAATGTTTCTTTTACTGGCGAAATTTTGCCAAGTTTCGACCTATATAAGATTTTTGATCGAAAAAAAAGACCCAATTTCGCCAGATTTTGAAGAATGTTTTGTTCAAATCGCCAGATTTTTAGGATATTGAGTTCCAGTAGGTAGTCAAGAATATAGAAGGATTTTAATTTTAATTTTCCTACTTTCATATGTATTATGTAGCCAATTTTGACTAAATTATTTTGTGAATGATCGGCACTTTGGCTACATCACAAAATCCTTCAATGAAACCCCGGGGCAGACAGTGGAAAAAGAAATGCAGCAACAAGTTTACTTTTGTACTACCTTGCATTTAGGATCCATGGCTAATTTGACGTTTTCCAAGCTCAAGTGCTGCATGCAGACTGATGATCTATCTAATCACAATTGTAGTCGTCAACTCTCATGTCTCTCGCTTGCTCTTCCACCTTCAACCACATCATGGCAACAAACATTTTTGCAGATCAAACTGACTTAGAGATGGAGGGCTCGAGTTGCCACATAATGACACATGCAAACTGATACTTTCTAATTTGACTGTGGTTTTCTGTTTAATCAAGAAACAATTTATTGTACATTTGTAAGCTGACAAAATCATGTAATTAAATTAGTGCTGACAAAATCATGTAATTAAATTAGTGCTGACAAAATCATGTAATTAAATTAGTGTCAGTTCTTGATCAGTAGTAGATCTTCAAGGGTCCAAAAACTTCATCCTTGGATTCCATGTCCTTCTTCTTTGGAATATGGAGCCACTTCTTTGTACTAAAGTTTGAAAAAGGTTCTGTTTTGAAAGGTCTGGAAAAATGTATAGACCTAAGTATATTACCCAGCTAGTACCTTTAGCAATCTGGCAATAATTAAATTATTTTCAGTGATTGCTGTTTTCTTTTTTAAAATTAGCTCTTCACAATGCCAGAAGTTCCAGAAATTCTATTGTTGGCTATTGTACATGGTTATTTCATTTATTCCAGGTTCATATGACTATGTCTTTGAAAGTGCCATAATTTTTTTTAATTCTTATTTTTATTGTTGAAGTGGAAAAATGGAAAAGAAAACTTGACAAGAAGATGAAGAATTTGTAAAGGTATTATCGTATTCTCTTGTTTTAAGGCTCCGTTTACACTAGAACTTAAAGGTCATGACCATTAAAATAGAAAATCTATCATTGAAAGAAAAGTCATTTTAGGGTTAATTTCACTTTAGACAAAGTTTGAAATATCAAGGGATCAAGGATATGTAAATGGATGGAAAAATTAACATTAAATGCACTATGCATAATGTTTAATGGTCTAATGGACTTGGTCAAGCCCACGTGAAATAGGTGGGATTGACATCATGTCCATTCCCGATCAGCTTAGAAAACCATGATTGGTTAGATTTTGATGGTCCAAAATCAATTTTTTTAAACAATGTTTTTTTCAGGTGACTTGTTAGACTTTGAGCCGAAAAGGTCATGATTGGGCTACAAATGTTTTGTCGTATTTTTTCTCAATTTTTTTTAATTATGTTTTTGGAAGGTGGGTGCAAAGTTTGTTAGCCCATGGTCCAACAAAGTCATGATTGGTCAAAAAAAATTCACCTGTAATTTTTCCCCAATTTTTTTAACAATTAAAAAAAGGTGGGCATGAGGTTCATTAATCCATTGGCCAAAACAACCATGATTGGTAGAATTGTTATTTATTTATTTTCTTCTATGATCCATGGTGATCCTACTTGTTGAAATGAAAAAGATGAAGAAAATGAAGAAAGAAGAAATGGAAAGAAAATGATGGAAAAAAAAAAGAGAAACCTTAAACCAATAGTAAAAAAAAGTTACATAGAATATCAAGTTTAAAATTTAAAATTTACATAAAATAATTAGTTACATTTTTTGAGTCTGTTATAATATGCTGGTACATCAATAAAATCTATTTTCACTTTATATCATAGCAAAGATCCCAATCCTAAAAAGGAGAAATCATTTTTCTAATTTAATATATGCATCGGGTCAAATTAGTCAAACCTTGCCATAGAACCAAGTGGCTCAATGCAGGGCTGAACACTATTGATCACTTTTTGCATCAGTTAAGGGTGCTTATAGGGTTTTTGCTTAGTGTTTTAACTTTTCCCCATCCAGTGACATAAGTTTGGAACACTTCTCCGACCTCCTAAAATTCTTCTCCCCAGTTCCAAATTTGGTTTTGCACGTTGGGATTTGAAATAGTCTAAGAGAGCAATTAGAAGGTTCAGAAGATAATTGTTGCCTAGCTTGCGCAAGACAATATTTGGGTGAATTTATTCCTTACAAAATGTAGCTTGTCTAACAATTCCAAGTTCTCTATTACCTAGTGTCTACCACATCCGAAATAGCATGCAAATGATTTTCACTTCTCACTTATGTTTACAGGAAGGAGAATGTAGATGCCATTACATGGGCTGGAATCATTGTGACTAGCCAATCAAAAGCAATAATAAATGGCTTTTATTCGGGCTTGGGGAGATCCCTATATCCAATCATGTTTACAAGTCCAAACTCAGTGTTACACTGTTTAGGACCCAAACTTCATCCAAATTATTGTGTTAAGCCTTTATACTGTTATAGTGGAGGAGCTCCTACAAAGATTCTGGTCATCCAGATATTGTGCATATTCCACAATATTCACAATGTAGTTTTCATGTTAACAAGGATGATCACCTTAAATAGATAATAACACTACAATAGAATGTGGTTTTTTTCCCAGTGTTGAGTGGGTATCACCACTTATTGATACTAGCCTGATCCTAGAATTTACGGTTCTCCAAAATTTTGATATCATATGCATAATTGTGTCGAAGCAGTTTTAATTATGATATTTATGATATGATATATATAATTGAAGGATGTGGAATGGGTATGCAATGATATCAACATATATCTTATTAACACTTAATATGAGTAAATATATATAATAATTCTTATATCAATAATGCCCCCTTCAATGATGCATTTTTAATATAACCATAAACATGATCAGCCACAAAAATATACAAGCTGTTGTTGTAAAAACTACAACAAATTATCATTGAAAGTGAAATAAGGTTTCAACTCACCAAGAAAAAGCACATTGAAGGAGAATAACATAGTTGCGAGCTTGCAAGGAAAAAGAAAAGTACATTTTGAGAAAGTTGTCATATCTTTCACAATTGTATGCATACCAGAAGATGATTAAGGATTCATACCAGGGGAAAAAGGAGCATGAATGCATGGCATCAAATATTAGACTACTATTAAAAATCTTAATATCAAACTAGTATGTTATTCAACAAACAAATTGAAATTTGATATGGGTTATATCGCAGTACATGGATGAGTTTGGCATAAATTAAATTGTTTTTATTTTGTTGAAGTTTTTGAAAAAAACTTAGCCTTGTTGTAAAAAAATTCAAAATTTTTGATTGCAATAATCTGGAATTGAATTCTGGCCTAGTATAAATATGTACATTAATTCTCAATAGACAGATCACAAGGACAATAAGAGAACTTTAAAATTGAGTTAATTTAATATTTAAATTTTTTATATGTGAAAATTTCCAAATTTAAAACTCACATGATGAATCTTAAATTTTAAAATAAATAAATTATTTGACATTTGTGTGTTGAACTCGCCCAAATATTACAGTAATGATTTATGGGGAATATATGAACATGATTTGATATTAGGCTAATATGGTATTTCATACAATTGTTGATATGATTATTGATCTTAGGAGTTGATTTCTATATTAGTCCACCAGTTTTTTTTTGACACAATATGATGTGGCTCATGACACATGTGTGAGGTAAACTTTGTGGTTTCATCCATGAAAATGTATAATGTGTTCAATGTTTATTGTAACGTATATATTATAATAATTATTTTTGGATTTATCCATAGTCTATGGCTTCACACCATTTATGTAATGGTGTAATTATAGTACTCAAAATAATTATTATATTCCACAATGATTACTATTAACTATCAAATAAAATAACTATCTGTTTCAGGCCTAGTAACTTCAATCCTTTCCCCTATTGATCTACATGATCATGAAAATGCATATTGGAACATTTGAAATGTGCCTTTTCATGTCCATGCTATTTAGTAAAATGAAAATTGAGATCGACATAAATAATGACAAACTATCGAGAATCACATGCGAACATATGAGGCTAATAAAAAGGGGGGAAAAGGATTTGATTCAATTTCAAACCTTGCTCAAATATTTAATTTGTGATCATAAAATTTAAAGATTTATTTAATTATTAGAATAACATTCAATATATATTTAAAATGATTATAAAATTTATATTGATAAATTAATTACAACTAGTTTTCATGTACAATGATTTTAAATATCACAATAGATTTGTTTGTCATTGTAATATTCTATTATTTTATTCATTTAATTCTTTAAAATGTATAAAGCATTGATATAAATAATGAAATAAGAGTTAATGAGTGGATATGTCTAAAAATGTATCAATTATATTTAATTTTCAAATGTTTTAAATTGACACTATACAATTTTCTATTAATCCAAAACTTTTCACCCAGCCATGGGTTTTAATAGTTTGACATTAAGTTGTGGCACATATTACACAAATATCAAACTTCAATGCCAAACTACAATTTTAATGTCCTATATGCTGCAACAAATACATATCGTACATTGTAATGGATGAAACAACAAAGATTTTCTCACACATGTATTATGAGCCAAGGTGCTATTGTGTGAACATTGTGTTATAGTGTAGATAAATATGCTCAATTATCTATTTATTTTTTTAAGTAAAATATTTGATAACATAATTACTTGGGAAAATCTTGTGGAATTGATGAAAAATTATACTCATTTTTGGTTGAAAGACCCACCACTTTTGGATTAGGCAGTTGTACGCCTTTTCTAGGACAATGCAACCACAAAATGCCAAAATCTACCCACTCACACTGCATGGTGACACCCACAAAGTGCTTTGGGAGGTAAGTGCAATGATAGAAAGTTTTAAGCTGTAAGCTAAAGCACTATTATTTATTTGTTGGCCTTGCCTACCAAGGCAAGGATTATAGTGTTTAGATTCATTATAGAGTATAGTAGCTTAAGGGATTTTGGCCCCTAGGTAATAATAGGTCAATTTTTATATGAGGATTTTTGAAAGATGATATTTTGGCTTGTGTTAAAACTTGAGATTAATTATAGAGTTATATCTTGAATGATTTTGGAATTTCTTTTACAGGATTTTTGAAGTTTATATTTTTGCATGGTGAAATATTTGAGTTTTCATAATTCTTCTTTTGCCTTAAGATACATTTTAATGTAGACGGCAAGGCCACAGTGTGACACACCCCTTGTTTATTTATCTATATATTGGTGTTTGTGTGTTTTGATCTATCTATCTTTACTGGGATTGGGTCCATCTATTAACTCCACATTCAAAATTATTAAAAATTGTGCTCCACAACCTTAGATATTTTGGATGCTATGATCTAAAATTGGAGCCATGGGCCACAATGTAGAAAGCGATCATTATGTACAAGCCAAAATAGTGCTCTTGGTGGGCGTACTCTCTAAGGGGTTGCAAATTGGCCCATAACCCACTATGGGGAAGGAGTACATATTGTTTAAGAACTTGAGTTGGATTTGTGGTTCCAATGCATGTATGAATTTAGACAACACATGGTGAATTAGATGACAATTTTTTTTCTTATGGATCGGCAAAAAATTAGACCGTGTCTAGCAATGGTGGATTGATTGACGGTGGTGGTCATCTAGAACTTCTTTGTCTTTGTTTTTTTAAGGTTTCTAGGACAACTCTGTCTTTTTTGAACCATGAGGTTCATGTTTACAAAAGTCTCAAGCATGGAAATGCATGCATGCACACGTGTGTGTGTGTGTGTGTGTGCACGCGCACACGCACACACACACACATTATGGTCAGAATATGGGAGAAGCACCCAAGTGGTCCTCCAGGTTTTTGTCTACATATGTCTACACCATTCACATCCAGGACTAAAATATAGCTGGAGATAATATGGTAGAAGAAGAGGCAACTGGAACACCTCCAAAAGTGGGGCACTCCAAAACAAATTTATGTAAAACACTCCACACATCACAAGAGAATGTGGATTTTTCTCACATAAAAAGCATTGGCTCTTCACACGTGTGTGTGAGGTGAACTTCACAGCTTCATCCATTACAATCATTGAAATTTCTTTCACTTTTCTGGTGTACCCACACTGGCAACCATCCGCGAATTGTCTAATCAGATTTGGTTACAAGATAGGTAGGAAAGTAAAATTTCTTTGTAATGTTGCTATTGTTTGACAACTTGCAAGAGCCTGCGCTTTAAATCTTGCAAACCCAATTCAAAACCTTGTTTTTTTGGTGATTTTTGAAAAAAATTCAAAACAAAAATCTTTCTAAGGGTTGTAATTTCAACAATTTTTTAGCATCTGAGCAAATTTTTGCACAATAATATTTGGTTGAGGTCCAAATATCTTAATAGGAGTCAAGGATGTCTTTTTAGGTGATCACTTAACTTGAAATACTTCAAAACATTTTTACAAATTCCATTTAAAAGTTGAAAAATAATTAATTTTGATCAAAAAATGTTTCAATATATTATTATGTAAATATATATTTAAAGAACCTTCCCCAAAATATGCCATGTTAAAAAATTCTCTCCTCAAAAATAAAAGTCCTTATGATGTTTAACGAATGTTTTTTAATATTTAATTTTCATTATATCCATCTCAAATCATATCACATGTTTTCATAATATAATAAAAGTTTATTGTCATGAATGACTTGCAATATTAGTACAAATTTTGACATCAATATATGAAATATTAAACATTGGTTACATTTGTTTTGGCTCTTATTAATGGGATTACATTTGGTAACTAATTAGAATATACAATATTTGATGTTTATTGTGACATATATTACATTAAAATGATAATATGTGCCATGACTTAATGTTTAAAATATCATTTTAATGTAATATAGGCCACAATAAACAACACATATTATATAGTATAATGGATGAAACTACAAATTTTACTTCACATGTATCATGAGCCATGGTTTTTTGTGTAAGAAAAATCACATTCCCTTGTAATGATAAGTCAAAAGTTTAAGGAAGCAAGGAATTTACTTGGATTTTTTGACAAACACATATTCTAGTACTATTTAAATCAATCAACCTAACGTGCTTTCCATGTTTTCAAATGGGCCTATGGAGGTTTATATTAGTTCCATAAAATAATTAATGAAAAATCTTTCTTGATTAACGTTTTTCACATTATAAATACTAGTGCCAATTTTCACCTTTTCATGTATAAATAGGAAGTTTTTAAAGTAATGAAACCTACAAACCATTATCATGCATAATAAGGCAAAAACACAGTCAAAGCCGCCACCCAAGTGAGTGGACATTTTTTTAAACTACATTATTATATGTTTGAAAGATCACAAAGAAAACATAATAATTTGGATTGTCATGAAAAATTTTGGAATATTTTCCATTAATTGTAAATTAATATGCTCAAAGATTGATACAAGTCGAAAATGTTTTTGCATGTTCAAAACACTCAAATATCAAGAATGAATAATCTTTTTTTTTTTTAGATGTCTTTTTCTTCTACCAAATGTCCATCATTCTCTTGAAAATTGAAGAGGATTTTAACATTGATGATAAAAAAGGCAAAAGGACTTGATCAAATGAAATTTATTTTTATAACTGATTTGAACACATTTGATTCAAATGTGTTTTTGACCTTGAAAATTATGGATTCTAAAAATGTGACTTTAACTTGTTCATATTTATGTGAAAGAGGGCATGAATGCATAATATAGATAATATAAAAATTTGTAGTCAAAACCTATTTATATATAACATGTAGTGTTAAACTAGGTATCCAAAATATAAAATTTAAAGTTATAAAACAATTTTAAAATGACACATGTCATGTGTAGTCCTTGGAAAAGGATTTTTACTTTGGCACCCTTAGCTCCTTTGACTGTGGTTTCACCCAACAATTAAATGAAAAACAAAAAACCTACAAAAGGAAAGGAATAATAAATTTTCCATGGTATGATTTCGTTTTTATGAATATTAGTAAAAACCTTGCCTAATAGGTTTAATAACTTGCTTTGGTTCAACTTTTTTTCTTCATTATGTTGAGGCAAGCAAAACCCATTGCATAGTTTAACATCTATTCTTGGGGATTGTAAGACCATTCAAAAAAATGTTTAAGTGGAATCTAGAAAGGAAGTGGAAATGAATTGTTTTTACCAAATAAAATTAGAGATCACAAAATAAAGGCATGGAGAAAAAATTGTAAGGAAAAAAATAATCAAATTTAAAAATTCAAATAGAAAATAAATTGTAAACTAAAGCTCAATTGGCTTTTACCAAATCTATTTTGATAGGCAATGAAAATCACTCACAAACTTTAAGAACAAAAATACGTGTTGATATGATTTGTTCCTTGCTCTTTTTTGCTTTTTACAGCAACAACAGGAGTTGCCATGTTTCTATTCCTTGTATTTCTAGTTTTTCTTATGCCAATACTTACAATTGGCACAATAATGGAGCAATTAAAATTTACAACATTGGGTGGAGCAACAACAACAACAACAACAATTACCACAACACTAGCCAGCAAGTCCATTCCTAAATTATCTTCAAATTAGAAATTGCATTTGAGCAGGTCAAGTTCCTCTTGAGAAGACAAATTTGAAGCATCTAGATAAACCCACTTGTCAATAAATGACGGAGGCACAAAAGAAATTGTAGGATCATAACATTTTACTACTCAAGTCAACCAGTCTAATCTAATGGCATTAATCAATCACAACTAGGCTCACACAACAAGGAATTCTTGTTATTTCACCCAATATGAGATCACAAAAATGTTAGTATCTCCCAACTATATCCACAACTACAGCTTGCATGAGCTACACACATTTCACATACATGAAGCCTTGGTCATGTTTACTCTGAAGGAAGGTTCACATAGTGTGCTTAGTTGCTTCATACCTGTTGGCGATGGTTCCCACAATGGAAAGGGAATACTTTCAATAGGGCTATTTGCATACTACCTCTTCACTTTTGCTATTCTGCTCTGCATAAAAACAAAATGACAATGGTTTTGGTAGAAATTCCAAGCATTGCATGTTACCTTCCAAGTTCATTGGTCCAAAATGTAAAATTGCAAATAATCATTTCATGACGAAAAGAACTTGAAGATTAAAAGATAAGAACAAATGGATATTTTATATGACTACTAACGTAGTCATGGATTAGGGATTTTGGCATTATGCATTTAATGAAAAGTGAAATGTATTCTAATAGTTAAATTAATCTTTAAATTTCAATTTTATGGTCATGAATGTAGTTGTTGAACAAGGTTCCAAACTAAACAAATCCTCATTCTCCCCCTTTTATTTCCCTTGTATGTTCCCATTAGTTCATTATTGATGACAACCTCAAATTTGATTTTTCCAAATATTGTGGATTTTTATGTCAAATGTACAATGGAATGAATGAGATAATTATTGAGGAAAGTTATTTTTTGAAAAGGTATTGAAATTATATATTGAAAATGGACCATTTGAAGCCATTGATTCTAGAAAACAAAATTTTATGAACAATGTTCCAAGTTGCAAAGATTGAGCTTAAGTGAGAGGTGTGGTTTGATGGCATGGCATTCAATGGCAACCTAATTGCACATTGGACATGTAATATAGTAGTAATTATTACAAATATTTAAAAGAGGTTGATTACAATTTCCAAGCCTAAAGGTGTCACAAAGATGGAAGGCAATGTGAAAAACAACATTGTTCCATGGTTTGAAAAGGACATAACTATATGCAAATCTAGTGTATCTAAGTAGTTTGAGACTTAATTCAAAGCACATAGGTAATATTTCTATAGTGTTTAACCTAGCAATAAACAAAACTCCTAAAGGTTTTAAACTTTTAAAACTCAAGCTTTAAATGCCTAAAGTGGTGGCATTTCCTTTCATTTCCATCTCAAAAGGGGGGGCGGGGGGAGATTTAGTGTTAAAATTCCAAACTACCTATGTCAAACAAACATTGGCATGTATTAAATGAGAATAATTTGTTTTTCCCCACCTTATTATTGTTATTATTAAATGTTTTTATATATTGCACATATTTCAACCACCATATAGTTGTTTATAATTTTTTTGCATCCAATTTCAATATTTTATACTCATTTAAATTCTAGATTTTAATAAGCCTAAAGCTAAAAAGGTTTGAGTATGCTTCATTATAATTTAGACATGAGATTCTAAAATGGAATAATACAAAAGTTCATGACTTTGAAAAAAACATTTGATATACATTTCATCAATACAATCTACATGATTTTCACCACTTTTAAATTGGTAGCCCATTCATCATTCTTAATGTTTTATTTCATTATTACTTCATTTATTACAATATTTTATTTATTAAATCACTATTTTAAATTATTAATATTAATGTACATACTAAGGTGGGTGCAAGATAAAGTGGACCACCTTTTGTGTCACATTGTAAATTTTTGTAGACTGTCATCCATTGACATGCCATTAACATGGCATAAAATCATCATTATACCAAATTTGTTGTTGAAATTAAAATTTTCAACTTGAATAAAAAGACACCTACATAAAAAATTATTACATATATTCTCCAAATATAAATATTGGAATTTTGAAATTGAAAAATATGGATTGGTCTTTTGTCTTTGGAATCTGGCCTTATACCAATACATTTTTATTTATGAATTTTGGTTGGGTTGTAAGGATTCAATATATGATAAATTAAAGGAAAAGTAACATAGATGCAAAAAAATTCTTGGAAAAACTTTAACCCAAAAAAATATGGACTTTCAAATGTCTTAAAATGGATTTTAGTTTCAAAATCCATATCATATTCATATTTTGAAAGATTTTAATGTTTTTTCTTTTAACATGCAAATTGTAATTTTAACACTACCAAATGGACTTTTAATAAACTATTTATCTACCAAAATTGGTCCACCTTACCTTGTAACGACCCACTAATTTACTAATTAAACCTATTAATGAGTTATAATGCATACTTTATATTTTTAATACATATTTTATGTTTTTTTAAAACTTTTTTCCTAATAACAAAGACTAACACATACCTTATATTGATTACATTTTGATTTTCATGATAGATGTATCCTTATTATGGAAATAAATAGATTATAAAAACTTTACCCAACAATTAATATATTATGGCACTAATCCCTATATTTTTAGTTACAAAATTTGTAAATTCAAAAAAGAATGGCCTCATTTGGTTTCCATCTCACCACGACTGTCATTATTTGGTTTTACATGTAAATTTGAAAGTATTTCAATTTATCAACTATGGTCAATTACCTCTTGACAAAAATGCATGGTGTTTATTATAAACATCTTCATTAAAATTATTGTCAATCAACAAACCCTGTGCAATTGAAAACACAATCAAAGGAACCATTTAAGTGAGTGGACATTGCTTAAAATTGTATTTTATATCTTTGAAAAACTACAAAAGGAACAAAATAGTTGCTTTTGGAGTAAATTGAGCCCAATTTATTTACAAAATTTCAATGCACATAATTTGTTACGGCCCTTTTGCATGTTTAAAACACTCAAACCTTTAGAATGCACAATGTTTTTCTCAAACATTTTTTTCTTTTGTCAAATGTGCACCATTTTTTTCAAGATTGGAGATAATATTAACATCAATGATTAATAGAGCAAAAGGAATTAAAATTGACTAATTCATTTTCATAATACATTTTAGCACATTTGGAAAGTATTTTTAGCTTTGGAAATTATGAATTTTGAGGATACAACTTTCACATTTTATGTGGTAAGAATATGAATGCATAATATACATGATATATGATAAAGAGGTAGTAAAATATATATATTTAATACACAATGGTAAACTAGATATGAAAATTACAAATATTCAATGATGCATGCCACATTCAATCTTTGAAAAAAACTTTTACCTTGGCACCCTTGGCTTCTTTGACTATGTTTGCACCTTAGTAAATTATTTTGATAGAGATGATTAAAGTTCATATGTTAATATTTCATTCTTGAATCAATTTAAAAACACATTGAACATTTCATACTACAAAAGGTCAATAGATAAAATAAACATATGGTAATAAATGTCCAAAACTAGTCAATTGTGTCATGGTTCTTTCTTAAAAGGTGGAAACATAATTAGGTGGATAATTTGGACTACCATAGTTGCAATTTTTCTTCAATTATAACTGAAGGTCTATTCATAGTTGGGGTACCAAAAAAAGGAAAAAAGAATTAGGATTTTTTTAAGGCTACTTTTTATAAATAACATTTACATGAAAAAAATTCAAATAAAAAACATTGAATAAGATAAAATCATTCATGCAATGGTGGTGATTTTTCACATGTGCATATAATTATGCATAAATATTTTGGTTTATAAGTATAAATGCACAAATGTCAAAATGATTTTTAAAATCAATTAAACATGTTTTTTCGCATGATCATTTTCTACACATGTGACTTGCATCTCGAGTTAGAAATTTTGAACCTAATCAATATAAAAAATTACCTCAATGATTTAATAAAGGAATCATTTCCCTTGTAGTTCTTTGTAAAAAATTTCAAAACTTTGAAAATTTCATATATTTATTTATTTCATGAAATTGACCAAATAAACATGCAATTGCATAAAAAGGAAGCAAATTTTCTTTTGTACAAGTTTTTTGAAATCAATTGCATCTTTTTATTCATTCCTTTTGCATTCATCTATAAAAAATTATAATATAAAAAATTGAAAATATATCGGTTGAGGACTCAAAGTTTTTATTATAAAAAAATTAATAATTATTGAATTTTCTTAGGCTGTTTTTCTTAATATTTTAATAGTAGGAACACAATAATACACCATAATTATAATATACTAAACACTATAAAAATCTAAAATTATCCTGTGCACTTTTTTGGGTAGTGAGACACTTTTTGGAATCCCAACCCTGAATGATCTCCTTCGTGTTGGAATCTAGGTGTGTCAGTTGCAATGGGAAGCCTGGTAGCTTGAATTCATCTCTTTGTGGACGATAATGACTGCTTGAAGCTTCACAGTATTGCACATACTTGTAGCCTCTGTCCTCTATAATGCATGTAAAGTGACACGTGAGTTATGCTTATGTAGAACATTGTACAGAGGACTGATCTGGGCCATAGTGTACTAGCCAGGGCTTACAATATCTCTGCCATTGCAGTGATGGTCTAGATACTTTTTTGTCAGTAAGTTTATCTGCTGGATATTCTAGTATCCTTCAGAGGGCTTCCCATGTATGAGCTCGATGTCTATAGACCCCACAACCAATGAATTCGATGTCAAGGAGGTGTGATGACTCAGGAATGTGGGTCTCCTCACTTGCAACTTGGATCTTCATTGAGTATTGAGTTTGCTATATTATTTGGATACAATGGGTACCCAATTGAGATCACCAACACTTCTGACTTCATGTTGTTCTAGGTGAAGCACTGATTCATTCATGCTTAGTTGCCCAAACTAAGTGTAAGCCTTTAAATATAAATTTAGCTTTAAATTATGAAACTCAACAAAACTATACAGGTCGAATGGATAATCTCTACCATCAATTTAGGATTTTGGTAACATTGAAAATCCCAAAATTTTCCAAAAGCTCCAGACTCCAGAAATCAGAAAACTTATAAGAAAATCATCATTTTAAATTCTTCATCATCATCAGTGTGTCTTTTTTTTGTCCAAATTTCTGATGTCGAGTCACATGTGGGCATTCCAAGACTAGGGATTTAGCAGCAACAGGTTTCTAGTTTCTACAACCTATCAAAAAAGTAAAAAGCTAGTACAAAAACTGGACCGCCCCCACCCCCTTCTTCCCTCCCGCCTCCCTTTAAAATACAAGTAGAAATGTGGTAAAATTGTTTTTTGGTAGAAAAAGAGAAAATGCTGACGCCCTGCACGGCATCTAATCCAAGAACTAGATGGGCAACCTCGAGAGTGACGAGGAGAAGTGTATGGGGCCGTCGACGCGTTGCGCCGCAGCAGGGATGGATCTCGACATCCGAAAAAAAAAGAAGGTTTCTTTAAATCTGCATCGTTGATTCAATCTACATTTTTTGTACGAAAGGATCTGCTGCAAACACGTGGTGGGAGATGGGCATACATGAAGATATGCCAACTTGATTGCAGTTGCAGCCAATGGATCGAGGAGCTTTTGCAGTCAAGTGCGCCGAGAGTGCCTCGTGTAATTGCAACGAGGGTTCGATTCATTCAAGCCGTGAGGAGATTAAAGGTATAAAAGAGTGGGGAGGGGTGGACTGTGAAAACATCAGCTCGTTAGTGTGCAATACTCCCAACTTCGGGTTTCTCTTCAAATTTCTGAAAGGTTTGTGCCTTTTTTCTATCTCAATGCAATATGGGGCTAGCCGCTCACCAGCTACTCCCTTGCTCTCTCTCTCTCTCTCTCTCTCTCTCTCTGGTCTCATGAGTCCTAGTTGTCTTTCATCGCTTGTGATCTCATTCCCGTTGTCTTGGCATTAATGTTTTGATCATTTCTCCTCCATGCTAGTGCTTGAGCTCCGCTAGTTGAGCTTGCAGCAGACCTTCTCTCAAGCTTCTGACATGATTTGTGTTTCGAGCTTGTCTATGGATACAGTTGAAACCAAATGCATTCAGACTGGAAGTCCGTTACATTCACGATATCTATGCAGATCAAGCACTAGACTTGTCCACCATGCCCCCGCTCTTCATGCCCAGTTTGTGTGAGAGAATCTTGAGTACAGTTGTGTTTCCCAGGAGGTCCATGCATGGATACAGAAACAAAAGGCATAGAGACTATGTGAAAATCCATTATATTCGCTATCTATGCAGATCGCATACTAGCCTGTCCACTGTGCCTGCTATTCGTGCCCAGCGTGTGTGAGAGAGAATCTGGACAGCTGTGTTTCGAGGTCCATGGACACAGAAACAAAATGCTTAGAGACTAGAAATCAGTCACATTCTCGATCCAGGCAGATCACAATATACTAGACTCTTACTGGGCACGCTCTTCTGCATGCAGAGAGAAAGAGTATAAGAGGCGTGTATATAGTTGCAATGCTATTGTATGTGCATTTCCAGTCCGCAGCTACTATATTCAGATGCAAGGCATGGTACTGCCAGTTTAGGATTTCTTTCAATTAATTCAATTGATCCCAAGAACATTACAACAATAAGAAGTTATAATTAGCAAGGCAAGCCAATGTGATTCGGCATGGAGTACATGCATGCGATTGTGATATGTTAATGTGTTGATTCATGTCCTGTCAATGGTTGGGAACTGCGATATTTTTCTTTAGGAGACGCTTGCAGCTATGGAAGAGGAGTTGTACAGTCCTACCGGATGTGCATTCCCGGCAGAAGAGCTTTCTTCCATAGCTTAATATTACCCACGTAATGGGGATTTTTCAATTGGAGTTCGAGCTGGAGTTTCTCTTGCGATCTGGAAATGCCAAAACATAGTCCAGTGAATACATGAGTTCGTGTTCGTACAAACTTACAGGACTTAATTTTTTAGTGCTTTCTCATGTGTTTTGGACATTAATTGCACTTTTAAGGATTGGATTTCATGATCATATGCAGATTCCAAAAGTCCCAGAAAAGGCGACGCAGAAATGGCGTCAAAACTGTTGATACCGATCCTGTTGGGAACTATCTGCATGCTCACGCTGGTGACGGCAAGCGAAAACGGAAACTTCATGCATTCCCAAGTCATCTCCATGCCAACGGCAACAGCTGAGAAGAATACCTTGGTACTCCTGACACAGGTAATATCTCTAGAAAATATGGTCACTAATTTGAACTGTACAATTCTTGGACACGATTGTAGGTGACCTGAACACATTTATACAGTGTAATTGATCTTCTGGGCCATGTACAAATTACTGATCCACGACCTATCACACCCTCAGATTTAATGCGCCCACAAGTTTTCCCAACCAGCATTAAAATCATGCCCAGCTGCATGTCCCCGAGCTTCTCAATTTCAGCTTTAAATTTGAAGCCGGTCAAGAACTATGTGTTTGTGTATGCGTTTTACATTCGCTGATCTGATAAGTGTTTGCTTATGTCAAGTTTTTCCAAGCGCCTTACTCACAAATACTCACAAATTTCACTCACCAAGCAATATTAGTATGTGGACGAAGCTATACATTGTCTCTTGCAAATACTGCCAAAGCTTGTACGCAATTGGTATCATATATGTGACTCGATGTGAGGTTGTACTGTTGTTGTCATGTGCAGTGGCCATTCTCGTACT
>Ga0209611_10001586_pt1 | contig 39159 bp, 34 predicted proteins | sample S1TSphgellanicum_3_FD_187693 | JGI IMG/M metagenome (GOLD analysis project Ga0209611, IMG submission 187693) | Host-associated microbial communities from peat moss isolated from Minnesota, USA - S1T2_Fc - Sphagnum magellanicum MG (SPAdes) (version 2) | ecosystem: Host-associated > Plants > Peat...
CCCCCCCCCCGGAATGCATTGGATCTTCCATTAGCCCTCTCTCATGTCGGCGATGGATGCCAGAGAGCTAGATAGAATTCGATCTGCTGCACCCAAGCGCGCACGCGCTGATATTATTACTATTATTACGTATTCCAAATTCTTTTGCAAGACAAATGTCGTCACCCCCCAGTGAATCCACTACTCTACTTGTCTAATAATACACACACACGCAAAGCCGAGTTCGCGAGAAGTGTCGGCAATCCATCCAATTGCAGCAGGAGACCCTCCCAAGAAGGCAGCGTACTAGTTTTAATTAATTAATTAATTAATTGGCGATTCCTTTTTTCGCCAGATCTCGACCTGACAAATATGATTTCAACCTATATAAAGGATTTTCCATGGAAGAAATAGCCCAATTTCGCCAGATTTTTTTCCATAAATTAATAAATAACTCACAAAATGTAAGGTTCCTTCTTAATAATGTTCCTTTCTTGTTTTGCATTTCTAGTGGTGCTTTTTTTTATTGGGCCTCTCACATTGGATTCAAGTTTTGCAAGTTTTATTTTTATTAAAACTTAGTTTCATATTAGGTGAACTGGTTTATTATTTGATAAAAAAAATGTTTAGATTGTTTAGATTGAAACTTTTTTCTGTTTTTCAAAATTAATGTTTAAAGTGTGAACATAATAGGGGATTAAGCAGGAAAATTTAAGACTTAATTTTAAAGCCTAAGAAGATGATGGTGCCAACTTTTTGGGTTTTGAAATTTTATGGTATCCGCGAAGTAAGGAAATTTTATTAAATCTCAGTATGAAATGCTGAAACTCAGTACGAAATGCTGAATCTCAACATTTGATGCACAAGTGTTCGGTCGAGAGGAATTATAGTAGCTGTACAAGTAGGAGCAGTGAAAATCTATGTAACAGCCATGGAAATGCTCTGGCAAAAAGAAAGACAGGGTGAAACTCAGGAACCATCAATTCTTGAATGCTAGTGTACTTTTTTGCAGGTTTTTTTCTGAATCTCACCTTGTCTATGACCAAACTCAGGGTACTAGTGTGCTGTCTTTTCCTGACTTTAGGGATATCTCTATTCGTGGTTCATAAAAAGTGTTCACTTCTTCTGAATGGAAGAAATTTTTTGGTCCCTAGATCCATCCACAAGCTTACACATTTCAGCATAACAAGGGCACCCACATTTTTCCTCTCACTTCCATTGACCACAAAATTATTTCAACTACAATAGTTGAATAGCAAGTTGGTCAACTATATTGTTTAGGTCTCTGCTGGATAATTATTTAATTTTGAAGATTCCAGTTTGACAAATAAAATAAAATAAAAAATTCAAAACATGCTTCATTTTCATTCACACAAAAAGGCCTTTGAGAAAAATATTTTTTATTGAAAATTTCAGCATGTCTAAAAATAATATAATATTTGTTTGAACCTGTTATTCAACTATGGTATATTGTTAGACTCTTAAAAGAAGACTAAAACTTTGGGCTCTCTCATGTCCAAAAGTCCGAATTTAGTCCATTGCAACTTGTAAAAGTGTTGACAAATTGCAAGTTTGATTTTTTTACATTGACTTGCCACAAATAGTGTGAAATGTTTCATTTTTCTAAAAGGTTGAAATTTTGTGCTCAATCCCGATGATTTGTCAAATTTTGCTTAGGTTTGATAGCAAAACCATGACAAACCTTGACTTGCTAGATAGAGAACCATGACAATTTTTTTTCATAATTTTTTTTCTCTCATTCTTTTGTCTCTCTACCTTGTCTTTCCTTGGAATAAAGTCTTGTAGGTTCACAACAAAATATTGGGAATACCATTAATTCATGGGCCCCATTGTTGTAGATCAACAAGTATTCAAATCGTTTAAGCAATTATGAGGTGAAAAGCTTTTGGTCAATTGAAAAATAAATTAGAAAATTAACCAATGAATCTTGATTTATCAAAAGCTAATCACAAAAACCTTGGGCATTAAACCTCATTTGTGAAGGGGGAAAACAAACCATTTTGCTCAATCAAATTCATGAAATTGGGGGGTGGAAGGGGCTGGGGGAAAGGGAAGGGAGTGCAAAGGGTGGAGGGTGCACCAAATCGGGTTCCCCCTTCTTCCCAAAAACTCCATGATACAATGAAGTGTTAACAAATTTTTGTTCCAACTTGAGTTGTGCATTCAAGTCTATTCTTTTTAGATAAATGGATGGCCCATCACACCAAGTCCTCATACCAACTTGAATAGTGGAAACCCAGGCAAATTGTAAGACCTTCATTTTAGTGAACATCTTCAAACCATAGAAAGTACCAAAGGAAATTATGTAACAAGTCTATGGGTTGACAATAAAATACAAAGATATCGCTAGTCCTATCAACGTCAAATGAATTGAGTGTCTCACCGAATAAGAGATGTGCTCACGAGAAATTGAAAGTTTAAATGTCACTCCAAGTTGAGATGACTTGCTGAAAAAAATGTTATACAAATTGGATTCCATTACAATCCATCAAACAATGTGAAGCGGTTTCAACTTGATTGCCACTATAAAGTGGGCAAGTAAATTCCAAATGCATCTTCGGTGAATTAGGAGCTTGTTGGCAATCCTTTGTTCAAAATGAGTTAGATTGAAGTAACCACTTTCCTTGGTTATGAAGCATGCCATAGTTGGCTCAACAAAAGTTGTAAATGGTTTGAGTTGAAACCAACATCAATCATCTTTCACATTCACAAGGATGGTTGTTGCTTCTTATGCAAAATAATTTTGTACCCACTTTTGACCATGTAACCAAGTAAGTCCATTGGGCTAATCTTTGGGAAGTCCATCCACTTCCACTCACCTAGGTCCAAGGAAAAGGATTCCACAAAAACTTCTCCAAAAAGCAAAGGATTCCTTCCTTCTCTTCCCACCAATTGTATTGCAAAACCTTCATGTGCTTGGCAAACTTGTGTTGAGTAACACTTTCACAACTTTTATGGTAGTTGATGCTCATTAAATTGACTACCAAGAAAGTTGAGGAGAGCCTATGCAAGCTAGTTGACCTAAATTGTTTTTTTGAAATTTCATAACATCCATCATGTTGTTATGAATCAAGGAGATATTGTAAACCTAGTTGGGAGTTGAAAAATCCTCATTTGGACCTTGACTTACCTTGTTGCCCATAAACAAGGAAATGGACAAGTTGCCCAAGTCCCATTGAATGGAGTTCAAAAGTGTTTTGGCCTTTCTAAGCATTGGCATTCCTTGCATTAACTCCTACTTGTTTTAGAATATTCTAGCTATTGCTAGATATTGTGTCCCACTAATGTGGGAAATTGAATAATTGCCTTGGCTAGTTGCTTAAGGCCCTTGGTATCCTTAAGTCCAAATGAAGTGCTATTTGAATCTATGATATGGAAACATCAATATTGATCACCGCAATACCTCTTTTAGTCTATTTGGGTCTTGTTTTATCAAAGCATACTTGACATTCCACCGAACTTCCATAATGGTTGTCCAAAATTCAAAAGTTGATTTCTTGAATTTGTTTGCTAAAAAGAGCCAAGTGCAATCTTGAGATATCATTTGACATGCCTTCCCACTTGGTTGGGTTTTATTAACCCTCAAAAAACAAGATTTTTCCAAGGTTCTTCACTAGTTAAGAACAAATATTCAAATTTATAATTTTGCCAAAAAGAACTTTTGGCTAGAACTTTTGCCTAAGTTTAATTATGGGTCCATCATTCTAAGCCCATTAACGCAAAATGAAAACATCTCACTTCAATTTAGCTTTCACCCTTTCATTATGATTGCCCCAAATAAAATTTCAAATGAGTCCTTTTAGTTGAACGCACATGCTGGGAGTTGGGCTCCAACAAGTTGCTAGAAATTAGATAGTCACCAAGAGGACTTAGTTTATGACTAACACCTTGCCTACAAGAAAGTTATTTATTTGACCAATTAATGAGCTTTGCCTTAACCTTTTCTAATAGTTATTCAAAATTGGCGGCTTTAAGTAACTTGAACCCTACAAGCATGCCTAAATACCTAATGCCTTGGCCTTTCAAGACCAACTTCACTTCATATTTGTTGCCCCAATGTAGGTGGTGAGGTGTCTTAGATGCCCAAATGCCCATGTATGTTGCCCAATTGGTTTTAGCATTGGTTTTTTTACAAAAAATGTCAATAGTAAAATTGTCTCGTTTCCAATTGTTAATTCACAATCTTAGAAAAAATTTAGTATTGTTATGAATGATTGGTTTTACACCATATTCTATTGGGCAAAGTGAGAACTTCAACCCCGAAACAAGGATATCCAAACATGTATTCAAATGCATTAACTACCTAAATGAACAAATAAGGAGAGAATGGATAACATTGTTCGATTGATATGGATAAAGGAAAGGATTCATTCAATTCACCATTTAATTTCATTGAAGAAGAAGCTTCTACATAAAAGGTGGATACCCTTTTCACCCAAGTTTCAATAAAACCTAAAACCTTTAAAGTTGAAAAAATGAAAATCCAATTGATTATATTGAAAGTTTTTTCAAAATAATAAAAGAACAATGCAAATTTGTGGTTGTTGAACTTTGTCCATTTGATCGCTTCATTGGCCAAGAATATGTTATCAAGAATGTTCTTACCTCTAATGAACCTAGTTTGGTTTGAGAATGAGTTGAACTCTTATAACCTAGCTTCAAACAAAATAGCAAGAATCTTCTAAACATTCCCAAGCAAGATGATAAGGCAGTAATTCCCTATGAGGTAGTTGTCACCTTTCTTTGATATTAAAATGGTCATGCCTATTGTTAAATTGACTAGCATAAATTAGAGTCCAAAATCTAAGAAAAGGCCTTCAATAGAATAGAGGCCATGGCTTCTAAATGTTTTTGAAAGAAATTTAATGGGAATTCCATCCCAACCTAGGGCCTTGCACTTGGAAACCTCGTCCAATGAAAGATTTTTGGTTATAGTGACATTCATTTTAAAGTTCACCTTGAAAGGCACGTAATCAAAATAGATTCACCTTGCTTCCAAAACAAATTCATCACAAATGTTTGTTGATGTCTTTTGTCTTAAGCCACAAAATGAAAGGAGAATGGTTGGAAATGACTTTCATCATGGCATTTACTACCACTCTCCCACCCCTCAAATCCATCCTAGAAAAGACATGAAAATGATATATTTCAAAATAATAGATGCACCCCCAAACCTACCATTGTCAAAGGTTAAAGCTTTGTCCAAAAGTTTGCAAAATGAATCCAACTCCCAACCATCTTGAAGGTTGCAACTTAAAGTAAAGGGATGCTAGTGACATTATGTCCTTTGGATGGTGAGTTGGAAGTTTGTTCCACCATATTGAAATCCCCACCAAATATCCAATTGTTGGCCACCATGTCCATTTGCTCCAAGAGCTTCCACATTTGAGCCTTCTCCAAGGAAGTTCGAGCAATGTAAATGTTAATCACCCCAATTGTCTTAGTTTGAAAGATTTGCAAGATCGCATATTGTACTCAACCTTCAAGCACAAATTGAAAAGAAACTAGGCCTCAATTTGATTGAATGACAAATAGAAAATTGGCTAAAATTTGGTTATTCTCCATCTTTGGTGAATTGCCACCTACACTAGTAAATGGCAAATGGTAAGACACCTTTCCTTTTTTGGGTCACTTCTCACCGTTGTGAATGTACCCTTACATAACATTGTAAAAATTGGTAAAGCTTTTCTTTTAGTATGTGGAAAGTACTTTACTTTCATCAATATTTCTACACACATGGCTCTTCAAAAATGAGTAACCTTGTGCATAAGGTTTCTACCAATGTTGGGTGGGTATTGATTTTGAAGAGAACATATGATCCTAAATATTTTATAATTTATAACTTTGGTTACCCTCTTTAATAAGGATTTTGAACTTTCAACAAAATATTTCAAAACCTTTGAGTATGGTGAATCATTTTATTTTTTCAACTCATAGCAATTATTAAGTGTAAAGTTTAGGGTTGTTGAAGTGGATGCAATTATAGGTAAAGTTAGTATTTAAAGTTATGATTTCAAAAGAAGTATATACACTCAAAGTGATGGGAAGAATTCTAACCTTAATAGTGCCCATCTAAGACATTGAATCCCAAGTAAATCTCAAGGGTTTTGTCCACCAAAAACAATTAGGTAGAAAGTTTCAAGTTTTACCTTAGTTCTATTATGATTGGCAATTCATGAGTAATGGTTTATATCAAGTTATTAATATTTAAATCCAATCAAGTTAGGTTTTTGATACTCAAATCCAAAATCATCAATTTTAACACTTGGATCTAATACCTACCAATATTGTGCAGGTATTAATATCAACTATAGATACCCACCATTTGTTGATTTGAGTGTATACTCACTTACCCAATTGGAGTGAAAAAATTAAAAAATTGGTTTTGGTATAAAACCTTGGTTTTCAATGTTCGTGAAAATTTCAAAAACCCACATTTCTAACTACCATTTTTTTTGTTGATTCTTTCATGAAAACTTTCGATTTTTTTTGGTGTTTTTGAAATACTTGTAACTTACAATTATTTAATTTTGATTTCTCCTTAGAAAACAAAAATCGATGGTTCTTTGAGTCTGAATTTTTTAATGAATTGACATGCTAGTTATTTTAAAATCCAAATAACCGCCAAACATTGGTTTCTATTCTCCTTTTTCAAAATAAATGAAATATTTTGCAATTAAATAATGAAACTGCTAGGCTAATGTTTTGCATACATAAAGCTCTTTTTGTAGGCTGCCAATGAAAGAAGAAAAAACAATAAATGGAGAGCTGAAGAACTTGTTAAAAGGGTTTTTTTTTTTTTTTTTTTTTTTTTTCAATTTTGTGGTGTAGCTGAAATGGCAATTATCCACATAAGATTTAGGCAAATTTGGCAACATGTTGAATATGATTTTTTTATTATTTAAAACCTTCTTTCTTTTGGGCTACATATTTGAACCATGTATCAAAATCTAGAATTTTAAGAAAAAAAGGTCAAACTATGGCTATGAAAATATTTTTTAAGCACTTGATTTTAACACTTTTATTTTTAATATTAGTTTTTGGCTGTGTATAAAAGCAAGAAAAGGGCTCACTCCCCCAATGCCCAAAGGTTGAACCATGTGGGGTTGGGAGAAGAATCTACCATAATCTCATATTGGAAATGGGTGCAAATCCATTTTTTTTTTCAGGCAACATTTCACCAAATTTTAACCTAAAAAAAATATGGCTTCCACTTATACAAAGGATTTTTCATGGAAAAAAATGACCCAAATTCATCAAATATTGAAAAATAATAATTCAAATTGCCAAATTCCAAAAATGGTGATTAATAACTTACATGTGACCTAAATTTTTTACAAGATGAGCAATCTCCTGCTCATCATCATCATCATCCTACCTACATAACGTAATGAAAACATATTTTTAAAGGTTTTCCCTTTTTTTTATTTGAAAAATTTCAATGGCAATGGATGTAAACAAAGGGTCATTACGGTTGATTGATGTCATGACCCAATTTCAACAACTTGCAATTTTAGATGCCGAGGTTTGAAAGGGTAGTAAATGTAGAATAATGACTAGATTTTGGGCAACACCTACCTCTTTCTTTGCTAACTAAAGTTTTCTCCATTTCCCAACTTAAGGAAAGTACTTTTTAATTCATTTCCACCTTCCTTAATGAAGGCATCCAAACATACTTTTTTGTGTATTAGTTACGTGGAAGAAAAATATTGGTGACCAACATAATACTTTATCATGTGTGAATCTCACAAGCAATTTCTAGTAGTCACCAAGTTTGACATCCAAGGGCTTAGGTTAGTGGCATTGACATGTGATTAGGTTATTGCCATGGATAACCAAAGTTGAATTTTTATTCATGGATATTGTGTTGGGGAGTCATCTCACATCCCTATTTTACTTTGTAGTTGAACATGTTTTGGAAGGATCCAATGCACATACTTTGACAAGGGTTAGATCATGAATACACTTTCCATTTACGGTGGTTTAATAGAATCAAAGGTACCCAACATGTTATTATGATTCCTTGTAGATGGTGTGGGTACATTTCAAGGGTGCTTGTCATTGAACTATAGTTAAGATTTGAGAGGTGCACACCCCCTTTACTTACTCACCAAGATCGATTGTATGGTAGACAAGACAAATTTGGTAGTCCAAACCCACTATTTTGCATGTGGTAACATACCTAGTAGAAGACTTATCCAATTCTTTTATTTTATTTTTAAAATTTTTTTGAAACACCATTAAGAATTTGACAAATGGCTCAAATCGTTGAAACAAAAAGGAAACAAGCTACTTCATAATATCAAGAGTAGATGGATCAATATGTTGAGTCCTTGATTAAACATGTACTTGAAGAATACCTTCCATTGAACTAATGAAAATGGCAATTTACTCATCTAACATTGAAATTTGAGACAAACAAGTAACTTGGACGAATTGTGCATGATGTCCAAGCGATGTTTTGATTGGGTTACTTGAATATAGTTCCTTTCTTCATTAAATTTTATCGATAGTTATGCATAATGTCCAAGCATGGGGATGTTATTCCTTGTATATTTTAAGAAGCACATGAAGTAAACATGTATTTTTGATGGGGGTATTATTATTATTTTTTTCATTCTATCTTATAATTTTTTAATTTTTTAATATGCATAATTATTTGGCAAGCTATGTTTTTAATATTTGACTACAATCATCAAATATTGTAGTCAAATGTTTCACATCTTATTATTCGATATTTTCTAGAAGGTGATATATTTTATTAATTATTTAAAACAAACTCATTCAAAGTTTCAACATCAATACCATTCAAGTTGTAAAACATCTTAAGATCTTTACCCAAGTCCAACCTTCCTTTCATTTGAACTTCATCCAAGTCCAACCCCTGCGAAAAAGTATATTAGCATTCAACGGGGGATGAAACTCAGAAAACCATCCATTTGGTGATGAACTGAGTTTCATCCTGTCGTTCCTTTTTCCTAAGCGCCTCCTCTGCTGCTACATATATTTTCACTGCTCCTAACTGTACAACTACTATAGTTAGTCTCGAACCTTGTGCATTAAATGCCGAGTATCAGCATTTCATACTGAGATTTATTCCTGTAGTTCCTTTTTCCTAAGCGCCTCCTCTGCTATGCCTCCCTTGCTGCTACATATATTTTCACTGCTCCTAACTGTACAACTACTATAGTTAGTCTCGAACCTTGTGCATTAATGCTGAGTATCAGCATTTCATACTGAGATTTATTAAAATGTCTTTACTTTGCAGATACCACTGAAAGAGGGGATAGAGGGTGGAAGGAGGCCCAAAGACAGGGTTCAGACTTCAGACAGGGTTACTTTATGGATAACTCTAATATTTAGACTCTTACTCTGGGAGAATCTTCAAAACTAGTTTTTTCTTACTTATTCAGACAGGTTCTAAAAACATGTCACCATTTAATGCTAAATCCCTCTTGAGATGCTAATAACAAATGATGCAACATCAGAAAATTGAAATAAATATTTGCTCCTCCAAAGAGGAAGTGGATTCTCAAAGTAGAAACTCAAGGAGCAATAAGATGAGAACCAATATCAGGCTCAAACTCCAAGCACAAAATCAATGTGTTATGCTTATTTCCAAAAGAAGCTTCAAAGAGTAACCTTTGTTCTCCAAAAAGAATGCTAAACTCACAATTTAGATACAAACAATTATATGGAACTCAAAATTCTTGAGAAGTTTCAAAACTCACTACCTTATTTACAATTGCACAGATACAACATTGAAATACAAATAGTATGTGCATATCATGGCATGAATGTTTTTACCATAGTATTGATTTCTTAAGCTTTCTAAAGTTTTCGGTTATTGCTAAATCCAAGAAATGGCAATGAGAGCCCTTAAAACAAGTACAATACAACCCAGGAATGAGTGATCAAAAGTCTGTAACCAAATTGACGGAAGCTTTGTCAAATTTGCATTGCAAGAAATTCAAGGACCATGCGACACAGATACCCATTAAGAATCTATTTTGAAAAAAGCCCAATTGTTCTGACAGGGAACATTAGCCTCTTCCAACCCAAAGCTTCTGTAGATAGATTGCATCAGCAGCATTCTTGATGTGAACCAGTGCAAAACAATGTGCAAAAACCCAAAATATCTGGACAGTGCAGAATTGTCACAAGCACATGTTCCGGAACACCATCCATGCTTTTGCAAATGTCTCCAAGCCAGGAGAAATGATGCAGCAAATTGTTACTGCATGCAAACATATATACATACAATCGTGGGCTGTTCCTGACATCCATGCCTCAGAAAATCCACTTGTAGAAGAAGAATTCTGATTCCAATGCAAAACAGACCAAGAGACCTCATACATCATAGCTAATACAATTTGAGAACCCACAAATGAAACCCAAGTTCTTGGTGAAACTGTACACCTGAAGACATCATCATAATGCATCAAAGAACATATCCTCTGTAGAAGCTCCATAAGCCAGTGATTGCATGTCTGGAGCTATTTCTTCTGAATCCTTCCACTCACCATCATTGCCTCCATCAATTGGAATCCTTTCAACACTTTTGCTTTTCTGCAATGCCAAAGCAATCCAGATAGTTCAACTACACACTCAGTATATAGAATCAATGTCAGGAAGCCTTCAGTAAGAACAGACTTTACATCAATAACTGTTGACTGTGAAGGTCATACTGACTTTCAAAACAGATATGAGCAAACACCACATGCAATGTCAATCACCTCTTCACCCATGAGAGACTGAATGGCTCCACGGGCAGCATGAACACGCCCCAGCAAACGCCACAAAAAGTTGTAGTCTTGCTTAAATCCTTCAGCTGTTGCGAGTTCCTTCTTTGCCTACAGAGACGGAAGCAGACCCATGTCCATGAAAGTCATCTCTCAAAAGAACTGAACACTTATTTGAGGAGCCCAGTTAGAGCTTGCTTTGGTCCTTAAAACTAAATTACTGACACCTGCAACCGTGCACCTTTGGCATCAAAAACCACTCAGAGCCTCCATACCTCCAAAAGAAGTTCAAAGTTGCTTGTGCCTGTTGATTCTCTTGTAGCCACTTCTGTGTGTTGCATAATGAGCAACAAAGCACGCTCATATGCAGCCATTGGAATTACAAAGAGTTCCTTCTCCACATAACATGTCTGCTCCCTGTAATCCCCACCTCAATATGATCTGAATTCATAAGGAATCCCATGATCATTGCAGAGGGGAAGAAAGAAAGCGAAAATGTGATAGTCAGTTGTTCTTGACAAAGATAATTTTACTTGATTTTCTCACAGAACACTCCCCAAAGTTCATGAGAACTAAAAACAATGACAACCAGTAGCCCCTGGAATTTGGGAGTTACCTCACAGGTTGGAGGCAGCTAGAGGCAGCATCCAATTGTCCAAGCTCACGCAGTGCAGTTCCTTTCATAAGACTGCAGAGTGCAGACTCATCATCCCCTTCTTCTTCTTCCTCCACCTCCTCCTCCTCCTCTTCTTCCTCCTGTAATCAACAGTACAGCTACTTTACAACACACTTTTGTGGCATATGTTGACTCCAAATATCTGGTCAGGCCAAATTATTTGCATCAAAGTATCAAAGGTGATCAACAATTTGTTACCCCACAGCTCACCCTGCCAGATTTTGACCATGATCATGACTGCTCCTTAATCAACCCAATACCCATAACAGTATGAATAAAGCTGTCAACCAAAACTAGAACTCTGGCAACAAGGAAATACCTCATCCACTATTGGTTCCAAACTCTCTTGTTGGGTGTCATCCTCCTCTTTCACATTGTCATTTGACTCTGAAGATGGTGATATTGCCTCCGCCTCTTCAATGATGTGCACAATGCCTTCCAGCTTATCGGGTGGCATCTACTGACACAAAAAAGGATGGCATGATTCAAGAATTGAAAAACAAACAGATGCTACTATGCAGGAACTCATCTCTGGATATGTCCTGCTGAAAAGCCTTGTGGCTATAGCAGCAGCTATCATGCAAGAGGCACTAATATCTGGATACATCCTGCTGTAGCAACAAAGTGCTGTTCAGTTCCTCCATTTCTATTCTAAACCCAAGAGGATATCTAGTCAGGCTTGTGAAGCAAACACATGTAAAACTGACCATATTTTTGAATCCCAAACCTATATTAAACTTGTAGAAACTATTACCTGGGGGAAGGAATTCCAGAGATAGAGAAACTCAACACCACAAATTTTCCCTTGCAAGCTTATAACCCCTGCTTCAGTGTCCAGGGCATGGTCCTTCACCTTCACAGAGCTCAAAATTACAGATTCATTCCAACCTGAACACATAGACATTTTATATCGTGGAGCTGCTGCATCAACCGCATAGTAGTCTATGAACCCAATATCATCTCAATGTGCCAAGATCCCCCAACTAAGACAGAGCTTGATCCCTCTTGCTGAAATCAACTCCAACAACAGAAACAACGAACTGGGTACACTGTGTAGAGATACTGTGTGACCACCAATGAAAACTGATGAATGCAATGATGTGTTCTGACAGATGATCAAACAACAGCAACAGAAATCACAGCTCAAGTGCAAATGACTTACTTTCCTTGAAGCATATTGCTCTTCAGCCAACACACGGCCTGAGAGAGTTCCTCTCATGAGCCCTTGTACCTACAAAAGATTGAGCATTCATCACCTATATGGACATCCACATGCAATAATATCTGAACTCTGTAGTAACCTTGAAAACCCACTGCAAGAAGAAGACATGGTGTCTTTAAGATACAAGAGACAATAAATGTCATTTAGAGAATTGGCAAGTAGGTCTAGTTTCAATCATACCTTGGAAAAATGCAAAGAAGCAGCCTTGGCCTCCCCTCGCATTGCAAGACAAACACCCTACAACATACAGTATGGGACCACTCATTCTTAGAATAGTTAGCCATCAAGAGACACACATATACAGATCCACATGCCAAAAAAGTAAATAAAAGTTTGAAAGAAATACATGTCAGCCAGAAAGAAGGGTCCAAACTGGGCATAGGCACTGAGGCAGACAAAGGAACTGCGGAAAAGAGGAGGGATGTTAAACAAAAACAATCAGTAGAGAAGAACCCACATGCAGATATGCAAAGAAGGAACGTGACCACACACTGTCCTGCTCCAGCTCTTCCCAGTACTTCTCTGCAGCACCCCACTGGCCAGATCCAAAAGTCCTGGTCACTTGGTTGTCAGTAAAAGTGGACCTATTCTCTCAAAGACTCAAGATGACAACAATACCAGAAAACAAAAAGGGGTTTCAGAAAACCTTTCCTTACTGATGATGTGATCCTCACAGACATCCAGAGTCTCACTCAAACAAGGGGGGGGGTTAGAGTTAATGCAGGCTATATGACGTAGGCAATCTACACCTAAACCTAGGTGCTGTAGGGACTCAAAAAAGAAAAATCTAGAGAAGAAACTGTCTACCTCCAGCTGCATCATGTGGCTCAATCCAAGCTCATAAACCCAGGCATGTCGAAGCTTGAAGAACTTTGACTCCGGTGGTAACTTTAAGCCCTGAAATTACCATATACGACACTGGAAAAGTGAGTAGTAGCAGCAGCAGCAGGCACCCAAGAAGGCCATCAACTGAATCAAGCCAAGGACAATAAGCTTGGCATAGATGTAGCATGCATACCTGCAAAGTGACCCACATGCACATCAGAGATACAAAGCAAAACTGAGTGGGCATTTACCTCCTCGAGTTTCATGAAATAGTCCAATGAACTTGACAAATCCTGCTTCAGTCTTTGCAAACGGCCTCTATAAAAGCTGCAGCCACCAAGTACCCATTAACAACTTTAGATTATACTTCTGGAGTTTCTGAGGTACAAACTTCCACTGTGAAACAGGTCTAGTTCACTAGCCACAAGTCAGGAGCAATGCCTGAAAAAGCTGCCTGACAAATCACAAATTAGATCAAACAGACACACTACCTCAAGAAAAAACTCCCATGATACGTGTCTTGCATAAAGGCGAGCACCCTCTCAGCACTTGCAACGTGCTCTTCTCGTTCCTACAGTTTACAAGAAGGGGAAAAACAACTGTAGAAGGAATATAGACTAGCACAAAGGACAAAGAAACCACCACACAAAGAGCAATCGCAGTGTAGCCAACTGCACATTGCAATAAAATCTGGAAATTTGGTAAGGAAACTTGAGTGTCCAAGTTGGGTACCCAAGTGCCCAAAATGACCTTACCTGAGGTATTGAGAAGAATGAAGGTAGGATTACGTGATATGAGAGCAGTAAACTGACCATATCCCATGGCCACAAAAAAGATGTCAGTCATTCTTATTAGCATACTAGGTATATGTCTTCACTTAGGACATCAACAGGCCTGAGGGTCTCTATACTTCAGTTGCTTTGAACTACAGGATGATCTTTCTGGTAGCTTGAAGTTAAAAAATCTAACCCTTGCCTATATTGCAGGCCAAATTGTCTAGGAACAAACAAAAAAGGCACCAGAGATCTGAGCTTTGCATGAGATGCATAATGGTTCATTTCAATCGTTTCCAGGACTGCAGAATCTGAGAATTATGTAAGTCTGAGAATTAAGGACAGATGGCAAGAACATCAAATGTGAGTCATAGTGGTGCCCAAGAGAAGTTCAGGTATATACACTCCAGCAACAGGAGCTCGAAGCCCACCACCTCGCAGGCTTTCATCAATGGATGACAAGCCGGCAACTCGGTCACAAGGAAATCCCAACACAGAGAGGAGTCGTAGCAATCTGGGAGGTAATAAGGATATTGCCAAACTGAAGCCTCCAAACCCTAATTTCACTGCACCAACGTCATGTTCGCTCCTGCTGGCACGTTGCTGTTGCAAACATAAAGAAAGCGGGGCCCTTTAGCAACTATTCCCAGTCCTGAGGACAATCCCCAAAACCAAATCTTCCATCAACAGTAGTAAGTTACAAAAACCAATGTCAGCATCGAAAACCCTGACTCTGGGAATGGTTGCTGTAAAGAGATTGAACCTGCCGTTGAAGAATGCCATTGCAGTGTTTGTAACCACGGATGGCCTTCCGTATCAACAAGGCTGCCTGCAGGAAACCAGGTTTAACCAGAGAAAATCCTCTTCCAACTTGCAGTGAAACAAGACAGTGATGGGGAGACCAGAGACAAAGGTGCACATGAAGAATTGATTACTCCTGCATTCTGAAACTAACTAATCAAAGGAATGCCAGTAAAATCCTCTCAAAAGTTTAATGAATTCCATAGAAGATCTGATGATATCAAAGTTGATGGATGAAATGGAATGTACTCACCCGGAAAAAGGCAGCCATTGATTCCTCAAAGAAGCACAGGATTGCTGACAAGTAAGTTGCCTCCGCTTCAATGATGCGGCTGAAATGCCAACAGAGGATCAGAAACTAGAATGAATGAGTGAGGGAGGGTTCCACCACTCAATGAAGCACACCTACTTCACATCAAGCCATTATTCAATATACATAATGTTGCCATAATAGAGAAAAAATGTCACAGATCCTAGGGTTGGTCACTGGCAACTGGAAACAGATGAAAATCACCAGCTGAGCTCCTCCTCAGTCACATCATCGGCCTTTGGAGAGGCAGCACCAAAGTAGCCCATTCCCCAAGTCGCAATGCTTTGGACCCAACCCTGTTTAGGAATGTGTTCTCCTGCCATGGTAGCAGCATCATTCAACATCTCCATCGCTTGCTTCCTGCATTACTTGCCACCCCCCTCCCACAGCATTTCTCCTTCAAAACATTCCACTTCAAAGCTAAACCAAATACAAAACTTTTCACCAGATAGGTGTGCTAATTTTAGTCAAACCCAAAATCATCAAACCCCTGATGTCACAAGATACAACAAGCCTGCAGCAAGGAGACAGAGACAAAAAGTGACCTAACCCAGTCAGTCAGTCAGTAGTCACCTGTCTTCCTCAGCACCTGAAATGCCAGCCTTTGCAAAGAGAACAACAGCATGGCAGTGTGTGAAGACTGGGACTCCCCCTTTGTCTCTTGTCTTGACTCTTTCCTCTATGAACTCCTCAGCTTCATCGAATTTCCCCTGCAGAAAAAGCCTAATCCCACAATTCCCAGCCACTACTAGTAAGAAAAAGCTTCCACAACCCTTACTCTCCTCTCTGAGCATTGATGAGCTAGAAAAAAAAACCCCGAACCCTAATCACTAACTTTCTTCCAAAGGTAAGTGAATTCCTTCCACAGCATACTCAAATCCTACATTCAAGGTGTTTTTGCTATCCTTCTTCGTTCGTCACATGTGTGTTCCCATTGAAGCCCAGCATCATCCAGAAACCCATCAAACAACTAAGCCCATTTGTTTCCCCATTTACTCCAAAATTGCAAAACTATCTAACAATTTCACAAAATTCTCCAAATTTTCACAAGGTGATTCAAACACTTCTTCCATCAAGCTTTTTCCAGCAATAATTACCTACACAATAGCTCATAATCCTTTCAAACCTAATTTTTCAAACTTCACCCATCACAGCTGCTACAAAGGGATGTATATCTATGCAACTAAGGAAGCCAACAAGCTCTCCGCTGAAAGCATGGCAAAGAGTTCATCCCCACACCTTCTTCTTCCTTCACACAATTGCTACTACATTACACTAGGGGGAAAAAAAATCTTCACAAGCAGAACTCTTAAGGAAGCTAACTGACCACTTGGGGGAAAACATGGAAGGAAAAAAAGGGAGGTGGTTGGGTTGGGAAGGAAGAAGGCAAAAGGAGAAAAGAAGGCCACAGAGAAAATCCCCAAAAAAAAAGAGCAACCCAAGATCGATCTCGTTTATACCTTAGAGCTTGCTCTGCTTCATCACAAGCACAAGCCACTGCACTCCTCTCGACGACCACTTCTGCCATATCTTGGATGGGTCACCTTCCCTCAATTCTCTTCACCTTCTTTCTTCTTCACTCCTCAGGTGCGATTGCTGTGGGTGGGGATCGAGAGGAAGGTGAGCAAGCTCCAACAGTTCGCACACAAGAGAAGAGAGAGACTGAGAAGAAGAGAGAGAGAGAGCATGGCAGCTGGTGCATACGCCGTATTAAAATACGTACTCTTGTACAATACAAAAAACCCTAATACGATTGAGTAGAGTACCTTGTATGTATGTATGTACGTATATAGTTTCGTACTTCATATCTAGTTTATAGCCATATTTGGCTAAATCTTCCTGAGGATGATTTGCCACTTTTTTGGGACATCTTCCTATGGATGATCACCACTTTGGCTACAAAAAAAAAATTGTTTAAAAAAAACAACTGCTCCCTGGCACCAGGCTTCTTGACCATTTTGTAGTATAATACGTCTCTTGGTGTATATATACATGCAATAAGTGTGAGGAAAAAGTATGATGAGAAAAAAAGGTTTTTTTTTCATTACTCTAATAATTTAGAGTATTTCCATTTATATTTAGTATTTACCTCTACTATTTACTAATTAGAACTACAGTAGTACCTTGGCAGCCTAATTCCATTATTTTCGGAGATGTTGAAATTTTCGAAAAATTATTATTTTTTTGAACAACAATGAAAATTCAAAGCAAAAATAAAGAGTATTTTTTTAAAAAATTAGAAATAAAAGAGTCAATAAATTATGTTTTTGGTTTTTTTTTTTTTTTTTGGATGTGTCATTTTGTGCAAATAATGCAACATCTGGAAAGTTTGAGTAACGTAAAAATATAAACCAAAAGATAATAGAGTTGTCTGTAAAGTCAGGAAAACACAACACCAAAACCCTGAGTTTGATCCAAAACCGCATGAGATTCAAAAAACAACATACAAAAAAGAACATTATTAGCATTCAAGGGGGTGGTGCATTTTACCAATTTTTTGTGCTAAAAGTGAGCTTCATTCTGTTTTGACATTCTCTTTTCATTTTCTTGAGCTCCTCCACTGCTGCTACATATATTTTCACCGCTCCCTGCATGTGCGACAACTGTAATTTCCTCGAACCTTGTGCATTACTAACGTTTCAGCATTTCATACCCAGATTTAATAAAATTTCGTGGCTTTGTGGCCCAAACCAGAGACAGGGTGACTTTAAGGAAAACTTTAATAATGAATGATGAGATCCTACCCCCACCCTCCCTACTTTTTTTTTGTGTATTCTTTGTTCAAATGATGTGAACTTGGCAAGGTTTTTACTAGGTACCATGTAAAGAAAACCCGATGATCTTTGTGAAAGAAAAGAATGAAAAAAAATCCCAACAAGCTATCTTCTTTCTTCCAAGGTGCTCAGATGGCTTGTAAGGTGTTCAAGGGGTTGTATTGACACCCACAAATTTAATTTTTGTAGTATTTTGGGTACTTGATTTCTTGCTTCTACATGGGTATGGTTTTTTTCACAATCCTTTTAATTTTTAATAAAAAAATTAAGGTCTTTTTTTTGGGTCCTTTCACCTTCCAAGTTCCAGCATCTTTCTTGTGAGGTTGGCCTCTTTTGGGTGGTGGGGGTGGAGGGTGGGGAAGGTTGTGATTATTGGTGTCAGAAGAAGGTTGGTGAGAGCACAAACAAAGGGTGTTGGGCCCCCTTTCATAAGGGGGCCTAACATGACAAAGGCCCCTTTCATAGGGGGCCCAACATGGCAAGGCTTGTTGTGTTCCAAGGCCTATTCCAAAGTGTGACTAGTTTTCTCATCATCAATCCACATAAAAACAAACACCGACATAACCCAAACAATAAATTAAAAAATGAAGCTTAGAAATGATTGCCCATCTGACCTAAGAAAGAGCTTGTAAAATCATCAGAATATAAGCACCCCAATACCAGTTACATTCAAAATATTAGTGGGGATGCTATGGCTTTCATGAGTTGATATTGGTAATATTGTTAACCCAGAAGAAGGGAAAAAAAAAACCCCCCAATGTTTGCCACAAGACTAAGAGCATCTCCACCTGTGCTCAGTATGTCACTCCAGACAGTACAATCTATTGTGAAAAAGTCAAAATGTGCTGGTTTAGCTCCGGAAATTGGTTTTTCTGCACCAAATTTGTGCAGCTTGCCGTGGCTGGTAAAAGGTACAACACAATTGTGCACCTCCAAAAAAAAGTGTAATAAATTGGACCTGACTGCGGCTCAGTATTTCTGATTGGTCGATCATAATGATTGGTCCAGGTGGTTTGCTATTAGTAGTTCTCACGTATATGCAGTTCCAGTCACAGTTTTATAGGTGGGGTTGTCAAAAAAAAAAGGCAGCTAAACTTAGACATTTAATTTTATTATCCAGAGCGACATACTGAGCAGCAGTGGAGATGCTCTAATGCACATGGCACTAATCTTATTGCGACTTTTAATGAAAAGTTCCTTTATTGGCTCTGCCTTGTAATGCAGGGATATTGTGTTCAGAATAATTATAGAGTATAGTAGCTTCAAGGGATTTTGCCTCCTAGAAACTAGGTGAGATGATTCATCTGAATTTGGTTGTAAAAAGATTCACATTCATCTTTTAAACTTTTTACTTTCTTTGCCACCAGCCTCAAGTGACCTTGTCACCAATCCATACCTCACAAAACTAAATATGAAACTACTTTCTTCAAAAATGACTATGGCACTCATCATACACAAAAATTCATATAATTCTTCCAAAATGTGGCAATGTGATTGAAAACATTCAAATACACATGTCATGACAAGCATTTTTTTTTTGGTTTGAAAATTAGCACAAATGTGAAAAATAAACATGAAAAGAGAGTTTTTTATTTTTTATTTTTTTGAGAAAAAAATCATTAAATTTGAAAAAATTAAAAATCATGTTATGGCATTTCCCTAGTGGTTTTGGTTTGGTAACAATTTTTTTTAATGTTTAGAAAAGTTCCTAGAACATGTCATCATTTAATGTGAAATCTCTTTTGGGTTCCTCATGACTAATGTGATATTAAAAAATGAGAAAAAAAAAATCATGACAATTTTTCTTTTACAACAACGTGATGATATACATTACAATAGATTTATTTTTTATTTTCCCCCCAACTTATGACCAATTTATCATACAATTTCAATTGTTGATATTAAATTAATGGCAAGGCCATTGTGTATAGCACACCTTGTTAGGATTGTCTCAAGCACTAATTGAGTTTGCACTTTAAGGAAAATCAAGTTTTCAAGCTGGCTTTTCATTTGAACCTTCTTACCAATTTTATGAATATACATCATGTTGTGATTAACATGTTTCCTTGTTAAAGTGTTATCATGAATGAACAAGTTCCAAATGAATTTCAAAAACCATGTCCACTAATCGAGATGAAAAAACCTTACTAGGAGTTCCAATTTTCAGAGATGGAGGAAAATTTGAACCAGTGTGAGACTTGTAAAACCATTACTGCAAGCCTCACAGCAAGAAGCAGCATGAGTTGCCCACAAAATTACAAATGATTTGGAGTTCATAATACCGTATCTGATCTTCCCTGAAAAACAGACAGACACTTTTGCAACCACCAGATTCCAAATGTTAACGACATTTTGGAAACTACCCAATTACTTGATTTCTTCTGAATCCTAACGAGCTCTTTCCTGCCCCCAAGAAAAATAGGGGAGGAAAAAAAATAATTCCCTTCACAGCAATGAAGTGTCTTGAATCTTAATAGTCCTCAACTTTATCTCACAGAACAACAGTAAAGGCAGTAGTAGTAGAGGAAAGAAAAAACAAGCACAGCAAGAATCAGTGCAGACAGGGGAGCTAGGTTTAGGGTTTAGACATACCCGAAGTCTAAAATGTGGGTGTCACTCTCAAACAACCTACTACTACCTCCCACCTGTGGTTTTCCTCATGAACTACAATATTTTGAACTAGTGCCCACCATGGTTTTCCTCATCTACAATATTGAACAAGAACAGACCATTGTCATCACAGTCGGAGGGAAGCTGTTCTGATCAATGCAGATATCAGGTGTAAAGAATCTTTTACTAATTGGCTAGAAATTGGAGCACCTTTTGCATTAATTGGTTATGACCCGTGCTCCCATCTTTTCTTCTTTGTTGATTTTGTCCTGCTCTTTGACAACGCAACCATCTAGAGTGCTGATTCTCTTGCCAATTTTCTTCTGCAAGTCATAGAACCTATTTGCCTTGGGGGTTCTGTGTCACTAAACATCCTATCACTCTGTTGTGCTAGCTTCAATAACTGGTACTAATAACCAAACATCTACTGGACCATACCCAGGCTGACCACATACCAAATGATGATGTGTCGCAATTTGAGTTGAGGGCAGTTGAGGGGGAGGGGAAAGAAGATGGGTATCTTCAAAATCATGCGGAAACAACCTTTTCACAATCACTTCTGTATTTAGTACCTTTTTCCCAGCTCAGACATGTCCAGGTTTAGGGTTTAGACTTGGATGGCTTGGACTTTTCCTTTATATCCTTGGTCTCTGCACCATCCAACCAACTCCTCTTGATCTGCAATAGGTTCAAATAATAAAAACTTATCAGATTCTTTACACAGATGGTATTCACCAATACAGAGGTTCCAAAACAACACAGACCAAAAAAACAAGGGGTGTGCCCAGGTGTAGCTGGGAATGATGATGCGAGGTCCTTTCATTGGGATCACTTTCATGTCCAGGTAGAACATGACATACCATCAAATGCTTCAAGGAAACCAGTAATGACAGAGTTTTTCCTGGTTTAATTCATCTCTGCCCCATCAAGGACCAATGGCAGTGCCTTTCCCAATGCATTCATTCTGTAGTCACTAGCAGCACAAGAAAGTACGGTATCAGCTTTCTTGGTGTTTTGACATGATGGACCCCTCTTACAAAGCAACAAAATCCAATGGGTTCACTCATTGCTTCACTGTGTAAAACAAAAGACACATGATAAAGCAGTTTGTTGACCTAATAAAGTGCGGCAACTGTATAATAACCCTGATAGCCCTAACCCTAACCATAATAGAGTGGAAGACAAACCAATTACCTTTCATTATCCTGAGACTTCATAACGACATTGCTTGTGGATTTGTCAAGAGAGTTTACATCTGCAACACAAACAGCACCAACAGCAAGTTCAGAACCCTGATGAGCGGAATTTCTTCATACCAACAACAGAAGAAGCCAAGCCACATATAACTTGCAAAGGAGTTCACACAGATAGACAATCAATACAATTCTAATGAAACCCAGCATGATTCTTTGTAAGCACCACTGTGACTGAGACAAGCCCTTGGCATTGTATGGGCAGGAGAGGGCGAGATGGAGATAGAGAAGACGATAAAATGAGGACCTTGGGTAATGATGTGGGGATCCACCTGAGCATTGGGAATACCAGTGTTTGACAATGGAGCTTGGTTCAGAGATGATGATGATGATGATGATGATGATGATGTACTACTACTACTACTGCCTGCTGGGGTGGTGGATTTATGTACTTCTCCAATATGCAGCTCTGAATAACATTCCTCACTCTTGCTGAATTGGATAGCACTTGATGTGCCACGCTTTTCATTGGCCATGTTTTGTAACAACTGTTGCTGTGCAGCTGAGTTATCCAGACCTCCTCCCACGTCCATATCTGAGGTTTGCAGCCTGTGCTGAGGCATCTGTGTTTGTTGGATGTTGGCTTCTAAGCTCTCTTGAATGGCAGGTGGTGCAGCCTGACCTTCAGTAAGGAGTTCTGTTTCAGGCAAATGTCTTAGATTGATCACTGTGAAAGTTGGGTGCCCCATTGACTCAAAATATGGAGCACCAAAGAGCTGATTGCTACCATCTTCTAGATTCTCTTTGAATGCATGAGCATCTGCCTCCAAGTCCTGATGCTGGATGATGATAGTCTTGTTAGACTGTTGTTGTCTTGGCCGCTGCTGAAAGTGCACCTCAAAGTCAATGATAAGGCTTCCGGCCCTTTTGCTCTGAATGTGTACATCGCCAATACTGACCTCAGCTCTGTCTGCAACGCTTTGTCTGAAAGCCCCTTCAAACTCATCATTAAAATCAGACATTTGTCCATTGGGAAATGAAACTGAGGCATCCACCACAACTGTTGTCATGTGTCTGAGCTGACCACTAACTTCGACATCGCTTCTTCCTGCAGGAGTGTTGAGGACCCACCACTCACATGGATATCTATGATGCAACAAATGCTTGATAGTCTCAGAGTCCACAACATCATCACAGATGTTGTCAATGGGAATATGCCATTTCCCATAGTTTTTGGTTATATCCTTAGGTGCAAGTTTCTCTAAGAGCCTGTTCACCTCATGTCCTCGACGCTTGTCTGCACACATCATTGCAAGGCACTCGAGTGCACGATGAGCTACTGCACTAGTTCCATTGGTGTCAAGGGCAATGCCTGCTAATCGGTAGACAACCCCTAGCTTCAGAGCAATCTCTACAGTTGCACTACTGAGTCGAATCAGGCGCAGCAACAACATAAGGGTGCATATCTGTGGGTCAGTCCCAGCATGCCCTGCGGCATACAATGGGACATTCAAATCAAGGAAGGACACCAAAGTTGAAACCAACTCCTCAGAGACTATACAATCGGCTATGTCTGGATGGTTGGCGATGGAATGAATCAATAGAATTGCTGGCTGAGCAAGAGCACGACGCTCACTAGCATAATTGCCACTGATGAAATCATAGACAGGTAAGAAAATGTCGATATTTGACTGGCCAGAAAGCAGGTATGGCCTTGCTTTGAAGAGCAAGAGTAGAGCAAGTAACAGTCGTCTCCTATCATCAAAATCAAATACTTCCGCATAAGCCCCAATTGCCACAGCCTTGCGAATCTCGCAAAGGAAACGCCCCTCAAGAATGCTGCCAAAATCATAACCTGGGTCTCTTATGAATTGATCAACAAAGAAACCCCCTAGGTACATCTCCCGTGCATAACCATCTTCTCTGTCATCCCTGTACATTGCTTGGCTCTCATCATCAGAAATGGTGACGAGTATCCAACGCAGAAACATGGGTTGTGGTGATTGTACCAATGACCATGCTGGCAGACTTGACAAATCCTGTTCCATTACAGTATCTCCCACTTTGAAAGCCTCATCCATAAGTATTTGCCTTACACATTGCCGTCTGCCATCATCCCACACAAGGCGGGGGGATTGATAATTCCCGTCATACATTTTGCAAGCCTCTATTGGGTCTCGTGCCAAGGTGGATAAAAGGTCTACAGGTAGCAGGAGAAGAAGTGTACGGATGACGACAGCTGCCTGATTCTTGTCCATATTGACAGGGTCAAGTATACTCATCAGCTCATACATATCTGTAGCCTCCCCTATCCCTTCATCATAATTCGTATGGCCGTTGGCAGGCCCATTTGCCAACCTCTTCAGGAGGGCCAGATCCTCAATGAGCTTTGTTCGACAAGTGACCCCACTACCTGCTAACAAGAGCTGCCCAAGAGTTTTAGCAGCTAATACTCGTCCTGTGGTAGTTGCAGAGAAACATTGCAAATTTCTAGGTCTTGTCTCTGCTGCAGCCACCCCAGTTGTAAGATCTGGTAGACCCATGTTGCAAAAGATGGCCAACAAGGGCAATAGCAGCCCAGTGCTTGCAAAGACATTAGTGGCTTCAACTGTTGCAGGGATCTGCTCACTCAGCATGTGCAACACATTGAGGGTGGTGACAAGAATATCTTCCACTCCTTCCTCTTGCAGTCTGGTCACACATTCCCAAAGCTGACCTGCCAGTGTACTGATAAGATCAGATTGTAGCACAGATTCTCGTCCTGAGTCATCTGCAATCAATACTTTCGTAATGGTAGCAATCTCAATCAGTACTTTTGGCATGCTTTTGCCTGCCAAAGAAATTTTCGACAGCACCAGGGGCTGGACACATCCAATCAAATCAAGCCTGCCAGACTTTGCTGCATATCTCAGGCACTCACGCAGTGCAGTGAGAACGGTCAAGTACTCATTGATGCTGGTTTGATTATCAACTTCCTCCTCACTTGGGTCAGTGGTGTCATCTGCTGCTGCCTCAACTCCCATGTGCACAAGTGGATTGAGGACATGAAGATTGATCTCCAGATAGTCCAACATAGCATCCAGAAAGACATGACCAGTTGGTAGACCAAAGGCCTCCCACCTCTCGGAGGTGAACCCATTCACAAACAAACCACCCAAGATGATTTCATCCTTGAGACAATCATACTGGAAGCCCTGCAACCATTCCAGTTCATTATCATCCATCACACCACTCCCAGAAGCCAGAACAGCTTGGTGCAGCTCCAACCGTTCAATGACCCGCATGTGGAGCTCTGCCCGAACATCCAAGTTCCAAATGGCCAATGGCTGTCGGAGATCAGAACTAGCCATGGTCATAAACTTGTCTGGACCCTCAGTTTGCTCGAGGCAAGCGAGCAGTGGCCTAGGGATCAAGTGTGTCATCACTGTGGACTCCATTTGTGGGTGTTGTCTCCCTGACTGCTGCAGCATACGGATGAGAGATCCTAATGTATCTGCTGCTGAGTAAAGAAGAGCAGATCTAGTGCCTTGGGCCACCAATGCAGCATTTGCAGGTGGGATTGCAAGTAACAATAATGGCAAGTATAGAGCCTGCAACATATCCCAACACCTTCTCACTCAATCAGTGACTGATGGCCAGACTTCTTCTTGTGAGAAAAGATTTGCTCAAGCACACACAAAAGGAAGCAATGTAGAGAAACAGGTAAATGAACTTGGGATTTAATGGACCACAATGAAAAGCAGAAATGTGACCTGGTTGATAATATGTGTGCAGTAGTCTGGATCTTCGGCAAAGTGCTTCAAACAACTCAATACTGCAAAGGATGAGGGGCTTGGACCCCTTTGAGGAGTGGCCAATGCATCACTGGCTGCAATACAGAGAGCCCACCAAAAGCCTTCTTTCCATCTGCTATCATCCCATAGAAGCTGCCTACCAACTCTGGGGTACCAACCATAATGCAAAAAAAGTTCGAAAGCAATCAGCCCAAATGAGAACATAACCTGTTATGGACTCAGAGCAGTCTGGCAAATATCTATCAGGTGTCTAAGAATCCATGCACCATTATCAGTTGAGTTCCTTCCGAATTGACAAGGCAGGACAGATTAGCTATCACTTTCTCGAGGGGTTTAGTTTAAAGCAGAAAGGTCTAACCTGGATGAAGATGCAATTTCCATCACAAACAGAGACCCAGCAACAGCTGATTCAAGACTCGTGATAATGCTTGCCTCTGGGGAAGTTTCATCTGCTATAAACTTTGTCCCAAGTGACAACACACTGAGACCAAAATTGACAGATGCCCTCGATACCTCATCATCCCTGAAGCATAAGAAAGAAAGAATATGATCCCATAAGAACAAAGTGCAGCAATAACCTTATTATGAGTGTCACCCACAAAGCATCAGTCAATCATCACCTTCACCAATATGAATAGCAGCAGTGATGATGAAACTGTCCATGATGACTCCCAACTGACTTGATCATTAGCTTCTTACCTGGTGCTTGCAGCACAGTATCTCCGCAAAACTCGAATAGTGTGGTGTAGGATGTCTGTTGCCACAAGGGGCAATTCATCCTTTTGAGCAAGGCAGGTTTGAAGTGAAGGGGTAGCCAATGTAATGAGTACAGATTCTATGTCACTGGGCAGGGCAAGGTCTGGGAATTGATCGACCAAATATGACTGCAACATCGTCATCATCATCAAACCACCAAAATATTTAATGAGTCACCATAGCTCATGTGGCAGGACACATGTAAACTTTCTCCTTGCAAGTAGATGGGGTTTTCCAAACAAACCAAGTTAGAATTGCTCTGAAAAGATTTGTAATAAATAATATGACAATAAAAGTATCGATGCAGGTGTCCCAAGTCTGGGTTTTGGTTTTAGGGTTTATGCCCAACCTACCTGAGCTTGAAGAAGAAGGTGAATGTGTGGTAACTCCTTGCGCCATAAGGAGTTTCCACTCATAGAGTTGCCAAGAATTGTTGCCAATCTCCGAAGGTCCTGCAGTCAAAAGGTAATGTTTTTTTCTCAAAGGGAATGCCCTCCATCCATCCATGCATGCATTGGGACAACCTTCAAAAACCAAATGTTCTACATCTGCAGAATATTCAAGCTGTTGCTAAACTTTCAGTTCAAGGATCTTCTAAGGATCTATGACTTTAGTGAATTGAAAAAGAAAGGTTTAGACTTACCAGCATGAGGCTGTTCAAGAACCCAAGTGGATCATTGATCGGGTAATTTGGAAAACGCTCAAAGTCAAGCAAGTTCTGTAGATAGAAAGGGGAAGAGAACACAGACTCTGCATACCATTGATTTTCAGCCATGTCAAACAAAAAATCCCACTTGTAGATTTTGATACAATATCACAAACTCGACAGTCAGTGCTACATAAAACACCTTGAACCTCAGACCCAATACATCAAAGAAACAAACTTTGGTTCTTATTTCAGAATGTTTTTCCTGGATGTGGTGCAGCTGAGCTTACCTGCCAGCTCTGGATAGGCCAATGGAGTCCTGGGAATGTGAATGTACAATGCCAGGGGATCAGTGGCACGGAACTTGACATAAGATTCCAGCTCAGTTGTGAGATGGTCAAGCAACTGCTTCCTCATTTCCAAGTTCCAGATCACCTCTGGGGCATTTTGCTCCGAATCCAGAAGTGCCATGAACGAATCGGGTCCCTGCCCATTAAATCCAGAAATCTCAGCCAATTAAGGTCATTGCCTCTCTGAAACTGACAGAGAGCAGCTCCAATCAAACTAGTAGAAAGATTATTATCGAATTTGATTATGTGCATGTATTCGAAGGAACTAGAAGTAGAACTTGGGATTTAAAGCTAACTCAGCAACAACACAAGGACTTGAACATAGAACTAAGACACTCCAGATCTCACATCATCCACTAAACCCTTAACCATTAACCCTAAATCCGAACAGAAACTAAACAAGATTCTCAACATGAACTACTACACTGGATCAGTATGAAACACCTCTGACATGAGATTCAGTATCAATCCCTCGGGCAAGTAGAGATGAAGAATACTGTCCCGCCAAGTGCCATGTTCACTCTGGCCACTTCCATTATCAGTAGTTGTCAACTCCTGCAAATTTACAATTGTCATCAGATCTTTCTGTTTTTTTTTTTCCCCTTCGCAGCAATGTCCTTCCTTCCTTCCTAAAGAAAGCACTGGTTGAAATAGATTTCTAAGAACAAAACAGTAGAAATTACCTGAAGAAGATGAGACTGTGACAGGAATTCAGCAATCCTGGACTTGTCCCAGTCAACAATATCACCAGCAAGGAGCTTCCAGAGAAGGATCTCAAAAGCTCCGAGTTTGTACAGGTGTGACATTGCAGTCTTGTTTGCCTTCACTAAAGTTATGACAATTTCAAGTATCCTGTGACAACCCAATTGCCCAGCAGACTGCCAAATATTAAAAAAAACTGCTCTGATCCAAACAATTCAGGATGGTGAACCATATTCAACACCAAAAAAAAAACTCTCGAAGTGGGTGGTTTATCCATCAATTGCAAATGTGATGCTTGTTTAACAGTGCAGTCTTCAAATGTAAAATTTCGCTGTGGAGACAAGAAAGAAGCAAAACCTGTTGAAGATAGGTGTCTTTGCACGCAAGAGAGCTTGCACTAAGTGGCAGAAAATTTCCTCCCTGGAAAAGTTGCAACATGCAGCTGATGGGGGAAAGTACTCCACATTGCTGTTGCGTCCTGATATCCTGGACAACCAAGGAAAATCGAAAGTGAGCCCTCCTGAGGCTAGGGTTTAGGGTTTCTGGTTTAGGAACCCAGTTGAACTCATCCTTTTCATTTTAAATGTATGCGATTTTGGACCACAATGGCAAGGGCAAGAAGTCAAGGAGTAGTCGGTACCTTAAAAGAGCTTCCAAGAAGTCAAGAGCTATTCCCAGCTGGATCTTCACGTGAACTTTTTCATCTTGCCATTTGATTGCCTCTCGAGCATCCAAGCTGCCATCTTGCTCTGCTCTCTCAAGCAATTCGTGAGCTCTTCCTGAAGGAATCCTTACTAGCCTCACATCCCCATTTGATCCCACAATTGTCACTGTCTCGACGGCACCCTGAGACATGATATCTTTGGCTGTGGATGCATCACACTCAAATTCATGCTTGTCTGTGCAACACTGCCAACAGGATCAAACAAGTATATCATAATCAGGCTTCTTCTGTATTACTACAATTTTGGGTTGCAAAAGCTTCCTTTGCCCATAAAGGATGATGAAGGGCTTTGCTTTCTTTTTGTATCCTGAGATCCTGCAATCTACAAATAACCTGCAAGCACAAATCTCTAGACAAGGCTTCAAATAGGATCAAGCTCTGATGACAAATGGGTTGTTACCTTGGCCAAAGACAAAACAACCAAGGGTACCAATATAGTGGCTCCTCCACTGCGGAGAAATCGCAGGACATTGTCACGCCCTCCTTTTTCCACTGTTGCAAGCAAGAACACCACCAGCTTGAAAACAAATACCTCATGTACACTCTCCACCACTTCTCGGAGCATCCCTGCTGCAGTCTGCAACACAGTGCAGTCTAATGCGTCATCATGATGCTGATAATTGCTCAACAAAAACACATCTGGAGATTGAAGTATAAAGAAAGATGTTGAGAGTACAAACTTTGCTTCTTTTGGAGCTACACTGGATATTTCAGGAGTTTTGAAGGAGGTAAGTAACCCCATATGAAGAAGAGTGAAAAGAAAACCTAAAAGAATTGGAGAAGCAATAAGGTACCTCAACAACATTCAAGGTTTCTAAGCAAAAGGCAACTTCCTCCGCATGTCGCTCATAGATCCATGCCAAGACGTGGCTTGCCAGTCGTAGATCGATTTCCGGCAAGTTGTTGTGACCAAACAGCGGGGTGAAACCCAACACCATAGCTTGAAATACGGATTGAAATATAGACAATGGTTCGTGCAGCTGTGGCCACCAAACCAAAATGTCATTATAATTGAATGAATCTGACATCTCACAAGTTCATGTAACAGACAATCCATCAAAGGCACAAAGATTGATACACAGTAGTTGCCCTAAACCCTAAACCCTACACCCCTAAAGCCACCAGCCCAATTCTGACATTCACTTTTACTACTATGTTTTTGCTGACTATGTCCTGTGGGTATTGTGTCTCTGAATGAACCTTCCAGAAGGAATGGTTGTGGTGATTGACTGGTGGAGAGTGGTCCACCAGAAGCTCAAGATGGACACCACCCACAACTGTGCCTGCACATGAAAAACAGAACTTGTTCAGTAGCTGCTGTTTTGCAACCAAATCAAATGTCCCCATGTCCCTAAGCAGATAACAACCCTCTTGGAAGAAGTAAACAGCTTTACAGAATGATTACAATAATCCATGCTGTTCCCCCCATTGCTGACGAGAATGCAAAAGTTAAAGGACGGTCACTAACCTTCACCCTCACTTGCACTGGAATAAACAAGCTTCACATCTGCACTGTTGTAAATTAGCTCTGGATTGGCTGCTGCTGCTTCATAGAAGCTGTCTACCTCATCCTGCAGAAACTGCACAACACACCCACAAAACCAAAATTTCAACTGCAAACATAAAAAATTCTGTAGAGATCACAACATTATTTTACTACAAGACCCTCACTGACACTCTTCAACAAAAAGCCATTCATTGCACACTTACCACAAAAGACCCTAAACCCTAAACTGACTCTCAGCAAACCAATGTTATTATATACCTTTTTCAGCTCCTTGCGTTTGACATCATTCCACACTAAGACTGGTGTCTCCAGAGTCTGACCACGTAAAACTTCCAGCGTCTCCATCCATGCACGAAAGTTGCTGAATAATTCCTCCTGCAGTTTGTTGGATTTCCATGAGAAACATCCATTTCTAGCCACAGACAACTCATGCTTCTTATGCTTCAAGCTAAGAGCTCAAAGAGTATATATATATGCATTGGGTGTTTGGAGAGCATTTGCTGAATTTCAATCAACTTCAGCCACTCAGGAAAATCAATTTAAGGTCTAGGATGAGACCAGTGACATGGATGTAATATGTACCTTGCCTGACTGCTGCAGCTCAACTACCTTGTTGGCATATAACTGCATCACACCCTGTGGCAGAGGAGAAGTACATGAACTAATTTAGCACTCACAGATTGGAAGCCTTTGACAGAACAAAAAAAGGGCTTGCAAAAGTGTCCAGGTTTAGGGCCTCATGAAGGCCATTGTTATAGCGCAATGGTTGTGGTACACAGAGGATTGATACAAAGGAAGGAGGGTGGGCGGGCTTTCAAGACCTTGGGAACCAGGGCTTCAAGAAGCTTGCGTGCCTCCTGATTGCCTTCCATTATGAGGTAGACTAAATTGCCACTCAAAGTGCGGACATGGCTCTGTTTTGCAAAGATTGACATCTTTAGGTGTAGTAATACCACACAGCGCCCTAGACAGACTTTCTGCAGTTCAAGCAAAGCACAAAAAAGGCCACCATGCTCAGAACCCTAAACCCTAAATGCTCAGACATAGACAACTGTCAATAACCTCTGATCAATCACAAACAGTGTCAATAACAGCAGAAGAAAAGAACTACCCATTAACACATTGTCATCAACTTCAATGCTTACTTTGGCACAAGGAGTGGTGGCCTATTTCACAACAACCTCTGTTAGCAAGTAAGAGAGAGTTCATAATTGGGAGTTCTTTGTTCTTGAGCGACAGTACTGTATTGACTCTCTCTCATCTATCGACAGAACAGTGATGATCATATTCCTCTTGGACAAAATCTATATCAGTCCAATAGCTGTGATTGGACATACCCACCTGAACCCCTAACCCCTAAAACCCTCTCTTTCATTTCTTCCCTGGCTGATAATTTCTGTCATGTGGTGCCATTTGTTTCATTCGTCTTCTCTCCTCTACCTACTAGAAAAAAATAAAGTGTAGAGACTTACTTGCAAATGGCTGGAGATAAGTGGTGATGTCTTTGTGAAGAGCGCCTTCAACAGCTCTGAATTACTGTATATAACACATATTCGGTTAATGATTGCAGTTTCCACTGATGAGACCAATCATCATATCTCCCAAGCAATTCCACAGCTCATATTGAAGTGAGTTGTGACCACAGAAAAGGTTGGACAGGAAGAAAAATTGTAGATTTGAATGGGAGATCTGATAGAGCCATTGTTATTGGACTCAAAAGAAAAAATGCTTGTAGAGAATAATAGATGGTACCTTTTTAAAATAGCAGCACTGGGAGACCTAGAAACTGCACAGAAAATATCTGCTGCTGCCATCATCGATGCCTCAAAAGCCTGGGTAAAACATCAAATAAATATTTTATGCATGGGTCCAGTATAAGGCTCTCTTCATGCAGCAGGTTCAAAATTTCTGGGTCCAGTAGATTGAGAGTACCTTCAACCACATCCGTCCTGTGTCATTGTCTACTGACGGAGAATTAAGTGCCAATGCTAATGTATCCAAAAGACCCACAACCTGAAGAATAGTTCCACAAAAGGTAGGGTAAGTTCAGAAGAAGAAGTAGTACATCTTAGTCAAGGCACCAAAATATAAGTCACCATGCAAGCCAAAAGCGTAATGCAGGTATAGAGTTTAGATGAATGGATATAATAGGACCTGTAGAGAATTATTCCGGGCAAGTGAATGAGTGTGAAGACATGCCACTAGATGCTGCAGATTATCAGCATTTAGCACCATCAACCTGTTTGCAAACTCTTGCTGCACAACCACCACAACCCAGCCACAACTTTTTTCTTGAGAATAAGAAACATTTTCCCAATGAGCCACCAAACACGAACAAAACCCACAGTTCACAAAAGGACAGAGTAATAGTAGTTACAATGATTTCTGGACACTGACTGTAAAGTGAGCTAGATCTAGTTGCATGAGAGTTTCTATCAACAGTTGGTCAGCCTAGTGTCCACTCCAAATCTCATAGGCATTATGAGATACAAAAAAGATTCATTTCTCTTCAGAAAAATCATCTCACCCTCAAAAGACTGCCACCTTCTGTGGTGCCAGGTTCTGCTGCAAGCTTGATGGCTGCACGGATAACCACTGTTGCAAGATATACAAGAACATTGTTTTCTGATCGGATGCACTGCAAATCAATACTGGCTGGCACTGTCAAAATCTCAATGACCACAATGGGTGTCTGCTAGAATATATATAAATTAGGACATCTCATGATAGGGTTAAGGGTTCACATCAAGAGTGGCTGTACAAACTTGATGATAAAACAGCTTCACAAAAACTGGACCTTAAGCACAACAGATATTCCCATAAGTGGGCGCATGCATGCACAATGGAATAGACATAGAGACCCTATGAGGCAAATCATCAGCCTGTTTGTTGCAGGCACAAATGAATCCTAGATTTCAATTGGACAGAACTGGGATTTCCTGAGTGGGGAACTATCTTTTTTTTTACCTGAAAAATCACTGCAACAACATCAGGCATGGTCCTGATAGCCTCAAAGCAGGGTCGAGATGCCAAAAGCCTTTGTAGCACAATGCAGCAAGTGGTGGCACGGACAAAATCCTGGCCAGGGTTCCCTGATTTGGGCAATGCAACTGTGGTATTCAAGACTATCCAAAAAGACTTTGAACAACATGATAAAAAAAGTGGGGTCACCAAGGAAACCGCCAATAAGAAACACAATTCTTGTGTGAAATGTACATACATTGTGTGTGTCCTAGCTACTTCTTTCACCATTTCTAATTCCCAACTCCTTAAAAGGGGAAGAAAAGAAGAGAAAGTCAATTGAGATCCTAGAGTCTCCCCTCACTCTTTAGTTGAAGGGCTCTCACCTAGACATTCTTTCAGAATATCTGCAACTGCTTGGAGAACCTTGGAATCATTGCATTGTGAATCTCCCACCTGTGCCCCAACATCTCCAGAACCATGAAAATGTCGTTGACACACCAGAACCAAACTAATTACAACCCAAATCCAACGAGATGCAGAGAAAAACTCCTCCATAAAGAAACCCAATAGTACATCTAGTCCTCCTGCATTCAAGAAAAGGTGCAAGAGGCAAGCAGATGTACATGCACATTGCAGGCATATTCCTTCAGAGCGATGTGTAATGCAGTGGGGTCTCGAATGGAATAAAAAGTCCCAATGAACCGGTTTAAGAAATATGCCTCAACTTCATGCTGCACAAAAAAATGTGATCTGCATAGTCAGAATCGTATTCATCTGCAAACTGGACTATATTGTTATATGAAGCACATATAACCCTTTAAAGATAATAAAGGAAAACAGTTTTTTGCAAGTAAACAAAAGTGACCTGGTATGCTGGATGTGGCTTCTCTGGGAGCGTGTGGGAGAAGAACGATTCCAGCCGAATGCTGAACTCAGTGCCCTTGCCTATACCAATCAAGTCTGTCACACTGGCTACAAAGTCATCTCTATCATCAAGGAAGTATTGGGTGGCTCTCCATGACCGGAACTCCAGCGTCACTTCCTTCATGTCCTTCTCACTCACTATAATGCCTAGTATGTCCTTCAAGCTGCAAGTAGCCAACATTTCTTCCAAAGTTCTTAAGGAGTACCATTCTCAACAATATTCTGCATTCTTGCAAAAACATCCATCATCTTGGAGCTGAAGAAAAACGTCGGGTCTAACCTGTGAATGCTTACAACATGATCAATCCACATCTCAATAAAGTAGTCCTTTGTCATACACACTTTGCGATGCCTTTCTTGCTTGGTTGAATCCTGCCGCTTTGTGACTTCAAATTCACAGATGATTGCTGATTCTTTCTGTGTTAATTCCAGAGTCAACCAAACTCTCAGTATGCAGGATGCAGAACAACACCCCAGGAGGAGCAGCTGAAGACAACCACCGTAAGTAGGTCTACATCGAAATCCCCTTTCAAGGCACTTAGAAAAAATTCAACAATTCAGATTCTACACTTGTCAAAACCCATGCAACTTTCTTTGTACAACAGAAAACATTATAGCATGTCCTCTTCTTCTTCTTTTTCTTCCTCTGTGACTCTTTAGAGAATATAAAATTGAATCTCTGTCTTTTATCAGCAGGTGGCTTACCGTTTTTCTAACATAGGCTGCAACATTTTCAACCATCATTGAACTTGTAATCCTCCCAATCTCAATATCCAATTTCAAATTTGACTGCAACCCAACACAGCAAACTCTGCTTAATGTTAGATTACAGCAGCAACAAGGATCACATGCATGTGCCATTTGAGTAGCAAATCACAGCTATTGGTGACATGAAGAGATTCCTTTGAAGCTTTTCCAAATTGCTTTCCAAAGGGTGGGTGGTGGTGCTCAAAACTCATCCACTGCTGCATCAAGAGACAACAACAACATGCTTCTTCATGTAGTCTAAGGGCATATATGTGTATATATGGCAGCGAAAACAGTTCCTCTCACCTTCATGTTTCGTTGCACAGCAAGTAAAAATGGAAGTGAGTCCTTCAGTGAAAGTCGCATGACACGGGAGTTGAGATACACCAGCACAATGTGCTCCTCATCGGTGAGGGTTTCTAGCTTCACAATATCCATGAAATTTACTCTCTTTGCTGCTTTCATCTGTAATGGAAATTGTCCCCATAACATGAGAAATAACAACCATATATTATATATACACATAACAGTTTCCAGATTGCTTAGTGTAAATTCATCAAAGCACTGGGACCTGAATCAGAAATCCATCCATCCAGCAGGCCACCCTCAACACATTTGTTCTCTTCAAAGTGCAGCCTAGTCTCTACTTACTCGGCGCCGCTCTTGTCGGTGACCAGTGTTAACCATCTTGATAATTGAGGTGCTCCGAACTCGAAGAACTGTATCTGTCAACCCTCCTCGTTGGTTACTGTGTTTCTTCAGCACAAAGTCTGTACCTGGTAGTCCAAATCACCCAAACACAAACACAAAAAGGCCAAAGTAGATTGTAAGCAGCTCATGTTCTGATTGTCACCTCAAGACTCACCATATATCTGATACTTTGAAAACAACAAAAAACATCAATCTCTGATCCACCTGCCTCATGCTGCAAGATGACCCATCTGTTGCATTCTAAGAGCTCCAGCAGAAGCTCCCACCTATAGCTATTGAAATAGGGTTTCATGCAACAATGTGGATGGACCCATCCGAGACCCCAAAAGCTGCAGGTCTAGTTGCAAAATTCCAATTGAGAAAGTAACAAAGCATTTGTGCAGCTCTCAGATCTACTCAATCAGGTCAGTCTTTGCTGACCCTAAACCCTGGCTCTTAAGACTTTCATCAAGACTCTAGCCACACAAGTAATACCATAATATTTCTGTCAACAATGCAGCAGCTTCTTCAGCCTTATGAATCAATCAAAATGCCTTAAACCCTAGTTCCATTGGGTGTATAAGGAGGAGCTGCAAATGGAGCACCAGCACCACCCAGAGCTTCCCCCTAGAGATCTCAAGTCTGTGTCAAATCTGGTGGTGTGAATTTCTAGCGTTTTCAGATTCTTCTGCTGCATCTTGGATAGTTGGAGCTTTGAGTCTAATGTAAATTTCTAGGGTTTTCAGATTCTTCTGCATCTTGGGTAGGTGGAGCTTTGAATCTAATGCGAATTTCTAGGGCTTTTGGACTCTTCTGCTGCATCTTGGGTAGTTGGAGCTTTGAATATAATGCAAATTTCCAGAGTTCTCAGATTCTCCTGCTGCATCTTGGGTAGTTGGAGATTTGAATCTAATGCAAATTTCTAGGGTTTTCAGATTCTTCCGTTGCATCTTGGGTAGTTGGAGCGTTGAATCTAATGCGAATTTCTAGGGTTTTTAGATTCTTCTGCATCTTGGGTAGTTGGGGCTTTGAATCTTCTCCCTGAATTCTTGCAATGCTGTTTGTGCCAGAGTATAAGAGCAAGGCAGCTTTCTGAAGAGGGACTGGCGGGGGGCATGGGAGGGCAACTGTGAGAGCTCACCAATGCCGTTGAAATCGTCGATTCTGTTGAGGAGAACGGTGAGGAGGTGAGATCTGGAATCGCAGAAGAAGCGAAGAATGTCGTAGCTGCTGCTGCTGCTGCTGCTGCGCAGGTGACCACCACCTTGTTGTCTGGAGCTGCCCCCGGTCATGTCGAGAACTTCCAAACACAGCTCTGTAGGATCGTCCTGGGACGTCACTTTGGCAATATGCTCGAAGCTGTACTCCTCCTGAAGCTGCACCGCCGAAGAAGAATTGGTATTCGTCGACAATGGTAGCACCGAGATTCCATGTTCAAGTACTCGCAGAAGAAGAAGACGCATCCCAGCCCGCGATGAGGAACGACCTCCTCCTCCTCCTTGCCGCACCAGAAATACCTGGTAATCCATGATGATGTCCGCCTCCACACAACAGCAACTCCTCAACTGCTCCTGGATCTACTAGAGTTCTAGTACTCTTTACCAGAGCTTCCCAAAAAACAAAAAATGCCAGCAATAGTGGAACACCCACCACCCCATTCACTGCAACCTCGCTAGAGAAGCATCCAGAACTTCCATTTTCCGCAATTACTCCTCGCCTTCCAAGCTAACCATGAATGGATCCTTCGCAATAATCAAATGCAAGGCCTCCTCCCCCAAAAGCATAGAAAAACAAAGAACTCATCAACCAGCAGCTTGTACACAATATTGAAGCTTCCCCCAACGTACTCGACCGCAGGTTGTGTCTAGTCACGAGAGTTGGAAGCCAAAACCCACAGAAGTCGAAGAAAGCTTACAACTCATCATATAAATTTTAAAAATCGGAGTCGAAGGTGCTTGCCAAAAAAACAGAACCATTCCTGAAGAGCACCCCCCCCAAACAAAATCAAACCCAGATTTTTTTTTGAAAAACACGTGAGATTAATCTCACATTCAGCATGTGCAGAAATGAAAAATTGCAATCACAAAACCAAGCAAGCCGCAGCAGCGTCTACAAATTGATTGCAGGCAGGCACGCTTCTAGATCTGCCATGGAAATCCGGCCACTGCATGCATCTAGAACTAGTTGTTTCTTTTTCCCTTCCTTTTTCTTGTAGTTGTTGGATCTCGAGTGATCAAGGCATGGAAGTTGGATCTTACCGAATCCTGCCTCTCAGAGAGAGAGAGAGAGAGAGACAGGGAGAGTGCGGGACGAGAACTCGGGTGAGCCGGGCAAGGAAGCGTCCAAATGCGGCAGCGGTAAAACGCGGTGTACGCGGTCGCGGAGACGACGGGACGACGACGACGACGACGACGACGACGAAGATAGAGGGGACCCGCAGTGTTTTTTTTCGTCAATTTTGTTGCGATGTAGCCAGAGTGGCGAGATCCACAGGAAGATTTATCCAAATTTGGCTACAAGAAAAATATGAAAGTGAAAATATGAAAAAGAAAAAATTAATCCTTCTATATTCTTGGCTACCCTTCTTGAATCAAGTACAGAAATCTGGCGATTTTTCCCTTAACTTTTTGTGAAATTATGGCTTTTAAAAAACCTCAAAACGCACTTGATTTTCACACTTTTATATTTTAATATAGCTTTCTAGGCTATAGTATAAAGCAAGAGGAAAAAAAAGGCTCTCTGCCTTTTTTTGGCTGGCTATATATGTAGCCAAAATGCCATAATAAAAATATAAAAAGTGCTAAAAACATGTGCTTTTTGAGATTTTCAATAGACATAATTTGACCAAAATTTAAGGGAAAAATCGCCAGATTTCTGTACATGGTTCAAGTAGGGTAGCCAAGAATATAGAAGGATTTTATTTTTTCATATATTTTCACTTTCATATTTTGCTTGTAGCCAAATTTGGCTAAATCTTGCTGTGGATCATCGCCACTTTGGCTACAACACGAAATTGCCACAAAAAAATAAATAAATAAAACACTGGAGAGAGAGAGAGAGGGGTACGACTCGGCGTTCTCAGCATCCCCACGTGCCGTCAACGAGTTGTGAACGCGGACGGAACGCACGGGGAACGAACGGACCCAGGCAACCACGACGACTGACCTGTACGTACACAACTCAAAATACGAGTGGTTCAAATACGAGTTGTGAAAATACGGGGCGGATATTTTTAAATACATCTAGTTAAAATAAAGAATGATTAAAATACGAGTGAAAATATGGCCTTAGAAATTTCAGAATTTTTTTTTTTTTTTTCAATTTTGTGATATCAAATATTTGGCAAATTTTTAATACGAGTGGTTTGAACAACAAACTAATGTTTCATCATATACCTATGATTAATTAATTTTTAATTTGTAATTATAA
>Ga0209611_10001587_pt1 | contig 39151 bp, 30 predicted proteins | sample S1TSphgellanicum_3_FD_187693 | JGI IMG/M metagenome (GOLD analysis project Ga0209611, IMG submission 187693) | Host-associated microbial communities from peat moss isolated from Minnesota, USA - S1T2_Fc - Sphagnum magellanicum MG (SPAdes) (version 2) | ecosystem: Host-associated > Plants > Peat...
AATGGGGTGCACATGAGGCATGTGAAAACTCCTCCTGAAGAGAAGACCAATCACCCGCCATAATCCTCTTAAGGTGAGTAAAAACCTTTCGTTGATTTGAATAACCTCCTAGAATATAATGCAAACACCAACGTGGCAACATGAAGAAAAGGAACCATGTTAACTCATCCATCAAGTCTTGACCAATTCGGTCAATGGGTAAGCAAAAAACCTACTTAATGTTGTCCTAGATGGTTCAAAGGATCCTATGTTGTTTAAGGGCATGTGAAATGAAACTCAAAAAACCCCAAAATGGAGTTAGACTAAACCCAAATCCAACCCCAAGAAACAAGAGAAATAGAACCAAGGAGAAGCACATGAAAGGAAGACAATTGCAAAGACAAAATAACTTGGCTAGCCTAGGAAACGAAATTTAGGAAAGTGAACACTTTTGACATGCCTTAAAAGGCCGCTTAAAGTGTAAAGGTTAGAACAATGAGGACAAGGGGTATTTTGAATTAACGGGGGATGCAAAAAAGGAGCCATTCAAAAAAAGGCTACCCCCAAAAACCCTAAAATGCAAAAGCCCAACTAACCCCCCCTAGCCACCCCAAAAAAAAATGAAGACTTTCTTGAAAAAAAGGATTTTCTTGCCATTGCAAAAACTTGCTAGCAATGGCGAGCTCGTGTGTTGCAAGAGCGTAATAATAAAAACTATATGAGAAAAGAACTACAAGAATTCCAAGTGTTGTAAAAAGTTTGTTAGGAAGGCCTGTCACACAACTGCAATTGCTTCACCATTGCCAAAAGTAAGAATTTTAGTTCCCTTATAACATGGGAACTATTGTTACTATTCTTCTGCCCCAAGTTCCTTCTCCTTATTACTGCACATCATGGCTAGACGACAAAGCTCAATAGCACCATGATAGCTGCTGCTGCTCAACATCCATCATTATCGCCTTCAAACCTTCAAATCTCATTCAAAAAAATATAGTGAAAAAAAATCATATTTCATAATACTTGGTGAACATTCCTCAACATGTGAGACCAAATCCTAATTTAGTAGGCCATGGTTTATGGCACATGTGTGAGTTAAATCTTGGGGTTTCATTCATCACAACCTTAGTATATGTAATGTTTATTGTGGCACATTTATATATGAAAGAAGGTTGTTTGTTTGTTTTGTTTTGTAATCATGAGATCCATCAAACGAGGATGTTTCAAATTGCATTCTTGGTCTCTTTGGAAATCTTTTGAGGAGGAGGGGTGCATCGGCTTGGTTGCATGAAGTTTGGACTTGTGGTGCAAAAATTCTTGAATATTGAATAATTTTCATTAAAAATTTAATTAAATCATAGCTGAAAATTTTGGGGGAATTGGAATGTGCCTTTGGTGTTGTTGGAAAGATCTTGATGAGTAGGATTTAATGGAATTTATTTGATAAGATTTGGATTCAGAATGTGGGAGATATTGATTTTTAAGCAATTTCTATCGCTAAAAATTCAAATAAATTTCAAACAACTAGGTTTTGTAAGGAAAAATCAGTTGAGGACGTGGTAACACTTGGGCCAACAGCACAGGCCACACTAATATTACATGTATATTGCAATTAGACATTAGTTTGACATTACTATGATATGTGTCATAATTTAATGTCCAATTGTAATACTAATGTAATATGTGTCATAATAAACATCACATATTCTATATTGTGAGGCATGAAGCCACAAGGTTTAATTCACACATGTGTCATGATACATGGTTTAATAATGTGTGAAAAATCACATTCTATTGTAGCCTAAATATTGAAGATACATTGTGACACCTTTTTTTGTTTTTTGGTTTGTGTTTTGTGTGTTTCGTCAAGCTTTTCTTGTGTCGATTCCTTTAGCTCCTAGTTACTTATGCAACCCATGACACACTTGGTTAGTCCCAAAGTCTCAACTGCTTAGGACGGACTCAGACTTTCTATTTAGACTTGCTAAACCCTACTATCGAAGCTATTAGTCTAACTTGGAGCCGACCTAGGCTCGATTCCTAGAGTTGGGTCACATGCCTGAAAGTCGAATCAGCCCCAAGTTGACTTGAGGACCTTTCGAGACCAACTCCCAAAATTGGTTCAAAGAATTTAAGTTGAGACAACCCGAGTTGTCCCAAGGCCAACCCTCTTTCAAGGTTTAAGCCTTGAAGCTTTAAAAGGACAACTCCTAATCTTCCCAAGTGCTTTAGCAAGCTTGCTGCCTTTGGGGCGCCTCCGGACAACATTTAATTGTCTGTTGAGGGTTTTAAAGGGATGGTGCCTCGCACCATAATCCCAAAGACAACCCCAGTCATCTTCTTTGGTTGGCGGAACCCAACTTCCACCTTAGCCCATCTAGACCCCGAGGTCCATACGTTTTCCAACTGCTAGAAAAGTTGAACCTCGCGGAGCCCATTTAGACCTAACTCTCATATCACCTTAGTGCCCCACTAAGGTGGTCTCGATATGAGGCCCTTATCAGCTTACAACACGTCTTAAGTGGAAGGGCATGTCATACACCCTTGGCGGCTGATTACACCAGGCAAGTGATCACTAGGCAAGCTCAACCAGTCAAGCTTGGTGGTTGCAAGGCTGTTGGAATCAGCCACCAAGAGCATGGTCCCTATTGTTGAAATCCAAACACCTTTCTATCAAATAGTTTTCAACCCATGATGACCATTTTGAATGAGATCCATTGTTGGATATGCACATTATGAGCTTTACATGGAGGGGTACCTATTTTGCCCTGACACGTCAAGCTATTGTTCATGACAAATTTTTTTCTGAAACCTTTTCATTAAGAGAGTTTGTAGTGTTGCTAGCTGGGTGACAGCAAAATTTCTGAAAAAATGTGTCTAAACATTTGTGGGCTGGCTTGACTGCATGTGAAAGGGTTCCCAAAGCCACAATTTGTTCATAGAGTAGTTCTCATAAGTTCATTCGAAATAAAAGAGACTGTGCATTCTTATGAATCATATATTAGTTTGCAAACTAACATGGTGATTTTCCTACAAGTAAGTATATTTACCATGTACCCAAAGAAAGAGTTGTCAAATATCACCCTATAACTAGTATCCAAGGCCCATATTGAGAATGAGAATGGTCCACACCCAAACCATTACCAACTACCACATCCAAAGGCCTCTACAACTTGACATTCATTTCCACCCCTAGTTTCCATATGAGTCTGCAATCAGCTATCATGTAAAGAGCAAGTGATGGACATATATACTTTCTACATATGTCTAAGAGGGGTTCTTCCATTCTTGAACTCCAAGTAAATGTCTCCAACAATGTGAGTCCTTTCATATACATTCTCAATAGACTTGTGAAATAGTCAAACCTTGCTAGTTGCCCAATTTGTATATTGTTTAGCTTGATAGTGACTCAAATGATGTTCTTAAAGCAATTATCAAGCTTGGAACTTAGAGCGATGTAGGGTCCATGCAAGCCCCCACTTACATTATCACTAGGATAAGAAGAAGTACAAAGACCATGAGTACAATCAAACATCCTTGTCATGGCCAGGATTTACATGCAACTAACACATGATTGAAGTTAACAATTCATGCACATAGGTGCCATGAATCTCAAGCAAATCACAAAAGCGTTAAAAGGAATTGAAAAGTTGCCACACACAACAACATGCCCATGAATAAACATAGCTTTAACAAATCCACAACATCAGGGACCCCAACTCCCACCCAGTTGGGTCTCTAATTTGGAGTTATTTAAACATGCTTTCTATCAACAAGGATACCCCCTTCGAATGCAATGCCATATTCAACAACAATAGCAAATGCCAAATGCAATATAACTAACATCATCACATTAGCCTGGTGATTAATACCAATTGAATATCCCCAGTGACAATTTGAAATTTTCAACCTTTTAGTTGGGCATTTGTACTATTGGAACCAAGTATGGAATAGATTTACAACACATTCTATAGTCTACTAGCTTCTATAATCTATTCCACACATTAGATACTATTTTTAAATGTCATGAATCATCTCACCCATGATGATGCATTCATGCACATTATAAGAATTATGTCATTGGGGGGAAAAAAATCCCCAACCGGGGTCAGGTTAACTTTTCAAATTATGGATTGTTCTAATTAATGCAAAAGGAAAATTTCAACAAAATAAAAAGCATTCATGACATGAGCAAGATAATTAGTCTTTACTCATTGATGTTCACTAACAAACAAGGATATTTGAGTTAGGTTGCAACCAAAGCAACTTAAGGCCCACTTCAGACGAGGGCCCAGGGTCCAATTTCATAGGAACCAATTTGGACTGATTTGAAGCAAATTGAATTTTTGAGTTAGAGTGTACCTTGGTCCCTAGCCTGATTCTTGCTTCTCCAAATAAGGAGCTCTCCTTTTAGACTGTTTTTTGGTCCGAATCAATTGATTTTCCCTCCAAAACAGGTGCCATCTAGGCTCAATTTGCCACTTTTTGGTCTTGAACCCTCATCTAAAGGCCTTGGGACCAATTTAAAGCTTTCTACCAATAAGATTGCTTGAGTTCATTGGTCCTGGACCTTGGACCCTCATCTAAAGTTGCCCTAAGTAAACATTTTAATACTTTTACACCTATGTCAACCTCATAATTGAACACCTTCCACTCATATACTTGTTGGTTTCAAACATATTGTTTTCAAAGTATATTTTGTTTTCAAGTGAAATTGTATACATCTGATTCCACAAGAATAGCACCCAATGACAGGTTAAAAGAATTGCAAGCAAGTACAAATCCTTCCAATTTAAAAACCAGATTTACATGCTTGGTAAGGGTTAAAAATATGAGTCTCAATGAATATATATAAGCATAATGTTTTTCTTTTAACCATCAAAGAAAAACCAAAGAGACAAGTGTTCACTCTTAGCCTTAGCACCTCATATTGGAGCCCAATATTTGAATGCAACAAAGTTTTATTGTTTCAAGAACATGGGAGGAGAAGGTGTGACTAACAAAGGGCCACTACCTACTATAGTTCATATATGCATAGCCTAGCCCCACAACACTAATCTCAACTTTGATTATAGATTGCTATGCAAGGTGACAAGGGATGGTTTGCTCAGAACACCTCACAATGAAAGTAAAGTGGAGGCAAGGGAGCAAAGTTCAGATCCCAAGCCAAAAAAAAATTCAAAGCTGGAAGGGCATGGAAAGAAGAAAGGATGCTTGAAAGAAGAAGGGGGGGTGGGGGAGGGGGTTGGAATGAAGGAGGTTATACTTCATTCATTCAATGGATGAAGTCTGTGACGTGTGCCAATGGGAAGCCAAGATTCAGCAACTTGGGAGTCCTTGAAGATTGATTGGCGGGGATATCATAGAACAACGACTCTCTAAGGTTCAATAGTTAAGCTATGGGTCATCTTTCCCATACTGACAAGGAAGGACATGTGGTGCTTTTTTGTGGACATGTCTCATACCCAATCCCACAATGCCATCTAGAAGATCTTTCTTCCTATTGAAATGTTTACATTCAAAAGTTTCAATTATGAGCAAAACAAACACCCTTTTCTAAGATCTTTGTCTATTTCTACAATTGGATAGCCTATCCAACAAGGCATAATGACTATAGGAAAAGTTGTGCTACCTATTCCTTCATTTTGGAAAAGTGGGGCTAGCCTGCAAATTGCCACCCTTCATGGTCAAGGTGAGCAAATAGGTATTTGTTGCTCTGCCTGGAAAATTTTCTAGGACCATAAGAAAATTTAATTTAAAAAAAAAAATCCACACAAAGGCCAGAATTGGTAGGAACTCACATTAATAGAGTACCTATTATTTTTGTTGCATCAAACCAGAGTGGTTCCTGCCAAGATGGTCAATGGTCATATGTGACATCATCCAGACAAGGAAACAATGTCTGCAGAGTTTTCTGCTCATTTGGTAATAGGGTCCATCAATCAATCATGGTTTTTATTCACACATAAAAAGAAAGTCTTGCTGGGAGAAATTTCTTGGTGTATTTGGAGGGCACCTTACATTCCTGAATATGCCTCCTTGAAAAGAGGAGGGTTCTTACACCTACTCCTTAACAGCGGGACAGATCTTGGGCCAATGTAAAAAAAGCCTTTCAGTGATTTGTGGTAGTGTAAATGGACAATGCCTTATGCGACAATCGAACATCAATAGGGAGTGGAGTGAGCATTCTGAAAAGTGACTTTTCATATTTTGAAATGGCTGTAGAGGCTAGCATTTTTCTTTTCATGTTATTGTTTAAGTTTTTTTACTGTAATACCCAGTGGGTACCCTTTGGTACCCATCAGGTATCACAATAAAAAAAGTAATGATGCATCGACATTTTTTACACTGTGTTGTGCCTGTGGCCTGGGGCATCATCCTACAGTTGTAGGTAGAATCTTATGTGTTGGAAATTGAAAGTTGCCATTCAGCAAAATGGACTCTTGCTAGCTATCTTCTCAGGTCAAAAAGAAAGTGAAATGTTAGCATTACATTTCTTTTGAGGAGCTGGCAAATTCCCACATGGCAAAACCGTGGTTAGCTATGTAGCACGGCCCTTTGGAGACCCCTATGTGTAGGAGAAAGGTCTATAATTTAGACCCTTCTCCTGCATAAATAAACCTGAAAAAAATTTCTTTGTCACAGGTGAAATGAGAAAGAAATGTGCACATAAAGTGTAGGGTAAGGCCCTGGCCCAAGGGCATTGCACAGGTGTAAAAGTTACAGATTTTTGTCAATTTTTTTTTCCTTTTACTTTTTGGTTTTCTTGCAATACCCAGTGGATACTTCATGTGATACAAGACGGGTATCCACGGGGTATAACAGGAGAAAAAGCCCAAGTAATAATAATCCCATGATGAATTCCCAATCAAGAAATGCAACATCTCAGTCAAAGCATAATTTCCCTCTCTGGCGCTGGTGGCGGAATTACGTTACATAAAGCGCATCCCACGCGTTGAAAAAACTGGGCCACGTCTGGTCTAGTATACCTGTGCTAAAAGTAACCTAATACGCGGAGTAGAGAAAGTGGATATTGCTCTAGAGTATTTTCCATACCCACCTTCCAAGAAATGTGAAATTTGGCACTGAAAGAAAGCATGCCATCATCAATGTTGTAAATTCATCGCCATGAGAGAGGGGCCCCATTTCCCTTATTGTTCAACCCCCTTTCGTACCGTGGATGCAGGAGGGATTTTTGTGAATCTCCAAATGGGAGGGGATTTTTTTTTTCAATTTTGTCAAGTAGGTGGACCGTGGATGATCATTTGAAAGAGGTCAGCCAGCAAAGTAGAATTTTCTTAGGAACTCGCTATGTAAAACCACTCCAGGATCTTTTTACACTTGGCATCAAAAATAAAATTTGGTCACCATGTTGTTAAAGGTCATCCCCCAAAAACAATTTGCTCCAACCCAAGAAAAAATAGTTTCAATGTACAAACAAAAAAAACATCTTGCAATTAATTTCCCTGTCCAAAAACCAACAAAAGAAAAGAAAAGAAAAAGTAAGTAAGTTCAACCTCCAAATCAAAGGAAAAGTCTTGCAAGTATAGAGTTATTCGTAAAGTTAGCCTATCTTTGGGCCCTAGTTTGAGCCTCCAAACCCTGTTTCATCCCCAATTTCAGTATATGCGTCAATTGAGCTAGACTGAGTACAGTTTCATGAAACTGGGTATCAATCCAGAAGATTTGCAGGACCGTCTTTAATGAAGAATAGGAGCAGCAGTCAAAGCGCAGGAAAGGGAACTCCAAAACTGAGGGTGAAACTCCTCTGAGCACCACGCTACGTGAGAAAACGAATTTGATCCCTTGTTTCCTTTCCGTGTTTACTGTTTTCATCCTGACTTCTCACTTCGTCCCCAGTTCAGTTTCGGCGAAACTGGGGCCCAGTAACCCCAGTTTATTCAGGGTCCTTTACACTATAACTGTCCCAAAAACCAAAAAGAAAAGAAAAGAGCGTTGTTGAAACAGCATTTTGTTTGCGGCTAAAAGTTTCGCAATCTGGCGAATTTATTTTCTAAACTGGCGACAAATTACAGTGCTGGGTTTCCTGGTTTCTGTTAAGATTTTACATCGGGTTTCAGTGGGTAGCCAGGAAATGTAAGGGTCTGTAAATGTTTCTGGCTTCATATTTTGTTTATATACTTGGCCAGAGGTCAGAAAATTAAAGTTGAAATTTTTCCAAACCCACCTATATATTGGCAACATACAAAAACCTAGTCCACCTTTTGATAACGTGGACATATGACGAATTTGAGCCCTTTTTTCCCAAAGAAATCCTTTGTACAAGTCACAGTCCCATGTTTTTTGTCGTCAAGTGACGAAATTTCCCCCACCCAACCAAAAAAAAAAAAAAAAACCTGGTTTGCAACTTGTGCTACAAGACAAATTTGATCAAATTATTTTTTAAATAAAAAAAGAGAGAAAAAACCTGGTCTAAAACCAAGAGAAAAGTGTTGGAAGTAATAAGTTGTAATATGGTGATTGAGGAGGAGGAGAACGAAGTACGTAAAGTAGGTATTGCCAAAAGGCGGCTGGATTTTGGCCTGCTAAACGACAAAGTGAACAGACAGCAGAAACTGAGGAGCCGGAGAAGCGTCCTAATGACGCCGCGTTCACACGGAAGTAGTTTTCCTACTTCTGTCCAGTCAGTCGCGCGTGCCTGCCCGGCCCCCCACCCCCGGCAGCACTCACGTATTGCTATCCAAAACCGGCTGCCCGCCCGGGCGCCGAGAACGCGGCGCGGCCGCGTCGGCTTGGTCCCACCAATAAGGTATGTAGTAGGAGGCGGTCACTTAGTCGCTGGGTTCCCGTCCGCGAATTCCGAGTTGTCGGGGGGTATTGGTCTGTCAGACAGCCCACGGCCGCTAACGTATGAACTTGCCGTGATCGACCGACCGATCTATCGATCGGTCTGTCTCTTCGCTTCAACTCAGCACTCACTCCACCGATTGTTGTGTGTTCCCACGACTTCCTTTCCTTCCTTTTTTCTCTTCTTCACTTCTCGTCTCGCACGCACTGGGATTCCTTCCTTCCTTCCTTCCTTCTTCCTACCTTCCAAACTCTGCCGATTTCTGCGAGTCAATTCTTTCACGCTTCTTTCTCTTCTCTTGTCCCCACCAAATCGCTTCGTCGCACAGTGCTCACGAGAGCCTGTAATGCGGCCACTTCTTTCAACATAAAGCTTGTTGAATTGCTGAGATTCTTGAAGGAGAGGGAACGAATACTGGAGGAGTAATAACGAACAGGTCGTGGAGGAGGTGAGGTGTGTGTCACGGAGTATGCGAGCGACAACGCTTTAGCAGCCGCCTGCTTTGAATGCTCCTCAGGTAATTTCTTCAGAGCACTGTGTTTTGTTCAACTCCACTTTTGTTGCACTTCTTTGCTCTCGCGGAGAAGGCTCTGTGTGTGTGTGTGTCTCTCTCTCTCTCTCACTCGGCTCGCAGCGTGTTTTCTTTCATTCACATGCGGATTTTGTTTGTCTTGGTTTTGGTGTGGCGGGCAGTGTCTGCGGAGCTTATGATTTTTATTTATTTTTCCATCGCTTCGGAATTGTAGAGTCCGTGGCAGAGGTCAGACTGTAGTAGTCTCGATGATGACGATGATGCAGTGTCGTCTATGGGAGTATTGAAACTCCCGATGCGGTGGAGTTGGTTGTGGATGAGAATTATTAGGATTATTGTTGAATCCTTTCCTTTTGCTGGAGTTTGAATCCTTGAATTGGTTTTGGCTTTTTGTGTAGCTTTGAAGCATGCATTATTTTTTTCTCTGCACTGACTGCACTTTGATAGTCTGTGGAGGGAGGATTTCTTTCATGTCTGCTTCTTCCCCCTGTTATCCTTACTTGCCTCTTCTTTGTGGTGTTTTGTTTCACATACATTTGCCTCTTCTTTCCAGTTGCATGGACTGAAACTCACATGACACTAGTAGGGCTTTTTGCACCATGAAAAACTTTCTGACACAAAATGCCATTTCTCCACATGTTTCATGAGGTTACTCATCTTCTTCAGCACTGTCTGTTTTCCAAATGAGGTCACTAAACTTCCAGGACCCCTGCAGCTGAGTTTTTAGGACTGCACGTTGCGATGAATCAGCATAGAGATTTTGGTTTAATGATGTTGCTATGTCAAGCATCTGGTCAATTGTGTGGTAGTGTAGCCTATCTGAGTGTTCCAAGGGTTTTAAGAACTACTGAACTTTGTCTATTTCTGTGCCTGTACCATAATGAAGTTTGTTCACCAAAAACCTCTTCAAAAAAAAATTTGTTTTGTTTCTCCTCAGTTTCTTTGTCTCCAAAGGTCCATTGTTCTCTTGGACTTTTCATGCTTTGACATCTAAACTGGAGGAGTCCTATGCCCACCAACAAAGTCTGATGGTTGCAATTGTCAATCCCTTCACACCCTGGAATTGCAAGCCATTAATGGTCTTTAGGTTTGTGAAACATTTTGTAACAGACATGATTGATTGTGTTTGATGTGCTTGTAGGAATTAGGATCTGTGCCAATCTGTGATGGAGGAAGACTTAGAGTCAGTTACTGTTGTTACTTGAAGTGTACTAGTATGCTTCAGGCAAGTGAAAGGATTTGGCTACAAGTGAAGTGGAAGAGATGAGCAAAGTTAAAACTCCTCATTCCTACATGTATATGGATGTGATGGGTGGTGGGTGGAGTTTCCATGAAACCTTTGCCAGCAAATGGAATGGTTGATGCATAGAAGGACATTGGAAATTTGAAGCTAATAAGAATAAGGATTTGGCAGTGTGAGGGACATGTCAGTCAATATTGGATTTCATCATCATTTGGCAGTCCTCAAACCTTGTCTGGTCTTTTCTTCATTCCTGCGAGCCATGTTCTGAATGATGAGGACTATATATCATGAATATCTCACCAGACAGCAAGAATGACACACAATTTAAACTGAAAAGATGAATGAGAGAAGAAAGAATGGCAGAGCCACCAAAGTGTATGACAGTGGACTTGGAGCTGAGGAAGAGGATTCAGCTGCAGATGATCACAATCATGTCCTGTGAAAGGAACTCAGCATTGCTCTTGGTTGAGTCTCTATGATGAGATTCAGTTTAGAGAACTCATGGTTGGTCACTTTTGTGCGCTGGAGAATGCCATAGCATTGTGAGAAGAAAAAGTGCATGCCATGGAACAGAGATGAAGGAACGACAACGATGGCAGGCTGAGGAGGACAATGTCCTGCGTGAGTATGTCAAACAATATGGACCACGGGATTGGCACCTTGTATCAGAGCGCATGGGTACAACACTGGACCGTGATGCCAAGTCATGTGTAGAGCGCTGGAAGAACTACCTCAAACCTGACATTAAGAAAGGTTCTCTCACAGAAGAGGAACAACAATTGGTCATTAGGTGCGCTCACAGTTATTTACTAGGATCGTAGTTGGTTGATTGCTTCCACCAGTTGCAATTGATGCAATATGCAGTCTTAGAGAATTTCTACCTGCACAGCAAGGGTAAAGCTTTTTTAGGAAGCTTCCAGTTTCCAGCCATGCACACAAATTTCAAGCCTTAACTCTTTGATATTTCTAATCTGGATAGGGGAAACATTTTATGAAGAAAGTTGTTCCTGCACAAATGCTTGTAAAAAAAACTTAGTGAGAAATACACTCTTACAGACCTTTTTTTCTGAAAAAATGGGAATCTGCATTGTTGTTTCTCAGCTTGCAGGCCAAGTATGGAAACAAGTGGAAAAAGATTGCTGCAGAGGTTCCAGGTCGGACAGCAAAGCGGTTAGGGAAATGGTGGGAAGCCTATAAAGACAAACAGCAGAAGGAAAAAGAGAAGGATCGGCCTCGATTTGCTGCATCAGGGTCAACTGGGGAAACTAGTAATTACAGTGAGATGCTGGCCACCCTTGCTGACAAGTTTGGACAACAGCAACAGCAGCAAGGCTCCACAATGTTGCCCCACCCCACTTTCCCAACAGCTTCCCTTCTTGCACCACCTCCAATTGTACCCTTGGCATTGCTTGGGCCATCCATGGCTGGAGGGACTGCTAATCCCACCTCAGTTGGGATTCTCATTCCAAAGCTTCCCTCTTTCGAAATGCTTCCCTCTCATCCCTTGGTCACAGTTGCATTTCCTGTTCCAGTGATGACAACTGCCATTGGTTCATGGCTATCCACTGCAATCACTGTCCCTCAGTGTGCCTCCTTGTCTACAGCTACAGCTGAATCTGCTGTGGAGATCATTCCAGTGAGAGTTTCATCCTCAAGGGCATCAGAAGGACACCCTGCGACAATTGTGCCTGCAAGTAAGGGACCAAACACCCCAGAATTGAAGATTTCCTGTTATGTATCAAAATTCATAACAGGTGAAGTGCATTCTGTATGCCTGGCTGTGATTCTCCCTTTCACGTGTTTGTTTCAATCTATACATGTTTCAAACCACAAGGCATGGTTTGCCAACCAATGGGAAGTTGTTGTGAATGCCTGACAAAGTGTGCATAGCACCAGAGCTAATACTGGCAAATCACTGGACAAATACAGGATTCTCCAATCTCTCACTTGCTTCAAGTAACTTTTGAGTTTTGCAGGAGAATGATTCAATGTTAAGTGAGGTGCTTGCAGGAACAACACAGAGCCCAACAGTAACTGTTGTTTCAGAAGGAGCTAAGGCTACTAGCCAGCCTGCCGCTACTAGTGCAGGGACTTCAGCTCTACCCCCATGGATGTCAATCGTGCCATCAAGTGCTGCTCAGACCCCAGCAGTTGGGAGTGACTGCAAAAGTTTTGCCACAACATCAACACTGCCACTTACACTCCTAGGGCCTTCTTCTTCAGCATCAAGGGAGGTCCCCTCATCAACATCAGGCGACATAGTGACCTCTAGCATACCACCATCAGACCCCACATCTACTGTGCTGGCACAAAGGTACTTATCTACCAAAAGGATAATTAGTTCTATGTTGTTGGAGGTGGAGGTTAACTCTTGTGTGGAGCAAGTAATTGGGCTTCCTGTGAAAGAAATGAATATGTTTTTGCTACACACAACCAGCCTTTGGATATCTGTTTTTTATCCCTTTTTTTCTGTTAGTATGAAAGCAATACACCACCATGTTGAACTATCTTAGAAAGTGGCCATGATTTACAGGGCATGGCTTCAGGCAACTATGAGCAGAATGGAGGCAGGTCCAAGTGCAAGAAACATACCCAGTCCTGGTGTGGGTGTAAGCACACAGGCCCTGTGGGCTGCTGCAAATCTACAGCAGACTCGCCAGATCGGGCCCAGTGCAGCACCCATGCCAGTTCCTGAGATGGCCCTGAGTGCAAGCCACTGGGTGCAACTGCTACAGTTCTGCAAGGAGCTTGAAGACCGCCATCAGTATTGGTTTGCACAGAAGAAGGAATCAAGCTGGCGTTTGAAGCGGCTGGAAGCTAAGCTTGAGGCCGAAAAGATGCAGCAAAGAAAGCAAAAGATGGAGGATGTGAATGCCTCCATTGCAACACTGCGAAAGGAGGAGTCCCAGTTCTTGGAGGGCCTTGAAGCTGACTACAAGGAGAAGGTATCCTTGATATCTCTTGCACTTTCAACATGAGATTTTGGGTTGAATGTAGTTTACTTTTTCCTACTTTGTTATATGAGTTTTGGCCCACCCTCAGATCCCCGTCAGATAGAATTCAATTTCGGGTGAAAATTCATCCAAACTTTCAGAGTCAACAGAGTAACATTCCCCTTTCTCTACAATTCAATTTTCAATTCTAGTTAGCTAATCCACCATCCATGAGCCCTTTTCAGGTGGCCTTCTTCAATCTTCAATTCAAGTGAGCTAATCTCCCCATTGCCACACCCTTGTTCAGTCATGGCCAAGCTTGACCTTAAATAACTGTACCACAGACATAGCCTTCTAAGCTTCACCTGGAGCAGAGTGTTAAACTAATGTGGACTGGTTCTGTTGGGGGGGGAGTACAAAGATCTTGAGCCTTCACAGAGAGGAGGAGAGAAAAGATGCAAAACTTGTGGAGATGTGGACAGCAAAGCACATGCAACTATCTCAATTTCTACAGCAGATGCTGCATGAAGCTCCTCCATCAGCACCTTCCCAAACCCATTCTGGACCAGGACCTTCAGAACAGCCATGATCAAGTTCAAAAGCTGATCAAGTATTAATAGTACTGAAGATGATGGTACTGTCTTGCTTCTCCTTCATCAATATCTTATCTCACCATGTCTTCTTGTATACAGATTGCACCTTCATGCAGCTGCTTTATGCACTAGAAGTGTAACCAAAGTCACTCCACAATGATTTAGACCTCAATTGACAGGAAGAATGCTGTTAAAACATCATCTAGGAAACCTTATTTTATGGTTTTTCCATCCTAGAATTGGATTCACCTTATTGCGCTCTGTTACTCTGTTACAAACAACCTGGTTAGTAGTGATCTGGTTACAACTCTAGTTTCTAATGCTTCTGCTCTGACATGCCCTGCACCCATGTCTGACAAACACTTTTATACCACTTCCCCCATTGTGCTTGGGGACTTTGTAATTCATCCATCAACACTAATTGGGTCAGGGTTCTACTCTGTAACTTGGGGTTCACGAACTTGTGTGTAAGCTTCTGGGATGTTATTACATGGAATCTTTTTGCTGAAGTAAACACAAAGTTCCAACTCAGAAGTCCAGTTTCATGCTTTCTGGTGGATGACCTTATATGAAAAGGAGACTGGAAATGTGCAGCAAATGATACAAAGAGCCCAAAGATTGCCAAACTTAACAGTTTTTAGCATATTATATTGTCATAACGGTTTCACCACTTGAACTGAAAGGAGATAAAGCATGCATGATACATGGAAATCTCAAAACTGACAATAATGTGAGCTGCAAGAGAATGTCAGTGTAGTGTAGGCCAACAATTAGGAAGAAAATTGTCAGAGCCATTGTAATTTGTTTGAACTGATTTATTTAACCAGAGTCTTTCTTACGGACAAGGTGACAACAATGAATTTAGCAATTTACATACCTCTTACTAGGTGCAAGTTGAACTCCTAGCAATGTTTGTAGGCATCCTCTATTGCATGCTAGGGCTTTTGAGTGTCCTGAGTATGTTGAGTGGTGGAGAGACTTGTTAAATCAATTTTAGCCTAGCACAGCCATGTGAGTGCGGTCATTATTACCTTGTGAGTGTTGATTACAAAGTATTCGAAGATAGATGCCATCATGCTGTGCCATTACTGGACACTGAATCTGTCAGCTGCCAACAACGAATGCAGATAAATGTACAATTATCTATCTGCTAAAAAGTTAGGGCAAACAAAAATCTTCACCCTGTTTTTCTGTCATATTTCTGCAAGCAGCAACAAAAAGACACTAACAAAATCAAAAACTCAAAAGCAACAACCTCATTCAAGTGCAAGCTTACAAGGAGAGTAAACTTCATTCCATTTTAGCTTACCTGTCAACAAGCAAGCATCTAAGCCAATAGCATAGAGCACATAGATGGTAGCGGTTGGGGCCTCCTGCAGTCTGAATACATACTTGACACACACCATATCTTTTATACAATCGTAAGAAAAAATGTTGAGATTTGGAGCTTTTTGTGAGCTCTCCAAGAAACTGTGACGTAGCAACAGGTGAGATTCCCCCAGGAAACACCATGGCATATTTCAAGCACTACTATTTCAAATGCTGCTCTTTCCAGCACCATGGCTATGGATGCTCCCTTCAGCAATACTGCACTGTCTGCAAATGCCCTTCATGACATTGTCAATTCCCTCCAAAATAATATACAAGTCAACAAAATCTGATGGGTCTCTAGTTTTGTCTGTTGGCAATGTAGTCTGCAAGGCCTAACAGAGGTGCTGCCTTCAGCTTGTCAAAAATGGTGAGCTGCTCCTTTGCCTTTGCTGTCAGATTCTGTGCAAACTCCATGGATCTCTCCAGCCCTAGCAGTTTGGGATATGTGGCTTTGTTGGCCACAAGATCCTTCCCTGCTGTCTTTCCCAGCTCTGGTGAAGATTTTGTTACATCAAGTATGTCATCCACAACCTGATGCACAAAACAGAGGTTGTTATGCTAGCCTAGGGTTCACACTTCACAAAAATCTTAGTTTCATTAGTTTGCATAAGTAACCTTGGGTGTGTTCAACATGTCAATTGCCAGGATGAGCGAGACAAGCCTAGCATTAGATACAGATGTATATAACATGAACAAGCCATAATCCATGCCAATAAGAGCTTAAGAATTTTCAAGTGTGCTTGAAACAGAGACGAGACATCTGAACATGTCTGTAACAGGCAACATGTGGTATCCAAGCTGGACAGACTACGAGAAGGTCCTGGCTCCACACTGTCAGTGCCATACAATGGGTGAGGAGATTTACTAACCTGGAACAAGAGACCAATATAACGAGCATATTGGTGCAGTCTGTCAATTTCATCCTCATTTGCACCTCCCAGAATGGCTCCACTCACCACAGATGACTCCAAAAGAACAGCAGTTTTGTGAATGTGAACATACTCCAAAGTGTCTAGGCCAACGTTGGAATCCCCTTCAGATGCAATGTCAACAATCTGGCCAGCCACAAGACCCTCTGATCCAATGGCCTTTCCCAAATGAGCAATCACTCTCAAGACTCTATCCGCTGCCACTCCCTTTGTTGCTAAGGCAATGTGCTCAAAAGAAAAGGAAATCAATGCATCTCCAGCTAGAACCGCCGTGTCTTCCCCATACACCTGCAAAGAATATGGAACCTCCCAATTGAGATGACATTAAGGAGACATTTGGACCGGAAGCAAGCAATCAAGCAGCCTTGAGAACCTAGCAGCTTCCAGAACCTCACACATAAAACTCCACTCATGAATCCAAGTGTGTGATCCTTTCAGGAGGGAGTAAAAATGTTATGCTCTGCTGTCCATGAGAGCATCCCCAGCAGTGCTCAGTACGTGGCCATGCAAAAATATTTCTCACATCCATGTTTAGTAATTTACTTTTTTCCAACTCCACCCATAAAACTAAAACTGGGACTGCAAATAGGTGGGAGACTCCTAATAGCAACCCACCAGGACCAATCAAACTATCTAGCTGATGTTAGGCTTTGCAATGCCTTTTACCAGCCTCAGCATCCTGTGTGAAAATGCTGGGCCAAAACCATTTTGCAGAGCCAAACCAGCATGTTTTGAATTTTCTTTAGCCAATTTTCTTTTGTAGGGCCACACACTGAGCACAGATGGAGCTGCTCTGAGCTACTGCATCTGTTCCCTAGCAACAAATACTCGTTGCTTGCAGAATGAAATTTAACCACGAACACATGAGCTTTGACCTCATACAACTTACGACACAAACTCCAGTACTTACCTTGTGGTTGGTTGGCTTCCCTCTTCGAAGATTGTCATTGTCCATGCAAGGGAGGTCGTCGTGAATGAGAGACATAGTATGCATCATTTCCATAGCGCAAGCGGCTGGCATGGCCGTTTTCTCATCCCCTCCAACAAGCTCACAAGCCGCAATGCAAAGTGCAGGTCGTACTCTCTTCCCTCCGGCCAAAAGCGAGTAGCGCATCGCCTCCCGTATCTTCTCCGGGTGTTGCAGCGGGACAGCTTTGTCTAAAGCCAAGTTCTCCGCCTTCGTCTTGGCTCTCATGTAAGCATTGAAGTCAAAATTGTGCGATTCCTCCGATACCTTCTCCTCCTCATCATAATGCTTTTCCATTTCTTCAACCGCCCCGGCAGCAATGATGGATGGAAACAACACTGATGCAGCAGCAGCGACTCTAGTTTTGGCCCTTCTCAAGCCACCAAACCCCTGGCTAGACACACCGCTGCTGAACTGGCTACTGTACTGGCTACTGTAGAGGAAAGATAAAGACGGCCCACTCTCACCACGCCTGATTGGAACAGCAAAACTGCCCGTAATTATCTTACTACTAGAATGCGATGATATACTCGTTCCAGCATCCAAGAAAGCTGTCAAACTCTGCGAGCTTCCAGCCATCACAACCATCCCCATCCCTACAGGATACCAAGTCCTCCTATTCCTCTGCGAAATTTTACCGGAGAACGACGCGCGCGCGCGCGCGCACCGCAAACCTCCTCTTTCTTTACAACTCCCGCACTCGAAAGGATTTAGAACACGAGATATGGATCTCACCATCAACAGAGGAAAAGCCTTTGGAAGAGACCTCGGAAAAGCTGTCGGAAAAGACCTCGGTAGCTCCGCCCTGTAAGAGGAGGAGCTTCTTGTCGTCGTCGTCGTCGCTAGTGCGATTACTGCAATGCCGAGGTGCTGCGCATTGGGCACACATAGCGGCAAACAGCGAACGAATCAGTTGTTCCAAAGAGAAAGGACTTCGTTGTTTTACGTGCGATGATCCCTTCAACCAAACAGATTGATATAGGTACTTATTTGTTCCACTAAAAAGAACGGACGGGACCTACATAGTACTTGAAGAGCTTTTTCAATTTTTTTGCATACATTTTCAGTCACTTCAATTGCGATTTAGTTTCCTTTTGGTGACATTTTGCCACTTGGCGACCAAAAAGAAAATCAATACCACATATACGTCCATACAAACGATTTTTGTGAAAAAAAATCTGCCAAAGTCCCCACATTTCAAGGAAAAAGATTCTCAAATCGCCATATTTAGGGAATAGGTTCCCAATAGGCAGGACCTCGTTATTTTCCGTGCAATCCCACGAAATACACACATTGATCTACTTATTTGTTCTCCCAGAAATAACGGACAAGACCTACATAGTAGTTAAAAGAACTTTTCAATTTTTTCCATGCACTTTCAGTCACATCCTTTCCTTAGTTTTTCTCTTCTTCTTGTTTTTTGGGGTGATATTTTGCCATTTGGCAACCAACTCGTGTGACTCACACAAAAGATTGTTATGAAAAAAATCCACCAAAATCACCAGATTTTGAGAATTTTTTCATGAAATCCTGATTTAGAAAATAAGATCCAGCAGCTCAGGTTGCAAAAATTTAACAGGATTCTTACATTTTTCTATTTTCTCTCTGATCTGTAGCCAAATTTGGCTAATGCCTCTTGTCGATGATCACGAATGTGGCTACATCACAAAGTTGAAATAAAGAAACCTGATTTTCAGCCACCTCCCTTTTCCAAATGTCATTCCAAAATGAAAATGAACCCTGCATTCATGGAAGGTCCCAAATTGATTACAAATGAACCTTCCTTGTCTGTACAGTCTCTAAAATTTGAAAAGTTCTTTAGGTAAGGAACATTTTTTCAAGTCTTCCTCAGTTTTCACTACCAGCCTCTCGGCGGAGCCTTCAAACCTAGGAAGAGCCAACAATATGTTGCTTACCCTATTCATAGGATTGCCCACAATTTGGAGAATGTGCTGCCATCTTGAATGTGCTCACCACCTCATACCCCTTTACAATAATTTTTTGTTTTCTGCAACCAATAAAAAGTGGTGTTTTTGTTGTTTTTTTTGTTTTTGGTTTTGTTTTTTTTTCAAAATCACCTTGTGACATCTCCCCATTTTGGTCACATGGGTGTTTTTGTTGGCCCTGCCAGATATTGTCTTCACAATCATCATAGAGTATAGTAGCTTCAAGGGATTTTGCCCCCTAGAAACTAGGTAAGTTGATTCATCCGAATTTAGTTGTAAAAAGATTCGCATTCATCTTTTGACATTTTGTTTTCTCTGCCACCTCCTCAAATGTGCACCCAGCCCCAAGTGACTTTGTCACCAATCCATAACTGACAAAACTAAATATGAAACTACTTTCTTCAAAAATGATTATGACACTCATCATGCACAAAAAAATTTATATAATTCTTTCAAAATGTGACAATGTGCTTGAAAACATTCAAATACACATGTCAAGACAAGTGTTTTTTTTTGGTTTGAAAATTTGTACAAATGTGAAAAATAAATATGAAAAGGGAATATTTGATTATTTTTTTTGAGAAAAAATCATTAGATTTGAAAATAATTTAAAATGATGTTACGACATTTCCCTATTGGTTTTGGTTTGGTAACAATTTTTCAAATGTTTAGATAAGTTCCTAGAACATGTCATCATTTAATGTGAGATCTCTTTTGAGTTCCTTATGACTAATGTGATGTTAAAAAATGAAAAATAAATAAATAAATCACGACAATTTTTTTTTTTACAACAACATGATGATGTAATTTAAAATAGATTTTAAAAAAATTTCCCCCTAGTTATGACCAAAGTAATGTTAAATCAATCCCATTGTATCAATTTTCTCTATCATGTTGTGTGATGTAAGGGTTAGTTTACTCCTCAAATTTTAATCATCTTAACCCCAAAACTAGAACATGGTTCAACCGAACTAAAATGACCCTACTATCCCTTGGTGCGAATTGAGTTTGTGCAAAGAATGAGCCCCCTCTAGGAGGTTATTTGGTTGGGTTTAGGTGGATTTACACCAAGAAGAGAGGCTTTCTGGGTTACTTTGGTGTGTCTTCCTGGGTGGTAACTACTTAAAGCTAATAATCTGCCCAATAGTGCACCTCATTTGTTTCCCTATTTTTTCTTGGTGTAACTAGAGGAGCACATTTGAGTTAGGAATCTGGTGAAAATATACCAAATCAGCAAGGCCTATCAATTGTGTATACAGAATCAGCACCCACGACGATGAAAGGCCAATTCAGCATGAGAATTAGTCGATTCAAAGGGAGAATAAGACCTAACCAGTTAACATATGTGCACAAACCTGGCAAGGGTTGCTGTGCAAGGAGAAGGCTCTAAGCCTACAGAGAAAAGAAAGAGACATGTAGTTTGTCAACTAACCATGGGATTTGATTGCATCAAGTTTGGAGTTTAGCTTTTGTCTTTGGTTCCTCATGGGGACGGAATCTTCATGCACCTAAAGCCCAAGCTTGGCACATGTCAAGCATATAATTCATCTACATGGATGAACATGCTTGTGAACATTTGATTTCATATTAATGAATTTAACCATTTGGACGAAAATTGTGATGTTTGAAAATTGTGAAGGAAATCCATTCACAATTAAATGTAATATATTTGAAAATATTTACATCCAGCTCCATATGATGTTTGTGATATTATGAACTTTTAGCAAAAGTTCATAAGGTTCAAGTTAGAATTGAGGAGAGGAAAGTGCCATACTTGTTCATGCATCCCATACCCAAGATTCTAGGGGAAAGGATGTATAAAAGTAGGATATCTTTCAGTATGGAGAAAGAAGAGCTAGGCGGAGAGGACAAAGGAGTCCTTGATGGTGGAAACGATCTCACAAATTAAGCATTGTATGTGAACATTTGGAATTAATGCAGTGAAGCTAGCAAATATTGATTTTGGAACCATGCAATGAAACTGGATAGGTAAGATTTTGTCATTCTTTAGAATCAATGAATATTTTGAAAACCTTAAAGACCAAGGCATTACTGATTTCTTATTTTGCTATATTCTATTTAAATTAAGGTGAAGAGGAGTGGGCATCATTTTGGGTTTAGGGTTTCGGATTTATCATTTTGAAAGTAGGTCCTTAGGTAGTTTACACTTTACACTTGAATGTTAGGGCCATGGCCCAATGAACATTGTGGCAATTTACTTTTTGGACAAGAAGCCATGGCAAAGCTCACAAAACATCATGGTACTTTACTTTTTGGATGAGACCTTGGCAAAGCCCACAAGTCTTTGAGGTGTAAATAACACAAGTCACACCTACCTACATTTGGGACTACTTTTGAAAAGTTTCAAAAAAAATTTCAAAGTTTTTTATAATTTTTAAAATATTATTATGTCAAGGTTTATGTTAAAAAAAATTTAAGTATATGTAATTTTCAAAAAGTTTTGAAATCTATTTATAAGTCCTTTTAGTGTTAAAAAACATGCATTATAGTGCTTAATGAGTGCTTTTGAAAAGTTTATTATTATTCGAATATTTTTCAAATTAATTCACATGTTCCAATGATATATTTTGAACTTTACTATACAAAAAAATCTTATATTTTCAACACCAAATTAAATTACCACTTCTAAACGTGAAAAACTAAGCATTGGTTACACTTGTTGCGACTCATGTTAGTGTGATTACACCCTTTGCCCAATGAATGTCATGTTACTTCATTTTTTAGATGAGATCATGGCAAAATCACATGTCATGGCCCAAGAAACATCACGTACTTTGCTTTTTGGATAAGATCATAGCAAAGCTCACAAGCCATGGCCCAAGGAACATCATGGTACTTTGCTTTTTGGATAAGATCATAGCAAAGCTCACAAGCCATGGTCAAGGGAATGCCATGCTACATCACTTTTTAGATGAGACCATGGCAAACCCCACAATTCATGGCATAAGGGCCTATGTTCCGATGTAAGCTTGAATGGTTATACTAAATTATATTTGGCTACACTAGACTAAACTAAGCTAAATTTGGCAAAAGTAGGATATTTAGGTTAAACTTGGCTATACTTGAATATATTAGGCTAAATTGCTTATATTAAACTATACTTGGTTAAACTAGGTTTTATTAAACTAAATTTGGCAAAAGTAAATTATTTAGGTTTAACTTAGTTATATGTGGCTAAACTAAGCTATATATGATTATATTAGGTTTAATTTGGTTATATTAAATTATATTTGGTTAAACTAGGCTATACTAGGTCAAATTTGGCAAAAGTAGATTATTTAGGTTCAACTTGGCTACATTTGGCTAAACTAGGTTATAATTGGTTATATTAAATTATATTTGGATAAATTAAAAAATATTAAACTAAATTTGGCAAAAGTAGGTTATTTATGTTAAACTTGTTTAAACTTTGTTATATTTTATTACATTAGGCTAAATTAGTTTACACTAGGTTAAACTTGGCAAAAGTAGGTTATTTAGGCTATATTTGGTTAAACCAAATTATATTAAGCTATGATTGGCTATATTAGGTTAAATTTGTTAAAAATAGGATATTTAGGTTTAAATTGGCTAAACTAAGTTATACTTGGCTATACTTGGTTATATTAGGTTAAACTTGACAAAAGTAGGTTATTTAAATAAAACTTGGTTAAACCAGGCTAAACTAGGTTATACTTTGTTATATTATATTAAACTTGGATATATTAAACTATATTTTGCTGAATTAGGCTATATTATGTTAAACTTGGATATATCGAATTATATTTAGCTAAACTAGGCTATATTAAATTAAACTTGGCAAAAGTAAGGTATTTAGGTTAAATTTGGGTAAACTAAGTTATAATTGGTTATACTTGGCTATATTCATTAATATTTAAGTAAATTATATTATATTTTGTTAAATTAAACTATTTTAGACTAAACTTGGCAAAAGTAAGTTATTTAGGTTAAATTTGGCTTAAATAGGTTATTTAAGTTAAACTTGGTTATATTATGTTAAACTTGGCAAAACCCAATTGAATTTGGTTAAATTAAATTATAATTGGCTAAACTAGGTTATTTGAAGTAAAGTGGATTACACTTGGAAAATTTTGATAAAATTAAGATATTTAGGCAAAAATTGAAGAAATTAAATTATTTAGACCAAACTTGATAAAATTTGGATACTTAAACTAAAATACTCAAAACTTGGTTAAATTTGGTTAATTCAAGATATTTAAGTTAAACTATGTTAATTTAGTATATTTTGGTTAAATTTTATTGGATTGAATTACCTTAAAAATTTAAGGCAAGATTAAGTTATTTGCTAAGTTAAATTAAACAAATATACATAGATTAAATAAGGCTACTTAAACTAAACTTATAAACTAAATTTAATGGAAGTTAATTTGAAAAGATAAATTGAGGATGTTAAACTTAGAGGGTTAAATTCAATCAAATAAAATCTAAAGGTTAATTAAAGTAGGTTAAACCAAAACCAAACCTAGGTTAAATGTAGGCCAATTTGTACTAAATTTAATTACATTTTCATATTTATTTAAATTTTTTACAGTTTGCGAAACAACATCACTATATTCAACATGACTATTAATTGTGTAGTCATAATTTATAGTCATAAAATTACCTATAATCATATTTATAATCATGTAATCTTAATATTGGTTGTAGTCAAAATAATGACAATGACTAAAGTCCAAATATAACTACATGATTATACTTGGACAATAGTCACAAGCTATCCTAATCATGAAAACCATGTTTTGGCATAATGAATTTATGACTACAAAGATGGCATGCACAACGACTCTCTTTACTTGAAATCAGACATGCCTCACCAGAACTTAAATTTGATTTACGATGGATTTGATTGAACTTGAGATTCAACCTTGGTTAGATTTCTTGTCCTAAGTAAACATTAACCAATCTCCCTAAATAAAACCTAAAATAATGCACTTGCATTTTTTGTGGATCTCAACAATAACACCTCAAGTGCTCTTGCACAAAACATTTCAATGTCCTTGATGCATAAGAATATCAACACTTAGCTATTCCTTCCAACTTAGACCATAAAACCACCAAAGGAATAATATCTAAGTGTGCAGTTGGATTTGATTGGATTGCACCTCTAGGTGAGTCTGGCACAATTTTAAACACTATGACAACATATTCAAATACAATCATAGCATGCACACTAACACTCACACATCTAAGGGCCATTTTAGACAAGGGTCCAAGCCCCAAAAACCCAAGGACCAATTTGAAGCAAATTGAACCTTGAATTAGACCTTTTCTCACATTTAAAATTTCATTTTTTCCTAAGGTATAATGAGTGCATCTAAAGGCATGGGATCCAATTCAAGGGTTTAATATCAAAAATGTGTGATTGACATGTGAGAGGATTAGGTTAACCTTTGGTCTTTTCTCTCTTCTTTTTTTCATGGTTTTTTCTATAATCTGTTTTTTTTTTCCTTTTTACTCTTACTACACAATGAATGAGCGTAGGCACAAAATATTGGTGGCTCTTGTTTTTACTATGCATCAAGTGATTGCACAAGTGGTTGCATTGTAACGAGTAGCTATTGGATAACATTGGAATATGATGAATGCAATGTTGTTTTTCATGGAGTTTGTTGACATGGCATCAAGAGTTTGCAACATGTGAAGGTTTGAAAGGGCGATGGGAGACATGAAGAATCAACTTTTGGGGAGCTTTTATGAAAAGATGTTTTAGCAATGAATAAGGTTAAGCTATGACACGTTTCGTTCTTTGATTAGGGTTGTGGGTCCAAGTCTTGAGTGAAAAAATACACACATGAAAGAAAGTATCCCTATTGAAACTAGAATAACAATGGCTCTTGCACAACTAAATAGTAAAAATTCTTTGCAAATGTGTAGGGAGGTCTATGGTGTTATAGAAAGTACAACATTAATTATAGCAAAAAAATTATATTTAACAATTATAAAGCATTTGAAACCATTGGTGATCCCAAAATTGACTAGAAACAAGATGAAAGAAATCACTATTGATTTTGAAAGCTTGCATGGAATTCTATACATTCTAAATGCCATAAATGATAATCACATTCCAATTATGCATTATAATTCAAATTGCTTTGACATGGACTAGGCTTTGGAAGCTCAAAAAGATGAACAAATTGAAACAAATACAACATTTGAGAACTTGAAAGGAGCTAATTTTTTTGGGTGACTGAAAAAACAATCAAACAAATGAAAAGGTTACATCCAAGGATGGTAGATGGGAGATGATAGAAATGACATGGAAGACATGGAACATCAAGGTGAAGATGAAGATCATGTGTTGACAACCATGGAAAACAATCCCAACAAGAAAGCAAAAGAAGAAAAATTCAAGAGGATGTTGATCGAAAGCTATCACAATTCATGAGGTTTTAGCAAAAAACTTCTTTGAATCCAATTTGAAAAAAAAGGCAACATGCCTTCCTAAATACATCTAATTATGGTTACGAATGACTCATAGGTTCACAACTTATATAACACACAATTTATCTATGAGACATCTAATTTGGGCATCCATGTTTCTCAATAAAACATTGGTTTCAGCAAATTGTTGTAACATGGTTGTATTATTTTCAACCATGGTTGAAAAATGTTCATACACATTAAACTTTTGTTTTTTGTTTTTTTTAAACCTCATCTAGGGTGAAATGTTTTTCCATTAGTTCATTTCATTCATCCCTTGAAACATTATCAAAATATGTTTGGGATTTTTGACTACCTACAACTTCTTCAATTTCAATAGTAGAAATGTTCACATGCTTCATCACATTTTTACTTTGATGCCATCAATAATCCAATGCATCATAAAAGGGACATTCATGACGATCATTACTTGAAATTCCATTGGCAATCTTGTCATCCTTGTATTGTTTGTGAATTACATTAAACTTCCACTTGTAAGCAATTGAAAACCTTGAGAATCCAAGGATGGAAACCAACATTTAGGTGTGGAGCTTCAACCATGTATCCACCCCATAAAAAAAACCCAATTGAAGTAAGAAACCATGAAATACAAGCTAAAAACAATCCTAAAATTTAAAAATAAAAAATGCAATACATGGATAAAGCAAATTGAAACATTTCAAATTGTTTGAAATAAAGATGGCTTGGTGATTAGCTCATCTCCCTTCCATAACTCAGTTGGCTAAAGGTGGTAAAGCAAAGACCAGTTGGGAGAATGCAAAGCAGATGGCAAAACCTTTCTTCTTGAGCTTCCAGATAATTTTATTACTAGTTTTTATGGATATAATTAGGGTTTAGGTTTTCTCTTGTAATAGGAAAGGAAGTGGAGGTGGAAATAGAGATGGTAGAAGGCAATAACGAGACATGTCCAATGTAATTCAAAATTAAAGTTATAACTCCAAACTGGCCACATTCTTTAGTAACGACAAATGAAAACATGACAACCCAAGAATCTAGAAAGGAAAAAGCATAGAAAGTTGTTGGAAAACTTTTCAACAACTCCAGAGCGCAGTCGAAGAGCGAAGGAATGTTCACCATAGCCCTTTTGAAAAAGGATCAAAATATTTTCAAACAATTTTGATAAGTAGCAACAAAGGTGACAATTTTGGGTCAAATCCAAGGTCCCAACCCTAGTCTTAAAGCTTTAAGAGCTTGGGCCTTCTCAACATTACATGATTTTCTTAAATCCTTTGCTCAAGTAGGAAAAGGTTTTTTTGAAACAAGATTTTCCTTTGCATTAGGTTGTAAACACACTTTTGAAAAAAAATCAATTATGAAGGAACAAATGTAGTTTTTTCAACGTGACATCCTAGTTTTTCTTCAAACAAAGAGGAATCAGTAGCTCTACTCCAATATCCATTGTGGGTACAATTCCTAGGTTTAAGCTAGTACCTTAGAAATGACTATGATCAAAGAGCTACTAGATGGTGGGTAAACTATTTTAGATGAGGAGAACATAAAGCAATACGTTTAATCTTTTTACCATCACCTATACATAAAAGATCCTCTAATGGAGAACAATATTCAAGCGAGACTATAATGTCTCAATAGTGTACCAACAATAATAATAGAAGATCAAAATATGTTCTTACTAAAAAAGTTCTCAAACATTGAGGTGCATAGGGCAATAATAGATCTTCCCAAACATAAGGCTCTAGGGGTAGATGGCATCCCTATGGAATTCTTCCATGAAATGTGGCAGGAGATAGGAAAGGACATCAAAAACCTTTTGCATGAAACATTTCAAGAAGGAAAGGTGCACAAAGAGCTTAAGGTTGGTCTACAATCACTCATCCCAAAGTTAGGGGATCATAGTTTCATCACTAATTATAGACCAATCTCAGTGTTGGAACCTTGTTGGGATCAACATACAAGATTGCTTCAAAAACATTAGCTAATAGATTACAATCATCTTTACCCTTATGGATAACACTAACCCAAAAGGGTTTTGTTTAGGGTAAATTTATTTTGGACAATGTGTTTTTAGCTCTCGAGGCAATGGAGTGGGCGAATGAAAGTGACCAAGACCTAGTCATGCTTCTTCTTGATTTTGAGAAAACATACGATAGAATTAATTGAACATTTTTGCAAGAATCAATGAGAATGTTAAGTTTCTCAAACCAATGGATTCAATGGACAATAACATTGTATGAAAAACCAAAGACTTCAGTGGTGGTGAATGGAATGAAACGAAAATCCTTTCAAATGGAGATAGTAGTTTGTCAAGGATGTCCCATAACACCTTATCTATATCTCTTTGTAGTAGATGTACTAGGTTATATGATTTCTAATCCAAGATATGGAATTGAAGGGTTAACTCTTCCTGATGGTACTCAAATTCAAAATCAAATGTTCACAGATGACACAATGATGTTTCTAAAAGGGAACCCAAACAACTTGTAGAAGACATTCCAAGTTCTTCAAACATTGTGTGAAGTTTCAAGAAGGAAGGTTAATTGGCACAAGTCATGTGCCATATGGGCTTCCAAGAAGAATGGTCTTGGGGGAAGACAAAGGGTTGTTTTGGTTAACACCAGATACTAAATACCTTGGGTTCCCAATCAACTTTAGAATGTCATAGAAGGAGAAGGATAATAAGGTGTTGTAATTAGTGAGAGAGAAGTTAGCATCTTGGAGTTCTAAATGCATGTTAGTTGTTAGAAGGATACTAGTTACAAATTAGGTCATCCTTGCATCTATGTGGTACACAGTTTCTTGTGCGAACATATTTCTGTCATTTTAAAAGAAAGTCAAAAGCCTTGTTCACAACTTTGTTTGGTCAAGCAAAGCAAATAGTAAAGCCAAAACCAAAGCCAAGGTAACATGGGATATAACCATACTACCATTGATTAAAGTTGGGATTAAAATATTAGATATAGAAGCTCAAACATTTGCAGTTCTTACAAAAATGTTGATTCAAGGTTTTAATCTAAGACCAGAACCATGGAAGATCTTCATTCACCATAAGGTGGATCAATTGAGATAGAACTATAAAGGATAGTGGCATCCCACAACATGGCGGTTAATGACAACTAAGAAAGTCATAAACCAAGGATCTCCTTGTGGCAAGGGATTTGGACAGCATGGTGTAAGGTATGAATGGGGATCTCCTAGTAGGAACCAACAACTAGGGAAAAAATGCTCCGTCAACCATTGTTTGGTAACATGAAGGTTAGTAGCCAAGAGGGTTTGCCTTGGGGTCTTGAACCTAAATCAAGATTTTGTCTTTGGGCTTCAAAAGGGATTCAATGCTTAGAAGACTTATGGAATGAGGTTGGGAACAATTGGGAGTCCTTGAGGAACTTTAAAAGGATTACTTGATCAAAGAACACGGCTAAAAAGAGAGAAGCTCTCATTCATAGTGTACCTTGGGATTTTAAATGTCCAAATCCTCCTCCTAAGCCATCTCCAAGTGAATGGAGGGTATTAGATATTCCTCAAGATCATTTAACTATTCAAGAATTTTACCATGTTCAAGGGGAAAGAAATGGTAGAATGTTGGCTATAGTTTATAGAAGGGTGGATAACTTATAATTGCTTGGGAATGTTCCCCAATGCCATGTAGAAATTCCTAATAGGAAACCAAGGAAGCTCGTACCTTGTTTAAAAATAAGGGTTAAGGAGTGTGTGTGGAATTTAACCCTCAACATCAACCAACAAACGATCAAACTATCTGGACCTTCAAATTTGGGGTCATTCAAGAACTTCAATGGGATCCATCTAAATGGTTGTGGCAAAGGCCCTTGAGTATGCCTCCAAACAAATTCTTCAATTACACAACAAAAAGAGGGTATTGAATAAAGGTTACAGAATCGTTGACACCCATGACGATGGATGCAACCCTTTAAGAAAAGGGATACACATAAAAGGAAAGAGGCAAAATATATCAAAAAGTGTGGCACCCCTGGCTACCTAGGAAGGTGTCATCTATGTTATGGCTTACAATGGAAGAAGGATTCCCAAATGGGGCATGGTGCACAAGAATAGGTCATCAAGGGATTTGTAACATTTGTGATGATGGTGTCTTAGAGACCTTAGAGCATGGGCTTATGAGGTGTGTAGTAGTTGAAGAGGCATGGAGTAAGTTTAGGGAGCTTAGGGTTAGATATGCTATTTTGGCAAGGCATAGTTCATGGGAGGACATTTTGTTGGGTGAACTTCAACCACCTTGTAATGAAATTACAAATGAAGAGGAAATAGAGTGGGACATTGGTAAGTCCTACATCATCACATTGTCAATTCCTTGGGATATTTTTAAGTCCTTTTTATTATGGTTCATTTAGTGTCAAAAATGTGAACAAGACCTAAGAGAAGGACATTTTCAACTAGGTTACACTATGTTTCAAGCATGGCAAACCAAAATTCAAGTGGAAATGGTAGCTTGGAAAAAAGTTCACAGGTTCAAAAGATCTATAGGTAAGCAAGAATTTTTAGTTGTTAAATTTAAAAAAGTTTGGACTCATGGAGGCCTATTGTGCAAAGATATACGCACATTCCAATGGCAAATAGTTCCCAATTGATTTTTTCTTCCCAAACATATGGTAGACTATAGAATGGGGTTTCTCATCCACCTAGAGGTTCAAATGTATAGTAACCAAGACATTGGCCCCAATTTTGATAGCCACAGGGTTGAGGAAATAGGTCGTAGAAGCCCAAAACCCAAAAGTTACCAACCATCTTTGGGGGAACCAGAGAATGAAGAAACTTTGATACACCAAATTTTGCGAGTAGTTTTTGAGGACCTTCACCAAGAATTAGCACAAAAAAGTGAAGAAGACTAACACATTATCAAACATTAGTTATGATGATCAACCAGGAGATTCTCAGGCTTCCCTTAATCTTCAAGAGGAGCTTCAATCTCCAAGATCACCACTTGAGATGTGAGAGTTTTGGGTCAATCAACATGCACAATCAACTCATAGGATCAGATATCTTCCATAGGGAAATTTGCATCAAACAAGGGGAGGTAAAGGGGAAGACACATCCCAATTGCATCCATAATCTCATAATAGGATACACGATTCGGATTTGAAAGCAACACCTAAAGAACTTCGCTAAATGCACAACAAATGGAAAATTTCATCACCCCTAAGACAATAGATGCGATTTGATGAGGATTTTCCTCCTAAACCTTCTCTTTGAAGAAGGCAAGATCATTCAATTAAGCTCAATGCTCAAACTACCTCACATGGGCAACAAATTAAAGGGCATGGTACTTCTTTTGAAACCCTATTTAGAGGACCACTCTTCATGCTTACTAATGAAAATCCTCAGGATAATCAAGATGCTACTCATAATCTCCCTCTCCGAGTATACACTCGTAGAATTAAATAGTAGATTGTTTGATGAAAAAATTTCTTTCCTTGGTTCCTTTGTGATTTGTTGGTTTTTTTGGTGGCCTTTTCCTCGGCTTGTTTCCTTTCTTGTCTGCCTTTGCCTTTTTTGATTAGGTGAATTAGCTTTTGCCACCTTCTTCTTTCTCCTTTGTGGCAATTTGTTTTTGGTTTTGCCTAGGCTTCATTTGGTTTGTATTTTATTTTTCTTAACCCAAAAAAGGATTTCAACTCATCTCCCTTCCTTTAAGGAGATGAAAGTTCAATCCTCATGGTGGCCAAATTGAACAAGGGCAAATGGTGGGAAAGGGGGGGCAAGGGTAAGAGGCAAAGGAAAAAGGCAAAAGAAAAGGCCTTTATAAGGCCCAATTGGCCCAATCAAAATTTAACTTATTGCAAATTTTTCTTTTATTTGCTACAAATTTCAAACATAAAGTCAAATTATGTTGACATGTGTAGCTAGGGTTTCAAAATTAAAAATTCAAGGATGAAGACAAATTTACCTTTTTTTTTTTTTTTGGACAAATTCAAGCTCCATTTCTCCTCTTAGGGCAATGAGGTGTATAATACTTCACCATCCACCCAATGCTTTCCAATTTTTTCACCTTTTTCATCTTTGCCTTTCACCATAATTGCCTTCTTTTTTAGTGTTTTCTTCTTGGAATGGGAACCAGTTTAAGGATTTCTTGTAAATCCAAATCCCCATCCACTTGTGAAAATGCTTCAACCCTCCAATTTCTACACCACCTTCTGATTCACCTCCATTTTGTGCATTTAGAAGGGCTAAAAATGCACTCCTTCTAATAACCACCTTGTGAGAATCCACAAAATTAGCCATGTCAATTCTATAATTGGTCAAAAATGAGGGAGCTTGTGTGCTTTCAATAATTTCTTTAATGCATAACATTTCTTCTATTCACACAAAATTTGAGCAACAAAGGTACAAGAAAATAGTGGAAAAGAGCAAGAAAATGAAAAAATGAAGAACCTTCAACCCTAGCTTGCATTTTGGTTCTCCAAACCATGAATTCTCCTTTAAGGTTTTTTTTTTTTGGTCCAAACCAATTGGTTTACCCTCCAAAATGATGCCATGTAAGTTAAATCACAATTTTATTTGTCTTGGTTTTGGATCCTTGTTTAAAAGCCTTGGGACTAATTTAAAGTTCTTGACCAATAGGAATGTTTGATTTCATTGGACCTTCACTACTACAAAATGTGGGTGCAGTTCATTAGTCCTCGTTCACTAAACTAGTGAATTCACTACTTTCCAACTAGTCCCCATTTACTAAGAACAAACTTGGGGTTAGCCCATCCCTTTTCATTGTCCCATTCAATTCAATACAAAAATTTCCCCTACAATTCCTACTATTAATATACATACCAGTTCTTTCCATCACACTTCCTTAATTCCTATAGCACATACCATCTTCTTGCCAACATCTAAAAGCATCATTTTTTTTGGGCTATGTATAGCCAAAAAGATAAATTAAATATTAAAATTGTTAAAATCAAGTACATTTTGAGGGTTTTAATAGCCAAAATTTGACCTAACTTTTTAAAAAAAGGGCCAATTTTTTATACATGGTTTAAATAGGTAGCAAAAAATATAAAAATATGTTTTTTTTCTTTCTTTCATATATTTTTTGTAGCCAAATTTTGCTAAATCTTGTTATGGATGATCACCATTTTGGCTACATCATAAAATTGACCCAAAAAATGTTGTCCAAAAGCTTCCCAAGTATCCATAGACATCAATATAAATACATCTTAACTAATTAAAATCATTAGCTATTAACAACTATAATGCAGAAAAGATTAGATTTTCCTCCAAAACAACCATTGGCAAAAAAATTTAAAGAGGATAAAAATTGCACCTTAACAACTAGGCCCTATATAGGAAGTTCAACCATAGACACCATTTAGTGTTATAGGAACAAAGAAGCCCCAACATCATTTTATTAAATATATTGCTAGGTTAGACCCTTTCTAATTAAGAAGGGGCAATATTTTTTTAGGGGAGGCCACCAAAAGTTCCCTCCAATTTCACATCTTGAAAAAAAAAACATGTATTTTGTGAATATATTTCTTACTCTAAAATTTTGGTTTACCATGTGGTATTCAATGCATTCCATCAAGCCTAGCCCTTTGAAGGAAGCTTGGCCTTGAAAAATTGCTAGTATGTATCACCAACATTATCCAATTATGCAATGTATGATTCCCTCCATGGTTTTCATCCACACCCATTTGTTGGAGAATGGCCCAAAATTGCCTTTGTGTGAACTCACTACAAGATTACCAAAGCAAAAGCCCAAAGCATTGTGGAATAATCCGCAATTTTAAAGTGTTTATATTTTGGAAAAGCAAATGAATGAAGTGCAAATGGCTTGCATAAGTGGCCAAATAATGTTCATGTCACCAAAAGAGAAGGCAACCAAATCTATTGCTTACTGAATTGAAGTCAGAAACAAAATAGATAACTAAAAGATTTAGAGGAAATCACAAAACCATGATATTTGTAGAAAGATCATGTTCTCTAAAAGCTTCCAATTGCACCCATAAATTTAAAACATTTATTCTATGGACCTTAAGGAATCAACACCCTCTAACTTCTCACTCTCAAACCCATTAGTCTTCTTTTGGCAATTCACACACCCCACCATAAAACAACAATAAACAAGACATCCCTTCAACAAAATGAATTTTTCCCAAGAAGTTGTACAAACAAAAATGGAGGTTTAAATAACCCATTGACAAAATATCTTAATCATTTAGGGTTTGTCCATAGAAATTTCAATCCTTTTCCCACATATATGGGTGTCTTTCCCATCAACATAAAACCCATTGTATTCCTCAAAAATCTCACATTATTTCTCACAAAATAGTAAATTACCATCTAAATTGTTCATGAAACCCTTATAATGCTTCATCATCTTCCTTAATTAGTCCCTATACTATGCATCTAAACATATGTCCCTTTGAGAAAGCCATGGCATAGTGGAGATACAAGGCTTTCAAAAGAAATTTTGCACTTGACAACTAGGCATTCCTCCTAAAAATCAATTAATAGCCACATTCTTAGACCATCACAACCAACAATAGACACTAAAAACTTACTATTCAACTAGCCTCCAAGTAACAATACAACATCAAGAAACTTAGTTATGCCCTTTAACATCTGAAGCACCTCCTTTTATACAACTTTGTTCATCACTTCATAATGCACATCATCCAAACACAATGCAACACACCACACATATCAACATTGAGTGTTGTTTTACCAAAGAAACAACACACCAAAGCTCATAACTTGTAATCAACAAAGTGCCACAAAAACAGAATAGAAAAAAATGAAGAATAATTGATTCCTCAAATTTTCATGATGACCAACTGTCTCCACATTTGACACTTTATGCCAATCACACTCTACATGACATTTCATCCATTAGGGTAATTCCTCATCCCACCTTCCAATTAGGTCTTAATCACATAGCAAAAAACCCAAATACAAGTCCAAGTCACATTCAATTTGTTGAAACTTACAATATTATAAAACTTGCAACTTTTTTTAATAAGAATGTTAACAATATGTTGTTTGATGAATAACAATTTTTGATAAATTTCTCAACCATTTTTGTGATCTCTATCCCTATTGGTGATGTTCTTGAAAGATTGACATAAATGTTCAATTAATACACTAAGGACAAGATTTTGTGATCAATTTTGAGGTTTGTTCAATGTAGTCGTTTTTATTTTGGTTTGTTTTCTTTCTAATTAAATTATGTTCTATAGATTTTTTCATGCATTTTTTTATCAAGTTGTTGGCATTTTGTTTTAAATGTTTGTTTTGTTTATACTCAAATTGTGCTTGTTGAATTTGTTGATGAATTCTTCTTTTGCAAGTTGTAATTAGCAAGTTGGCAATTCTAATAGGACTAACTTGTTTTGATAATGGTTTTGGGCATTGTCACCTCCCATTGGTGACAATAAAGAAAAATTTGTAAATGTTACAATAGTAGGAAAAATCTGAAACTAATTATTAAAATAAAAAAATTGGATTAACAATAAATTATACCAATCCTTTAACCTTTAGGCTTTAGATTTTTAAAAAATTCCAACAAAACCAACAATCAAAACTGTTATTTCATAAATAGTCAAATAGATTATATTACGGTACAAGTCAGGTTGAAAAATAGTTAAATTTCAGGTTGTATATTCAAATTTTACATTAGCACTAGATTATAAGAGTAAATTTTATCAGTAAAATTGAACACTCAAATTAACAAGTAAATAATATTATTAATTTTAAATTCAAAAAATTTCAAATTAAATCCAAACCTTAAGTGTTAATATTTTATTGTAGTAATATATTTTGGAATTTTAAGTTGAAAATCAAATAATATTGAAATTTTTGGAATTGAATTTTATCCATATATATAACACGGCAAGTTTTTGAAATTTTTTTATTCAACAAGTAAATAAGATTATGAATTCTATAATATAAATTTATTTGGAGTCATAAAACAAAACAAAACACAAAGATTGTTGTAAACTATATAACCAAGTAGTCCTAAACCTTAATCCCTAATAAATAAAAACTTAAATAAACATGATTATATATTAATTAAAAATATAAATATTTAAATGTATTAATATTTTACAGCTTTAATTCCAAAAAATAAAAATAGTGTGCACTTTGGATTTGAAATTTGTTTCAATTGCATCTCATGCAAATAATCAATCAATTAATAACTATAATTTAATCAAAGGATAAATTACAACATGCATAGATATATTGGATTAAATAAAGTTAGTCTCCAATGATTCAATAATTTTAATTATAACATGGGTGAATGTTTATTTGATGCAATTACATATTTATTGAAAATGCTTAAATAGGTTTAAAATTATATGAAGCAACAGTATGTCTCATTTGCAAAAATGTTTGAACTTTGGCACACCTCAAGTCTTAGAATGTTGTAAGTGGGAATTAAATTTTGAAGTTTCACATGATTTGTACCATGGCCAAGCAAATGAAGAAACTTATACTGTAATACCTAGGTAGCTTCAACACTAATTATATATTTTTAGTTTTGCTAAATTTTTTTTAAAAACCGATCTTTATGTCGAAAAACTTGAAAATCCTATAAATGCAATCAAAATCAAACCCACACCTTGTATACAAAATTCACATTAACTTTGATCAATCTAACTAGAAGTACAAAAATTAGTTTATTAAAAAATTATTATTTTATTGTATTTACTCATTATATGTTGAAAATTTCAAAATCACATATTGTAGTGTTGAATCAAAAACTTCAAATTATATTAATTATTTGGCACTATTGTGCCAAAGCCACCAAGGTATTATAGTATACACAAAATGTCAACATATACTTTAGATGGTGGATTATGGGGTGATTTCACTAGTATCTATTGGATATCTAAATATTTGCAATGTCCCATTCATGTTTAAAATTAAAAAAATGGTTGAATAATGATGAAAGTTGAACAACAAAATGAACCAATACCTTTAAACCTTGTATATTGAAATAGTCACTTTGAACCTATTGACACATATTATCAAATCACAAATATTTAAAGTAGTCATAGTCATGATGCAAAAAGAATAATCTAACAACAACAATGTGAATAAATAAATAAAAGTGGAAAAAAAAGATGTTGATAATAAAAGAAAAGGATTTAGTTGGAATTTTGAATTAAATAATAGTTTGTTGGAATTTTTAAAATCATTATAATTAGATGTCGCAAGAAATTACATTAACATCCAATCAAAAAACATCCACATCTTCCTTTCAACACATTACAAATTAAATGACATCTTAAATAACTTGAATATAAAGAGAAAAAATTGATGTTATAATCAATATTTTTTCTAAATTAATGAACATGTTAATAATAATATAATCCAAAACTTTTCAAAAATCAATTTACAATAAACAAATATATCATTCCCTAAAACAATTCATAACAAACCTAATGTGTAATCAAAGAGAATTTTTTTAAATAATGACAATAGCATGTTGCAACATCCATCAAATAGCTCAATAGACAAATCAATAGAAAATAATTTTCATAAAAATATTTATCTCAAAATTGATATTATTGAAAAAATGACAATATTCTTGGTGTTCAATGTAATCATGTTGGGACGAAACAATCCATAAATTTTATTTATTTCCTTTCATCAATTAACAACAAAATAGATTTTCAAGAAAAAGAATATTAAATATAAACAAGACATTACTAAACATGTATGACATTATTTTTGTCAAAGATTATGTTTTAGATATCAAAAAATTTATGCATCAAAATCATATGTTGAAAATTTCCTTAATGTGTTGAAAAATGAAAAGTTTATAGACCATGTATTGATGTGTAAATCTTGTTGAAAAACAAATGATATTGGTAAACCCTGAGACTTAATTTTACAAAATCATGTCATCAATAATAAACCAAATATGCAATGAAAAATAAATAAATAAATGCATCACATCTTACATTTGGACAACATGGAATGCATGTTCCAACAAATTTGAATCTTGTACAAAATGTATTAACTTGTATGCCATATGAAGATTATTTAATTTCTTTCTTTTAAAAAGAAAATTAAAATACAAATCTATATATATGTTTGATTATGTTTGAACTAACATAGTCATGAAAACATTAAGAGAAATTTACAAGATTCATTTTGCTATAAAATCAAATTGGCAAATTTTCATAGAAAGTTTGCAAATGCAAGTGAAAATAATGAATGGGAAAAGACGATTTTGAACAAACTTTTAATTTGCATAGCTCAAACAAATTTGAAGAAATGATAGAAAAAAGTTTTGGAGACACATTAAAACAAAACATATTGAATCGTGAACAAATTATTGAGGATGATTCAAATCATTAACAATTGTTCCATCATAAGGTTTTCAACCACTTGGACTATTTCATAATCCACATTTTGGAGCATATAAATTTTGACATTGTTTTCTTGACATCCAAATCCATCTTTTGCATATTCATATCAAAAAATAATACAAGTTAAATTAACAAGTGTTAATAGAAAAATTGCATATCATATAACAAATGAATATTTTCAAAACAAACAAAATTTGAATACTTTTTATATTACATTATACATGTATTCATATTCAAAAAGAAAAACTATAAGGCCAATCTCACAATTGAAATGTATCAAGTAATGTAAGTTCAAACAAAATATTGAAATTAAATTTAGGTTATAAAAAACTAGGTCATACAATAACATTTTTAGATTATTTAAATCATCTTCAAAAAGATGGTCTTGTAATGATTAGACAATTGGACCTCCATTTTTTAAAAAACATTTACCACATCTGTAAATAAGTGGTCTATTCTTGTGAAAATGTTAAAAGACTTACATATTGAACATGTTCAAAATAAAATAATAATAATGATTTACCAAACATGACATATCTTGTTAGAAATGATCATATTCCATGTGCATGTTATTATGAACATAAAATGAATAAATTTTGGATTAAAAAAAAATACCAATGTTTTGTTTGGTGAAGTAATTTTATTTTTTTAATAATAGAATTGTAATCAAAAGGTTTAGCTCATGATCACAGATTATTATGTTCAAAAAATGCTCCTAGGTTTGAAGTTTTTACATTAAAAAAATTGAATATGTTTTTGATAAATATTTAACAATTAGTCAAAATATTCTCAAATGCATCAACACAAATGAACATGTCGAAAAAAAATTAAAATTTTTGATTCCAATATCTTAAGCCTTTAATAAAATACACAAAAATATTATCAACTTTAAATGAAAAAAAATAATTCAAATCTTCATGAAATAACACCTAAATTTTTTGAGAAACTTGTTGATATGGGATTAGGTGCAGAAATTTCTTTTAAGTTTACAAATAAATGAAGACATATATTTAATGACTTTACAACCCACATTATGAAAATCAAGGTTGGTTTTCAAAACACAAACT
>Ga0209611_10001588_pt1 | contig 39135 bp, 28 predicted proteins | sample S1TSphgellanicum_3_FD_187693 | JGI IMG/M metagenome (GOLD analysis project Ga0209611, IMG submission 187693) | Host-associated microbial communities from peat moss isolated from Minnesota, USA - S1T2_Fc - Sphagnum magellanicum MG (SPAdes) (version 2) | ecosystem: Host-associated > Plants > Peat...
TCAAAACTTGGGGGGGGGGGGAACCAAAAATTTATCCAAACCCCCACAAAGTACCTAAGTAGGTATACACATGTGAGTGTCAAATTTTGAAAGTCCTACCCCCACCTCACATACCCTAAATAAGGATTATGCAAATACCCACCCTCATTTCATACACCTTTTTTCACTTTTCGAAAGTTCATAACTATAATGAACCCAAAGAATAACATGATGAGAAGGTATTTGGAAAAAACTTGGGTACTTCATTTATGGTATCCTTAGTATTGATATACATTAGGATTAAAGTTTAGGTTTTTAGTCATTTCCATTACCTCTCTCTTTTTGGGACTTTTGCAATAATTGATTATGAATGTTGTCAAATATGGACATTGTGCGTTGTGTCTCCTTTCTCCTTTCCTTTGAATGTGAAGTTCAAGGTTCAAGTGTCTTACAATCTAACTGTCAATGTGATTTACTAACAATGAAAGCTTTGGAACTTTTGTCTAAACTCAAAGGTGTAAAAGGAAATAAGTGATTCCAACATTTATCACTCTTGCATTTTGTATTAAATGTTTAGAGTTTGCATGGGTCAAACTTTGGGTTTTTTAAACTTTTGAAGCTCTTTGGTTTTGGATTTTGGTTTGTCACTTTTGGTTTATTGACTATTCATCATATTGGGTCTATGAGGAAATGAGGCATGATAAAATGCTTGTGGAGCTTTGAAGTTCATCATTTTAAGGATTTTTGTTTTATATCTATCTATTGAAAATGCACTTTCACTTTCCATTTTGCTTGTTTTTTGTCACTTCCACTCTAAGGCCATTGCATTCAGCAACAAGGTCCAAAGGTTTAGGGTTTGTGAGAGCCTCAAAGCTCTAACCTTACAACTTATGTCACCTTGTTGCCTCAACTTTAAAACAATTACATGAAGGAAAGAAGGTGTGAAAATGAAGTCAAAATTGGGGTTATGAATTGCAAATTACAAGCTCTATCAATTGTTGTTGAGCTTTGGCCTTGCATCTCTCCCATTTTTCAATTCTTTCACCTCTCACCAAATCCCCTTTGTTTTTTTTGTGACTTTGTGAATTTCTTTTTTTTCACCTTTCACCAAACCCCTTTTGTTTACATTTTTTTTGTGACAAGTTGTGAGTTTTTAACAAGTTCTATATAGGTTCCTCAAGTTTTGTTATGAACAATACATATTTGAGTCCCAATGAAGAGATGGTCCTAATGTTTGGAGGGCATGATAGTAGTATAAATGTTGAAAACATGTTGTAAGAAGATGGAGAGGTGCATCATGTTGAGGCTACTCATGTCCCTATTGATGATTCATATGTATCATATTTGCACATGACAAATTTGCGAAAACTAGCAATTACTTGGAAACTTCACAATTAGAATTCATTGATGTGGGTTTTTTTTTTAAATGAACAATAACCAACCAATGGCCCTTTCTCAAAACCAAAAATGTGGTGCATACTTTGCCATAGTGAAATCATGGGTTTTGAATTTTTGATATTATGCACTAGGTTATGAAAGGGTTTCATTGTTTACCAAAAATCAAATGGCATTATAATCATGAAGAAACATGTCAAGATTGAACATAATAACCTTAATTTTAAAACTTTTTTAACATGCAACCAATGTGGTTGTTGCTCCATTTGCCCATGAGCAAGCCAAGAATGGCATAGGCCACATCATTTGTGATTTTTGGATTTTATTTTTCTTAGTTCAGAAAAGATAATGAAACCCAAGTTGGTTTCTTAGAGGATTTGATGTTTTTTGTGATCAAAGGTTATTTACCCTTGAAAACTATTGAATCCATTTGGCTTTAGAGATTTGCTTATAGGTTACGCACAAAGGTCTATTTTTTGACATCTATCTACCCATTTTTTAAGGGAGTTGTAAGTATGTCATTCAAGCCTTTGAAGGCCCATTTGAAACTATGGAACATGGGACATGGAGGGAGCATGGAAAAATGGCTTACAATAGAACCAATCTAGCAAAACTCTTATTCATATTAGCATTACTTTTTTTCAAATAGGTTTAGAAGTTGAAATAAATGCAAACCTTTTACAATTTTATTAGTTACAATGAAATTTGAAAACTTTGCATGTTTGTTGTTGGTTTCCCCAATATTGAAAATGTTTCATACAAGGCATTTTTCAACCTTGCATTTTAAGACATGCAAAGAATCATCAACTATATCCAGTAAGGTTTCTCTACAAGAATTCAGACATTTTAAAGAACTTAAAAGGAAGTTAAGTTAAGGTTGTTTGTTGAAGACCTAGGAATGTATATCCAACTTCAAATGGATCCAACTTTAGCCTTGCCTCATATCACCTATTGCTAGAATTTAAAAAACCCAAAATTGGCATGTTCTTTGATATTTTTAATTTTAATAAACATGGACCCAACTATTATTAGAAAATTATGATACTCACCCCCACACTGGTCATAACTTAGAGATTTTTAAAGATCAACTATGGTAACAAAAAAAACATTTGGAACACACAAGAAAATGATTAGAAAAATCATTGAAAACTTTGATGGCATAGATGCGAACATGATGTGAAATGCTTGTCATAATTTTATTACTCATTTAACTTCTTTGTTTTGTTGAGACATAGTTTTCAACATGGAAGCAAGATTAACATTAGAATGTTATTCAAAACTTTTCAAGAAGTTTCCCCCCAACATCAAGCTTGAAGTTTAGTTGACAATCTTGCTTATAGATATAGTGAGAGTGTAAATTGTTTTAAATTGCATTAGGAAATGAGAGCATGTAATTATTAGAGAATGGGACGGCAATGATCCTTTGAAATCAAGATTTTTCAAAGGGAAGGTTGTAGGGGTTCCTTTCCAGGGGATTTTCTTTTTGTTTGATTCATGTTGTGTAGTAGGAGCACTATTTGGTTAGGAAACAATACTAGCGGATTCATTTGCATTGTTGTGTCTATTTAGGGTTTCAGGCTCTCAAGAGTGGTCTTACAGGATTAATATATGTCAAAGCTTGAGAGTACATTATGTGCACAACAAAGAAGAGGGCTTGAAACTACGAATTGTCGTCATTGTCACGATATCATGGGTGTCTATCAATTTGATCCGGAAAAACCCTAAATGAAACGCTCATCGAAGCTAAAAGAACCCTAGAAAAATGTGTTTATGTTTGGTATAGTCTGATTTTGCAAGCTTTTGGGTAGTTTTTCACATTTGCAAAGCAGGGAGGCAAAACATGGAGCACATTCCGTTGAGAAGAGGAGGAATGCCCCCTCAATAGTGTGTGGTGAGACTTGGGACTTTTTTAAGGTAATAGAGATGTGGATCTGGGTATTGGGTGTGGAGCTGTTAGGCTAGGATTAGCTTTGTCAAATATGCATGTAGTCCTCACAGCCATCTCCAAGTTTTCAAGGGGAACTGATTCTTTCAAGGCTATGTGATTGTCAGCACTTGTATTTTCTCTATGCCTACAAAAGTGTTGCTACCCATATTATATAGTGCATGCCACATTTTCTCTAGAGCTGATTGGGTCCAATCTACTTTCTTGCTCTCAACTCTTCCCCAAGATCCCATGTTTGAGGTAGTCTCTGTCCTCCCTCCAAGACATGTACTGTTCTTCGATGCTATTGAAAGTGTAGATGTCTACTATCCCAGACATCAAAGCAGAGTGACAATCTAACATCAAGCTTCTCATTTCAATGTGGATGCCAATCTGCATGAGTTAAAGTTAGGGTCAATGCCAACCATGAAGTGTTGGGCAATCAAAAGCTATGACTATGTTTTGCCTCGTTGTTTTTGTGAGTGTTGGGATGCAAGCAATAGCGTGGTTTTGCTTTCAAAGTTGGTTGGTTGTAGCAAATGCAATGTATTACTTTGGTAATCTTTTTAGGTTCTTGATTCCATTCTTCCTTCCATGAGCATTTGAGCAGTATTTTGAACAGAAAAAGAAATTTGAAGCAAAGGAGCTAGAATGGAAGCCTCATCTCCCCACTCCTGCCCCACCCCATTTAGAGAATAAATAGGGCCTAGTAGGTTGAGGCTTTTGACTTCTGCAGATTTCTACTACTTCATTATTACCTGATGACAATGAAAATCTTGACCCCAAACGCTTCAATCAAATTTCTACTTATATGTTCTTCATGATTTGTGGAAAATAGAAAAGCCTTGTGTGACAGCCATTCAATGCATGGTTTTTGCAGCTATAATCAAAGTCAAAGGAGGGTTCCAGAAAATACACAAAGTGATGCAATTACCACACTCACTCACATATCAGAGAGTCTAGCTCCAATGGATAATTCAGCAGCTGCAAGGCCTTGTATGGACAGAACTATTCCCAGTTATTTTGACAAGGGCTCTTCTACTCCCTTGTTGTTAGAGGCAGATACTTCATAATTGCCTCTGTTGAATAAGAAAGTAAGAGATTTATTCCATTTCTTCCTCAAGGGTTAATAAGCTTGTGGGCTCCACAATCTTCAGTTATCCATTGACCTAGTAGTGATTGATGGCAAGGTTGCCTACCTCCTGGTGCAACAGAGTGGCAGAATCTCTACATATGACTAGAAAGACAAAATTCTTTCATTGTGAGGTAGCACAGTCAACCTATTTCTTCATCCTTGGCTGGTGCTGTAGGTGTATCCAGGTTTTATTCTGAAGATGGTTAGCACCCCAGTTGTTGCTTCTTAGAGAGGCCTATGAAAGTCAATTATTTTGCATTTTCTTGTAGTTGTCTGCGTCAATGGATTCTTGTCCTCTATGGGCAGAAGCTTGAATTTTGCACTCCCAGATATATGGTCCACTTCTGCAGAGGTGCATGTTGGAAAATGTAATTTGCCATATGCAAGAGAGATGAGGACTTCCATCTTCCTTAGTTTGCACAATCTCTTGAATAGTTAAGTACATTTTGTTGTTGTAAGTAAGCAATTATGTGTGCACAATTGCTTATATTGCTTCTTGAGAGCCATGACACAAATTAGATTTCAACCTTGCCAAGGTTACTTACGGCTGCTGCAGAGAATGTGGTGTCTAAACTTGATGTGGAGTCAGAAACTTACAGGTCAGTAATGGAAGAATCAAGCCAGAATAAGGTGCGGTGAATACAAAATTGGAAGTGGGTAAGCTGCACAACATTTTGGCCAGTTATTGCCTGAGTTTAATGAGATTAATATTGAGTTTGCTCCTTGAAAGTTCAATTCAAGCTTTGGATATGAGGGGCTTGATTATGATTTCACAAGACAAGGTGGCTTGCCAGGGGTACAAAGAGGGAAGGTGTTGTTGAGTGAGACTTTCGTTGGTTTTTCATTGGTTAATCCGTAGTACTGCATTTTGAAAATCTTGTGAGTGAACTAGAATGGGTCCATTCACAATTCAACTAAGAAGGTAGCAAAGTTCAATGGAATGAGAAAGAAGAAATGGTAAAATCGCTATTGAAAACTCATAGAGCCAAATGGCTGAAAAGTACAATGGGAGACATCTTACATATCTTACAAAATGTGCTCTTAGCCTGGTGAATGCAAGGTGCATTGGAGAGACGATACTTAGTGTTGTTTATTAAACCATATGCCATTGGGGGTCTGTCAGGTCCATGCAGTGGCAGCAGACATGGCACATGTTATGCACTTGTGTAGGATGCTTACTTGTGTAAGGATGCTTGCCCACAAGTAGTGTACACAAGCATATGCTTTCATTGTTGAGGCTTCCTTCATCCCTTGAATATCATAGTGTGGAATCAAGAGGTAGTTCTACAATTTTTTTGTGTTCAATTCAATCCATTGCATGGCTGACCCAAATATCATTACTCGCCATCTCCATTTGGCCCCCCAGCCTTGTATATTGGGATCATCAAGTAAAGATGTGACCCCCCAGCCATGAGAATATAGGCGTTTCCAAATCTTTTCATTTCTTTTCAAAAACCAACTATATGGTTGAACCTAGTCTAGAAAGACTGTGTAATGCATCACAATTTTAATATTATCAAAAGGGTTTCACTCAAAAATATTGTCCTCCATACTGGATACTAAAACTTTCGGAAGTTTTGCAAGAAAAAAGTGGTATTTCATCAATATATTGGCTTGCTTTCAGATCCCCAAAAAGCAACATTTGTATAATCCGTGTTTGTGCTAATATTGCCATCACAAGAAAATCTGACTTTTCTACTGACCCATGAGTTTTAACATCGAATAGATACAAATTTTATACAAATGAAAGTCATATGTGTGTCTTCAAATGTTAATGGAGGGTTTGATTAGACATGGCACTCAAAACTGTGGGATTTGCTATCACCTTTGTCCTGCTGGCAATGCCATCCACTGAAATCACTTGTAGAAATCTCCTAGTGTATTTGGAACATTATATCCATGAAGATTCCTGCTAGAAGTCAGGAGGGATATTACAGCTGCTCCTTTAAGAACATGAGGGATCTTACACCTATAAGTAGGTGTAAGATCCTTCATTCTCAAGGAGTAGGTGTAAGAAGCCTCCCCCACATACGGCCCATGATCTACATCCATGATAATCTTCACCTCATTCATTAGGATGGGTAAAGCCCTCGTGTGGGGCACATTCCCAATAGCCAAGATAGTGGGTTGGCTTGCTGCACTTTGCCCAAAACACCAAAAGCATAGAACAAACACCAAAGAGAAACAAGAGAGAAAACACCCAGAACTTACTTTTGATGAACCTACATGACTTACAACTGCATCAATCTCACATACATTTAGGATTATGAAGTGAAAGATCCAGGATCCAAGGATTAAGGTATATGGGTAAGAGGGATTGCAAACTCTCACACACTAAAATGCAACAAATTTGACAAACAATGGCAGGGGTTGGCATACACCTACAGGGTATCAATGGGCCGCACTTGATCCTGAATGAAGTATTGTTTGGTTCAAGCACCTTCTTGGCAATCCAGCTGCGCCACTTAGAAGCACATTTCATGACCAGAGTTGCCCCTTATCAGGTTTCCCATTCCTGATGTCATAGCTGCATTTGTGACATGCAAAATTTGGGCCCAAATGTTACTGCTACACAATCTTCACAAGCTTGGAAGAAAGTATTGTCATTCAAAAGATTTGTGCATGTAATTCTGTTTATAGAAGCAGATTTCACCAGTGAGATAATGATGCAATGCAAAATACAATGTCATCTCCAAATGGCAATACCTCTAATGTATTCTGTTTTGGTACATCCTTCAGGGCAGGTGCTCCAATTATGAGGCCATTTGTATTGAGAACCATCCATATTTGCAATGTAAGTCAGCCTGAAGAGAATTGAGAGATAACATGATAATAACATCAGAGAATTTCAGATCCAGTGATACACTAGCAAACAGGGAAAGGAAAAAATACCACACAGTAAAAACCAAGGAGATCATGTTCCTCGTACCTTCAATGGCAACATGTACAGTAGTGACTTGTGACCAACTACCATAACAGACACAGACTTCCACTCCCAGAAGTGAGTAGAGGCCAATGTCAGAACATCCCCACTAACCCTGGGATATATTTTTGTTGCTCCTGGCAGTGGGTGTCAACCAATGTCAGACATTTGTTGACATATGGAAGATCCAGTCATGATCCTGGCTAGATCAACAAAAATATAATGCAGATTACAAAGGAAACCAAGAAGAAAGGGGAACACTACAATAAGGGAAAGCCAAATAAAGAACCAAATTCCAAAAGAGGATGGCAAGAGAAACAACACTGAAAGCTTTAAGAGCCTGATCTTTTGAGGACAAAAGAACATGTTCTCAATTTTTATTTATGTCCTCAAGGGTGTAGAGTATGCTCTGTCTATGGAATATCCTCCATAGCAGGTCATCCCACTCAAAATCTGGTATAATCCTCAATCACGGGTTATACAAACAATTGACCAATCGAGAATTGGACTGGCCTGTTCCTATGAAAGCTAAAAGCTATTTAGTAACCTCAAGTCAAGCCTAATCTCTTAAAGTAACTCCTGAATGCCATCAGCCATGCAGCTGCTTGCCAAGTGCACAGTCGCAGCTCTAGACCTATTTTATCCCACAGCTTCCAGAAAGATGACAGTGGCCCTCTTCTCACTGACTCAGAGACTGCCTGTGATGACTTCCTTGCCACTATCAAATACGTGTTAACTGGTGTACCCTGCACAGAATGCCAGTCCATGCAATCAGGGTCTACACGGAACAGCTTAATGCTCAAAATTCAATAACTTGATTCCTAGACTTGAGAGCAAAAGAAAGCTCTCAAACTTTGAGAGTCATAGACGTGCTAATTTGGTTAGGAGCAAATCAAAATTGTAAAATTCACAAATCATCATATTGAGAACCTTTCCATACTGACGATGCAAGTTGACCTGATAAAAAGGTCATTCAGATTTCAATCACAAAGACTCAGTCATGGTGTTAGCTAACACTCAAGAAATAACTCATTAAAAAAGGTCAATTTTATCCTGATTAAAGCTGGAACAAGTAAGCTTCATTTCATGCATGATGTTGGCTAGCACTCACGAGACACATAATAGATGTAGCCAAGTCAAAGAAAAGGTTTACCAGGGCATTATCAACAGCCCGAAGGCAATCATTTGTCTTCAGCAGTAACAATACCACTCGAGGGAGCCGACCCAACAAGGTAGACACCTCCCCAAAATATTGTGATGCATAGCCCTGCCAACACAAGCCAAGGAAGGATAGAGACAACTGCATATGATATGTTGCTGCCAGATTGATCTTGCCACTGCAGAGAATTCTACTACAAACATTTATTGGGCCGCTTCTAACCATAGCTTGATAGAGGTTCCAATGGTGTCATCTCTAGCAAAAAGGACCCACATTTCAATCTGCAACAGTCATCACAGATGATAGAGTGCACACATCAACTGATTCAAAATCAATACTTAGGACACATTAAAAGCTGAAGGATTCCATGCAGACCTGCAACTCGTCCCTCTGCTCTGGAGTGTCAGGAATATTGAGGTGGTCAAAAGATTGGTCCACAATCTTATTCCAAGGACGCATTGTCAAAACTCCAGCAAACAGGCCATAGAGGTCATCCCCAGCCCCCAACTTAACAGAACGCTCCTTTATCTCCTTGGCATCTGCAAACACCAGTGCCTGGTTCCACCCCACAATTCCTTAAGAAAACCATAGAAAGTCACTCAGTTTGCAAAACTCATGCCACTCTGAGTAGAGGTTGAAGCCAGAAACCTCTTTTCTTTCAAAATTCTCCAGTGATAGATTTGGAACTTGATAATAGTCAACCTTCTGTCACTCAGATATAATCCAGACAAATAACAGAAAGACATCTCCTATCCACCATCACATGTAGGATCAAATTCAGACACACACCAAGAAACAGTAAAACCCTCACCTTCCAGAGAGCTGCATAGTTGGACTTAATTGTAGGATCCAAAGTCCTGTACAAACCATGGTCCAGCAACACAAGTTGTGGCTGCCTAGTGCCTGCAAAAGGAATGAAACAGAGAGGATGATGATGGAAACTCACAAGAGACAAACTCATATAAATAGGCAGCAAGCATAGATGTTACAGAGATAGGGACAAGGCTTTTTAGACAATTCATTTCAACAAGACAGTACAGCTTGTGACCAGCTGTTTTCTTTTGCTGGCTCTATATAGCCAAAAAGCTATATTAAAAATTAAAAGTGCTAAAAGCAAGTGCTTTTTGAGATTTTCAATAGCCAGAACTTAATTTTTTAAAAATTTAATCTCCAGATTTTTATATACAGTATATGTATGTAGCATAAAATATAGAAGGATGTTTAAAAAATCATATTTTCAAATTTAGCTTGTAGCCAAATTTGGCTAAATCTTCGTGCAGGTCATCACCACTTTAGCTACATCACAAAATTGGCAAAAATCACACTGCTTGTGACTAAACACACTGACACAAGCCCCACTCCTACTCATGGTTATTCCCATCAAAATCATACACTTCTCTTATCATGAGCATCAGGATTATGACACAAAGTAAGGACCTGAGCAGGATTAGGGTTCAAACTTCATGGACACTTCCATTCCTTCCTTTGTTTGGTGTGCAGTAAAAATGAAGTTGATATAGCCCATGATTGGGCTGAGTTGCCAATGATCTTCTTCCTCTGTTTATACACAAAATATATCTGTTTCCAATTAATTCCTGCACCAAACAAGGAAAAAAACCAACCTTCCTTCAGCCGCAGGAGCATGTTGGCAGCATGGGGATCACAGTGTACAAACCCATGGCGGAATATCATTTCTGCAAAGGTCTCACTAACCTGCCAACCACCTCAAGAATCAACTAAGCAACCACTGACAAGTGCATTAAAGAGAACAACCATACTTCAGACAAATTTATGGAACACAATTCCACATTCTCTGCAGTAACTGCCTAGACGCACACTGCAAATGCAGAATGTCAATCTGGTGATGGGATGAAAAGCCTGTTCAACCATTTTGAAACATGCAACAAGATGGTTTGAAGTAAATGTCCACATGCACAAAGGAAGAGCCTTACAAGGGAGGCTACATCAGCTGGGCGAACCCCTAGTCCCCGTATGGCTTGCACATCTGTGATGCCCACACCCTCCATAAACTCCATGGTGAGTAATTTTGAGGTGCTCCACTGCCAGTATATCTTTGGAAATGCAATCTTTGATGCAAGCTGTGGTGACATAGTTGCAAAGTTGTGTGCGCATTGCTCACAGTTCTTTGCCTCATTAACAAAATCGAGCTCCTGCAAAACATGAACCAATCTGCTACAGAACTGACAGCATCCATTGTACCAAAATTGGAGGCCAGTTGATCTAATTGCAGAACAGACATTTCTTTTGCACCTCATATCTTTCGTAATTTTTGAATAGTTCACACGTCACTTCTATATATCAAATCCCTTAGACTGCAAAAAGCCGTGTTATTCAGTTCTGCACATTGATTTATCTTTGCACAGTGTGGAGGTGCACCTTAGGCAAACTTTCACGCACTTCAGCCAGCAACCACCTGCCAGGCATTACCCTTCGATCATTATACATGGTAAGACCCTTGGACCAAAACAAAAGTTCACCTCAGAACAGCTGTATGCAGAAAACGATTTGTCTGTAGACAAAACATATAGAACAAAGGTCACAAGCATATGCTGAGGTGTAGCTGTACCGGTAATCAAAAGAAGGAAAGAGCCAGTGCACAAAACTGACAACAAAGGCCACAGTTGCTGTGTCGGCAAGTGCTGAGTCAGTGAGATGCATATGTTGCACCTGTGTGATTGTCATGCCCAATAACCCACTCAGGAGAAGAAAACTCAAAAGATATTTAGTGAAATCTAGAATTTTGTAAATGAGCTGTGCTGAACCAGACTGAAGTCCTTTGAAGCATAGGATGATAATGAAGAAATTGACCCATGAAGATATGTCACAGTAGAGCTAACATAGACCAACACAAATCAATTGACATCAAGGAACTGCCACACATTCATGTCAAGGAGGGACAGTATTTCAACTATACCTTCACAGCAACCTTTTCCCCAGCAAAAGTTCGGGCAGCATGGACCTGAGCGAGTGAGGCACTGGCTAGTGGCACTTTGCTAAACTCCATGAAAACCTTCAAGAATGATTTCATACACAAAGATAATCAATGTTCAGTTCTCATCCCCAAAACCCACAGGTGAATGAACCATCCTACACGCCCATGTGCAAAACCTTGATAGTCATGCACAAAGCTGTTGATTGGAATGGGCAAGGTATTGTGGTCCAATTTTTAACACCAAAAAAAGACCTGCCTTCCTTGCATTAGCTGATGTTCTTCTCCGCTTAAAGAGAAATATGTTCTGCATGAACCATGGCAATGCAGGCTTACCAGGATGACATGAGCCTTCTTCTTGCTACACTTGATCCTAGCAAATCTAGCAAACAAAGGTGCTACTGATGTACATGTGACAGTGCAGGAGTTGTCCCCACAAGGATATTCTGTGCATCTTGTTTAACATACTGCAGCTATGAGAAGCTTGGAGAATTTAGCAAACTGAAGATTAACGCAAGGACTCCCATCTTTTGTATGGTCCACCACAAAAAAGTATGAAATGAAATCTCAAAAGCTCCAATCACTTGAGAAAAATGCAACAGCTTGTGACAACCAAATTATACTTCCAGCGTTGATTTTAAAGACCATACCTCTTGTGGAAGGCAACCCAGCTCTGCCAAAAAGACATCACATACTTGCTTGTAGCTGGAAACAGGGCACTTGTCCAGCATTGATTTGCGCATTGTTTTCACATACTCCTCTGGCACCAAGTAGTCCTACTCAAAATAAACAAAAAAGGCAATAAAAAAAAGAAACACTGAGTGAAGTTGCAACAGACTTCCAGCACAATTTGTGAGGGAAAAAAAAGCAACAGACACACAGATTTGCTGAAATCTGTCTTCATATGACAGAACATTTCTCCATAGTTTACAAAATGAGTCAACCTGAAGATAATCAAGAGATATCCCAATATGACCCCAGTAGACATTTGGATGTAAACAACATATCAAAGCAAACAGGCAACCCTAAGAAACACATAGAGAGGGGAAGAAAAAAAACTGAGAAGTGAAGAAACAGCAACTGTAGTGACACACATGTTGAGAGATCTTCAACAGCAATAATGTAGTGACCATCTCTACCATAAGATCCTCACTTACTTCTTCATCAGCTCCCCACAGTGGGCAGCAGGACCTTGATATCAAACCATGAACCAACAAGACACTGAAATTCTTCCACAATTCTGAAACCCTAAGGAGGCGTACCAGTTGACCTATATGCTGGCCAAGCTTGATGTAAATCCCACCATTCTTGAAGCAGAGATCTTGCAATCTGTTGGCAGAACGCAGGTGCACCTGATGCCTTGCCACATCTCGTTCAGCACCTTCCGGTATACCATACAAGGAGTACACATAGTCTGCAAGACCTCCCCACAAACAGAGTGCATGCAACACAAAAGGGGTTTATTGAATTTCTGTGCCATTTTATGGCTTCATGCATTGGCGTCATCAGAATCACACTAGAGAGTGCATGCAGGACCAGAAGCTCAAATCCATAGGGACAAAAAAAAAAACCAAACCCTAAGAAGCTGAAATCCACTCCCAAGGACACAAAACCCTAATGTATGGAACTAGAGTGCATGCAGGACCAGAAGTTCAAATCCACAGGGACAAAAAAATACCAAAACATGAGAAGCTGAAATCCAGTCCCAAGGACACAAAACCCTAATGTATGGAAGCAGAGTGCATGCAGCACCAGAACTCAAATCCACAGGGAAAAAAAAAACACCAAACCAAGAGAAGCAGAAATCCAGTCCCGAGGACACAAAACCCTAATGTATGGAACATGAGTGCATGCAGGACCAGAAGCTGAAATCCACAATAGGGACAAAAAAACACCAAACCATCAGTAGCTGGAAATCCATTCACAGGGACACGAAACCCTAATGTATGGAAAAAGAAAGAAAATTCAGACCTGCAGTGATTGCAGTGGCGGTAACCACATCGCGAGCCAGTCGCAGAGGAACATCGTAAAGCAACTTCGCCCTACGAGTGGGGTGATCGGCATCTGCAATCCAAGAAGCCACACCCGCCAAACCAACTGTAGTCACAGCTATTGCAGCACTGCGTCGCCATCGCCCCTTCCTAGTCACACCACCATCTGCTGCCGCTGTAGCGTAACTTTCAGCCCTCCACCCAGCAGGGTAAAGAGGAGCAGAAGAAGAAGAAGAAGAAGGCTTTTGCAGTCCTCCTCCGGAACTCGCTGTTGTTCTTCGCGTCCACGGCCTCGTGCGCAGCAGCAAGGCCCCGAGATTGCGGCAACCTGCGCGCATGGCCATGTGCAGCGATTCTGCACAGGGCACACAAGAAACCCAACGATCTCCAAACCCTAATCTTGAAGAAGCCCAGCGATCTCCAAACCCTAATCCTGAACATGTTGGCCATTGTCCGAAGCAAATGCCTTTCTCGTCTTTGCGTGTGAACGTGGTCACCTTCTATTATTGTGGCCTTCTTTGGGATGAAACAAAACACATTAGAATGTTCCAGAACATTGACAAAATTTTGTTTATTATTTCTTATAATCATTACCTGTCGAAAATTCAAAGGGTTACTATTTTTTTTCTATATTTTATGAAACAACTTAATTAAAGTGGTTTTTTTAATATGTTATGAAATAATAAAATATTGAAAGAATGTTATATTAAAATTGAATATATATATATATAGATATATAATTATTATTATTCTTATTATTTTCATAATCAATTCTAAAAACCTTATTTACATTTAAATAAATTATAAATTATACTTTGTAATGAATTAATTGCACCTTGTATTTTTTTTGCACACCATTTTGGAATCGATGGAAGTGACCTCCCCACCCCTCAAGGTGTTGGCATTCTAATTGTATATCATAATACCTTGGCAACTTTGACACATTTTTGTGATTAATTAAATGAATAAGAAATTTTCATTTCAAAAAAATAAAAAAATGACTGAAAATGAAATACTTCTAAAAAAATATTTTTAATATATTATAATTAGTGTTGAAGCTAACAAGGTACTATGATATTCATGAACATGAATCAAAATAAAAATAAAAATAAAAATATCATCACAACTAGTCTATTAATTGTGTAACTACTACCCATTATATCCAATCACAAAGAAAATGTTCAACAACATTTCCAACAACATTTTGATGTGCCTTGTGTGGGGACCCACATGGTTTTGCCACAAGGTTTGAGTGATTGATATTGCCACAATATTTAGGTCAAATTAATAGGATGTTGCCTTAATTCTATTAATCGGCTATCATGGCAACATAATATGTTTTCACTTGTGTATTTGGTTTATAGCCAGTTTTGGCTAAATTTTATTCTCGATGATCATAATTTTGGCTACATTACAAAATCAACCAAATAAAATAAAGTAAAATAAAACAACTCATAAGGGATAATCCCAAGCTCCAAACTTCAAAAACAAGGCTTCTAGACAAGTACTTTATTTTTCAAAGAAATTAATTAATGTTGAGACTATGGTGAACCTATAGTAACCAATCGATCAAAATTGCATTCCAATGATCCATGAAAACTCACTACATGAGAATGTTTTTTTTGTGGTCAATTTTGTGATGTAGCCAAAGTGGCGATTGTTCATATGAAGATTTACCCAAATTTGACAAAAATTTAAATATGAAAATATATATTTTTAAAAAAAATCTTCTTGTATTTTTGGCTGCCTACATGCATCATGTATAGAAATCCAGGGCTTTTTAAAAAACTATTGGTAGAATTCTGGCTATTGAAGATTTTTAAAAGCACTTGATTTTAGCACTTTGAATTTCTCTTTCTGGCTAAATAAAAATAGGAGCCTGCTACATGGCAATGTTAAACTCTACAATGTAATTAGATGTGCAAAGGGTTTTTTGTTTTTCCAATTTTGTGATGTAGCTGAAGTCGTGATCATCCATAAGATGGTTTAGCCAGATTTGGCTATAGACTAGATATGAAAGTAGAAAACAAAAAACCAGAATCCTTCTATATTCTTGGCTACCTACTGGAACTTATCATGAAAATCTGGCAATTTGGAAAAAAAAAAAAAAAAAATTAAAATCTGGCAAATTTGGGTAATTTCTTTTTCCATGAAAACTCCTTTGTAAATAGGTTGAAATCATATTTTTCAAGTCGAAATTTGACAAAATTTCACCCTAGAAAACAACATTGCCACAAATGTTCTTCGACCTAACAAATGCTCAGAATCCACATGCCCATTTTGCAAGTTATGGAAACCATTCCGTCAAGTAATGTGCCAGGTACAGGCCATTGTGCTCGTTTTGTTGCCCATCCAGAAATTATGGTCGCCCTACTATATACCTGCCCAAATTCCTCATAAGCACTCTACAAGGCAGAATGGTCTGAACCCAGCAAGTTCCATAATACATTATGTCTCCCCTCACTTCTGGCGACTCAAAACCCTCCAAAATCACTTAATTTTCGAATTTTTTATTTTTAATTTCGCTTTATGGCGAAATCTCGCCAATTAAAATAAACTCTAGATGAAACCCCACCCCCCCCCAATCCCCCAAATCATGATGCCAAAAATTGTCAATTATCTTAAAACTCCCACTTAGCACACTACAATTAGCCCACTACCCACTTAGCTTACTACATATTAGCCCACTACCCACTTAGTGCACTACATATTACCCAGCTACCCACTTAGCACACTACATATTGGCCAACTACTCACTTAGCACACTACATATTAGCCCACTACCCACTTAGTACACTCCATATTAGCCCACTACCCACTTAGTGCACTACATATTACCCAGCTACCCACTTAGCACACTACATATTAGCCAACTACTCACTTAGCACACTACATATTAGCCCACTACCCACTTAGTACACTCCATATTAGCCCACTACCCACTTAGTACACTCCATTTAGCCCACTACCCACTTAGTACACTCCATTTAGCCCACTACCCACTTAGTACACTCCATTTAGCCCACTACCCACTTAGTACACTCCATTTAGCCCACTACCCACTTAGTACACTCCATTTAGCCCAATACCCACTTAGTACACTCCATTTAGCCCACTACCCACTTAGTACACTCCATTTAGCCCACTACCCACTTAGTACTCTAAGTATTAGCCCACCACCCACTTAGCCCACTACTAATCTGTTCACAAGGTTTTTAGGGCAGAGAAACCCTCACTTCTCTCTCTCGCTCTATTCTACCATCGCTCCATCATCGCTCCACTGCGGAGCAGATTTGGAACCAAGTTTCAGCAATTTCTCCAGGTGGGTCTGCTCTCTTTTCTTGGTCTTGCTTGATTCACTCTCCTTCCTGCATGCACTATGTTTATTTTATTTCTTTTGAGGGTTTTTTTTCTCACTCATTCAATGTTGGGTTGTTGTTTTTTTTCTTTGTGGGTGTGTGTGTTTTTTTTTTGCATTTTCATTTGCATTTGCGATTGTGTGTTGTATTATTTTATGATTTGGCATTTTTCTCTAGTGTCCGCGGTGTTTGAAAAATGTTGGAATTTTTTTTTTAATTCAGTACCTAGTTGGTGTCTTTTGTGTATGATCTTTGGAGAGTTTTTTTTGCTTTTTTTGTAGGGGGGACGGGGGTTTAGGTCAGACTTTTGTTTCCATGTAAGTTGAAGGGGAGGGAGGGAGGAAGGGAGGGAGGGAGATGGGAGATCTCCCTCCCTTTGTGATAGATGTTGCTGCTGGGCTTTGCTGGCTGGCTGGCTACATTTACGGTTCTTTGTTCAGAAATTTGCAAAGAGAAATACACAGGGATGTCCTGATAGAGAGATGCACATGAGAGTGAATGATCTTTGGAGAGTAGTTTTTTTTTTTTTTGGTTTTTTTGTTCTAGGTCAGACTTTAGTTTCGATGTGTAAGTTGAAGATGGAGAGAGATGTGTAGACATCGGTTTGTGATAGCTGCTGCTGCTGCTTTGGTGGCTGGCTGGCGACATATTAGGGTTTATTGTTGAGAAAATTTGCAAAGAGATCTATACATAGCAATGTCCTTATAGAGAGATGCACATGAGAGTGAATGTGTTATTTTTCTCTTGTTGCTTGATGTGAGGCAAGATCTGACCTAATTAGTGCAAAGAGCTTTGATCTCTCTTCCCTCCTCTCTCTCTACCTGCTTTGGTTAAAGAGTATTCAAATCTTATGCCAACAATCAATCTAGTGCCATGTTTGCTTCCTTCCTTCCTTTTCCTGAATGTGGCAATGAGAGTCTTATGGGCTCAATGCTATATGGCAACTAAACTGCAAGCACAAAAGTTTCAGTCCCTCTCAAAGAGGTAGCTCAAAGTTAAAACCCATGTTGTGCTTACAGTGTGCAGATAGATGTCCATGACATCCCCTGCACACCCAATTGACATGCAGCATTCTTACTGTGAGCACATTGGACAAGGAACAAGTGGGTTGGAAATGCGGTGGCACAGCATATGGCTCAATGATTTCAGTATTATGGGCAAGCAGATGTTGCTCTGTTGTTGAAGAAAACTGTGAGCACAACGATGAGCTCAAGAGGGAATTGGAGGGTGAAGCAGCCAAATGGGCATGTCGCAGGTCAAAGCCGAGTTCTACCACCCATGGTGCCTTTAGCTTCTCTACTGGCTTATGAGCTGAAGAATGATGTAGAGGAAAACCCTATTTTGCGTTGTGGTCTTGCCCTCCAGCCCCGCAAAGGAGAAGATTTTGCCCTTATAAACACCAACTGTCAGAGACTGCAGGATGATGGTAGCTCAACTTTTGCAGTATTTGGGGTGAGTTTTTTTTTCTTTTCTGAAAGTCTCAGTTGTCTCCTGCACTTGTTGTGTCATCTAAGACAAAACAACAGAAGATTATGTTGTGGTCTGTCAGTCATGTTGCTGAACTAAAAATGAGATGAATGTTGTTTTTTTTTATGGACCAGATTTTTGATGGTCATAATGGCTCAGCAGCAGCCATTTATTCCAAGGAGAATCTACTGAACGATATCCTGAGTGCAATTCCCCCTCGCCTCAAAAGAGACGAATGGTTGGCAGCTCTACCACGAGCAATGGTTGCAGGATTTATGAAGACAGACAAGGAATTTCAGGCCAGAGGTAAATTTGGAGCACTCTAGTCTCTCTCGGATTGTGCTTTTATAGTTGGTCGCTCCCTCCCTCCATACTGGAGGATTTGCAGATTTTTCTTCCCAAGAGTCAGTAGACAATTTAGATGTGTTTTCTGTTTCCTGAGCATGAGGAAAAAAGATTTGTGTTGCATGCACCCTTTTGAAAGTTTTTGGTGTTGTTCTGGTGATGTTTTAAGTTTGAGACTTGTAGGGTTTTACTGCTTTTTCTTGTGAATAACTGACATACACAAGAGTTTTTTCATTTCCTTGCCAGAGCAAACATCAGGAACAACTGTCACGATCGTGGTGGTAGACGGATGGACCATAACTGTGGCATCTGTTGGAGACTCTCGATGTGTGCTTGATTCTCAAGAAGTCGTGTCAACATTGACTGTTGACCATAGACTGGATTCGAATGTGGAAGAGTACATGAACATGCACCACCTCTCTGTCCTGTATTGTTGTATTTGCTTGCTTCCTTTTTATTCCTATCAAAAACCCTTCCTTCCTTCTTGGCATTGCCTGAACTCAAACAAGTGAAACTACCACTTTCATATAATTCTGAGACATATGTAGATTTTGATCTGGAACTGGTTCTACAGGCCTACCTATCCCGTTCAGGTTCCATGACTCCCCATCTAAGGTAGTTCTTTTTAACTCTTCTTTGCAGGAGGGTCCGTGTAAAAGCAAGTGGTGGGGAGGTTGGCAGGCTGATCATCACAGGGGGTGCTGAGGTATGAAGCAAATTGTCAGTTGTTCTATTGTTCAAGAGAATTGTTTTTTTGTTCTTCGTTCAAGTTCTCACCTTTGGTGTGTTTTTCTTCTTCCACTAGTTGTTCTTCTGTAGTTATCTGGAATTCTTTCTTTGACTTTGAGAAGAAGTTTTGAATCTCTGTTTTGACTTTCCTGAGTAATCATGAGTATGAAGATTTCTCGATTCTCATGAGAGTGATTTATGTATACCTATTTTGTGCTTGAGTTTGCCATGTGGTATGCTTCCATGCTGATACCACAAAACCCTTAAAATGCTTGTGAAGTTCCAATTTGCCTAGCAATTTATGTAAAGAGCTTTCAGTCTGGATTTGCTGTTTTCTGGAATTCAATTTATGTTTACTGGCATACCTGACATGCATTTTGCTGGAGGGTGCAGATTGGGCCCTTGAGGGTATGGCCAGGTGGTCTCTGCCTTTCAAGATCCATTGGAGACATGGATGTTGGTGAATTCATTGTGCCTATACCCCACGTGAAGCAGATCAAAGTGAGATGATCATGCTATCTCCTAGAAATTTCTTCCTGGTCTTTTCAATTGGGTGGCAGGCAATTCCAGACCAACAGAGTTTCTGTTTTGCAGTCAATGTGGCACTATGTCATTTATGAGAGATTTTTTTCAGAATGAGTTCTTTTGTTTTTCAGATTCAGTTACAGGGGTCTTCCAAAAGCCACGTGTTTTTCTCTTTGTTTTACATCAAACACTAGTGTCCATGTGCAATTCGTTCAAATGCAAAGTGTTTGGAGAAGAGAGTTGGACCTTGTGATCCTGCACTGAGCATGAACAAAGTCATATGACACATGCAGATTTGGTGTAGTACCTAGAGTGTAAGTACCATGAATGTGATGACAAGACTTGCGACTGCTCACAGTGTCTCTCCCTTCTTTTTTTTTGGCAGCTCTCAAATGCAGGAGGCAGGCTCATCATTGCCTCAGATGGTGTATGGGATGCTTTGAGCTCAGAAAAGGCTGCAATCTGCTGTCGGGGTTTGCAGCAACCAGAACTTGCTGCAAAGCACATAGTGAAGGTTGAGAAATACGCTTGAAGCACTCACTGAGTTACAAGGCTGTGTGGAAAGTTTTTGCAAGAGATACAATTGTGCCCATTGGGTGCAAAACATTTCAATTGTTTGATACTGAGATGCTCTGTGTTTGGGGTATGCAGGAGACATTAAGGACACGAGGTCTGAGGGATGACACCACATGTCTAGTTGTTGACTTGGTTCCCCCGAGCAACTCTCAACATGCTGCACCACCAGTGAAGAAGAAGAAGAGCAGTCTACAGAGAATACTGTTCTGGAGACGAAAAGGAACTCGCTTATCTGGTGCACTATCAGGGGTACCTGTGATGGAGCAGTTGTTTGAAGAAGGCTCTGCCATGCTGGCTGACAGGTTAGTAGTGATGCCCTGCTGGTTGATGCATAGAGCAAGAGCAAACAACTTCTGCTTTAACTTTTTGTCAATGCCCAATTGCTTGCTTGTCTATTGGAATCCATTAACATAAAACTCTTGAAAGGAAATTCTTGTGGATGAAGAGGATGACTGTTGGTGTATGTGAAATTGTTATCTTTGGGTTCCTCGAGATTGCAAAGTATATAATGTGCTCTGTTGTGTAGGACGTTACATCCTAGGCACAATGTCATGCAACTTCTGGGGGCAGATGTCCAATACCAACTGTCAATTTAGTAGTACAGAGAATTATTCAGATCTGAAAATGGTGAGAATCTGCATAGTATGTATTACTCCAGATGTACTGGATATGAGATATTCTGATATATCCATGAAAATGTGTGAAAGGTCAATAGTGCCCTTCTCTCTTTGTACTTATATACTTGAACTGCTTGCAGGTTGGGAACAGTGTCATATCCAGATGGCAGAAATGGTCTTTTCCTGTGTGCTATTTGTCACTGTGACATTGAGTCACATGATGGGATCTCTGTTCATGCTGGATCTTTCTTTGCTGCCAATGGTCCAAGGTCAATGGAAGGGCCTTTCCTGTGTGTGACATGCAAGTGGAAACAGGATGCCATGGAAGGCAAACAACCTCGTGGAGGGCCATCAGACTAGGCTAATATAATACACTTGTCAAAATTCTTTTCAACAACCAAAGACAAATGCTTTTTCCTACTCGCAGGGGATCTTCTGAAAGCTTGTCTTAGGAGATGCTGCAGGCTTGACAAAAGAGGATGCAGATGATGCTTTCTTTCTTGCTACATCAAAACTGTTGTGGATGTAATATGCCATTTTAAGTGTCCAAACTGCAACAACAGACAGATAGCCAGGCCTCAGATACAAACACAAGAAAGACCTTTTGGGTGTGGTTCAAATTGCTGATTCTCATTGCTACTGGCATGTGAAAGCTGTGTGAGTGTAGAAACGTCTTGTTAGACCAAGGCTTAAAAAATTTGCCATGGCAGGTAATTATCAGTCCCAGCTTTGCCCTTTTGGTGGGTGGGTTTTAGGAGCGATTGTTTTTGCAAGCAGTGATGAATCATAATGTCAGCCATCATTGTTCCTGGTTGAAGTTTTGGATGATGCCTAGAGAGATCCCAAAATGTCTTGGTTGGGTTTCTTGGAAGATGCAATTGGAACATAAGTTTATTGTATGCTGCTGCTCATTGGTAATTGGACGTCTCTCATTTTATAGTTGTTATGGTACTTTGGTTTTCCAATTATATTTGTTATAGTGAACACTAGAAAACATGGAGTTCTAAACACTCCTTGCTGCTGGAGGTTCTTGCTCAATTTCGTGGCTGTATGATTGGACAGTTGCAAACTACATTCAGCCCATTTGACTGTTGCAGGTTTGAACTTGCCATAAGGGGACAGAACCAATACGGGAGGTGCTGCTTGTTTTCAGAGAGTAGGGGACATGGTCTTTAAGGAACTTTGTAGATTCTTTAAGAAATGTAGTTGAGAGAATAAACCTGTCTGTCTTGTAAACTTTTCTTTTCCAGTCTATTTGGTTGTGACAAAATGTTGAAGTTTATGTTTGCTACTTTAGAGTGTTAATCAAGAGAGTGGTCCTTCACCTAGTAGGACTACGAGTTCTATTTCTCCAAACCCTAAACCCTAAACCCTGTGCTAAAGACACTTTGTAAACTTGGAGGGATTGCTCCCTTCTTTGGGTTTCAGCTTTCTGTGGCTTTTCATTGATGTTTTTGCTTGTGTTGGTCAGTTTTTAGCAGGTGTGAAAATTGTGTTACACTCGGCAGGGATTAGCAATGGATTTGGTTTTAACAAAATTGTCATGCACTCCATGTTGGTGCCTACAACCATTGATGTTAACACAGAAATTAAACATAAAACTTAATAAATCTAGTGCATCCTATCTAAATTGACCTCTATTTGGGGTTAATGTCATAAAATAAACACATTGATTTTAAGGTGAAAAGATTAGCAGGTTAAGTGTAAATGAACATTTCATTGTTAGTTGCCTAGTTGTGTTCCCTCAGATCCTTGGCCAATTGAATGTCCCATCGGAAAAAAAACTTAAGCATTTTTTATCATCTAATTACAAGAATAAAGTCTTAGACTTGTTTGGTATATTGAGTAGAAAACCATTTGCCAACCAATACTTCATGAATTGCAATGATAGTGTAAACCCCATATGTCAATCTTGTGAACATTGATCACAAATTGACATGGTGGCTTGCTCACACAACATACAACGAAATCTAGTTGGAACAATTGTCAAAAAAGGGTCAAATTTGACCATCCACATGAAAAAGATGACATGGCACACATTTATGCACATAGTCCTTTCATGTTTGACTGTCTAAATCCTACAACAATAATATTCTAGATGATAACACCTTCCCTACTTGCAAAATGATATTCAAATCCAAAGTAGTCATTGCAATTTTTTGTAGGTACACAAAACCTTTTGGTTTGAACTTACAAATAACCACTTTCATCAATTACGGCATACTAAAAATATCTTGATGTTAAGCAAATTCCAAATTTTGCATAGCCATAGGCATCACATGTCTAAATAAAACTATTTTTTTCTCACATGCTTAAATCCACATTGTAAGATCATCTAAATTGATTATTGGCACAACATCACATTGAATTAAATCTAGTAGTTTAAAGTCATGATTGAACAATAGAAAATACAATGAAAATGATACAAAGGAAGCCTACCAACTGAATGTATATCCCATGGCCAACCATGGTAACTAAAAGTCCCAATCTTTAGTTTGGCATTTTTGGAGTCATACTTACATAATTTTCATTTCACCATTTTCACCATTCGTTCAATTAACCCATCTGCTTTAAGATGATCTCATGAAATAGTCCAATGATCTATCAATACCTTTTCACACAACTTTTGGAATTCCCTATGAAGTTTTGTATTTTGGTCAATGAAAACCTTGATTAGAGCACCAAATCTACTAAGACATCCTATCCAAAAATGCATATGTTGTTCCTTCACTATTGCAATCTAGCAATGGCACCAATTCTAACCATTTGGAAAAATGTTCAACCATAACCAAAACATATCAATTATATCAAGGTTCCAAACTTAGCGAGTTTGTAAAATCTAGACTCCACTAATAACCTAACCCCATAAGTAATAAAGATTGTAGATGAAGTGTAAGTGCATTGAATGATGCACAAACTCAATCACACATCATACATTGAGAAATAAATTGTTGAACCTTCACCACTATTATTATATTCAGAGCAAATTATATGTTTGTTGTTGAATCCCAAAATGACCCAACTATTCATGAACATTTGGTACAAGACCTCGCATTGTTGTAAACGAAATACTACCCATATTTGTCCATCTACACGATTTTGCTCCTAGGGTGTAATTAAATTTGACCAAAATTTCACCTACTTGCAAATATGTAATAATTAAAAAGGTTTAATAATGTTACAAAACCTTTTGATGAATCTCTAATAATAGTTACACAAGCCAAAGAAAGTTTGTAATTGGTTGACATATGTTGGTTGGGGAACTTATGAAATGGTCTCAACCTTGGCCTTTTGAACCCCAATCCACATAGATAAATCATATGACCTAGACACTCCACTTGAAATGACATTTGTGTGGGTGAAACTTAAGGTTATGATCCTTAACTTATTTTCCAAACACCTCCTGTAAATGATGCATGTGATCGCTGGATGTTAAATTGAAAACAATGATGCCATCAGTGTAATATTTGGTGAAATTGAAAATTTTCAACACCTAATCCATGACCCTTTGAAATTTGTAGGGGTGTTTTTGAAACCAAATCATAAAAACCGTCATTAGTATGAATAATCTTCCCCATGAAAATTAATTTTTCAAAATGTCATCTTGACCTTGTCACCTTCTTTCAATGGTAACTGATGGCAACCAAATGGTAGGTTCAAAATAGTGAAAACCTTGGCCTATCCAAGGACATCAAAAATTTCCTTTGATAAAAACATGGCATATTTGTTGGAATGAGTTTGTTTATTCACCAAATGATAATCCCCACACATGTAACATTTAGTCCAGTTATCAAATATATTTTTCTTGGTTGACATCATTGTTGTTAAAACATATTCACCCCTAAACAATTCTACCAAACCAACATCCAACAACTCTATTGTTCAGGCTTGAACCAAGGCCCTTTCCACCTCATTAAGTCTACAAGGTTGCCTAAAAATTAGGTTATCCTCTAATATTATTCAAACCTCTTGTCCTTTCAATTGGCCTAGATCCTTCAAACTGAAAGCAAAACATCCAATATAACTTTATAATAGTTGTTGTATTTCATGCACCTCAATTCTTATAATCGTTGGGCCAATATCTAATTTCCAAGCCTCTACAATCACATGCATTTTGGGTTGGGGTGACAAATTATCTTGAATCTTCAAGGTTGAAGGCATTTCCTATGATTATTATGCAAAATATGGGAAGGTGCCAAAATGTCTTGATGCCTCCCACGTTGGTACCACATCACCAATTCTTTTACCAACACCTAAAAGTCCTTTTTGGCTTCCTAAATGATCCCAAATTGCCAAAAGTGGTACCCCCCTACACCCACATAAATGTCCCAAATGTGGGTGCAATAAAAGAAACAAGAGGGTGGTTGGGTGGGGAATAATGGGCAAAACATATTTATTTTACTAAACATAAATTGAATATCCATGTGAAGTAGTTAAGGTCCATGACCTACCCCAAAATCCACCTATGAGCTCCTTTTGAAAGATTGGGCACAACAATGGCGTTGATGTGAAAACTCATGACCCATTCCCTCTCCACTACATCAGGTTCTTCCATGTGTGAAAACTTCGAGTCCCAAATCATCTTAGGTCTTCCATACTAGAATGGATGAGAATGTGGGAAATTCAAAAGAGTTGATAATGCAAGTGGAAGCCCAACCCTATTGACTATAATTAAAGGTGATTGATCATCATGATGGGTACATGAATGACAACCCCGATCCAATATGTCATCCACCAAACATGTGGGTAACTTCAAAATGAGTCGATATGCATTTTAAATCACATATGGTAATGCTAGGTTAATTCACATCCATTGAAATCAATGGGAATGTGAACCAATTGATGCAACATCTACCTACACTAGCTTCCCAATCCAAGTTCAAATCTAATGCCATCCTACCAAATTAGTTGGTTGAGAATTCCTTGATGGTGAACCATTTTTTAACATGTATGCACACATGTGCATTTGTGTGATTTGTAAATACTGCAACACACAAATCAACTCCCATAAAAGTCTTGATTTAAGGTCTAAAAGGCCCTGAGCTATGTCAATTTGTGAAAAACCTGAACACAACCATCCTAAAATGACCAAATTTAATGGCCCAATCTTGTCCAACATCACATGTGCCCCTAGCAATGTGATGTTGTTCAGTAAGGAACATTGGTAAACTTGAACCGTTGACATGGGCAACAAATTACAACAAACATGTTGTTTTTGTAACATCATAATGCGGCACATGGAGGCTTGCTAAGCTTGTGATTCCTTTTCCACATAATGATATCATCGTATTTTGAAAACCAAAATTAAGAATTACAATAAATCCTAAACTAACCCTCCAAAAATTTCCAACAACATATCCCATCAATGGGAATATTCCATTAGATAATCATGGTGTCCAATGGTCTAAAACCTAGTGGTCTCGATCTTGGGTCCATGGATAATTGTGAGTTTGGTGACAACAAAATGTGCCAAGTATGATGGATGAAGTGGCTAGCTAATGCCCGTAACTTTTACAAAATCCCTTTTAGTGGTATGGGATCAAATGACAAGGCCTGAATGAATGGCCTTCCATTAACATTTGAAATTTCCAACTCAATATTAGAGGACTCTCATGATCATGGATGTTGCCCTCCAATAAATCAAAAACCTTGAAAAAACCTTGAAAATTTAGTCAACAAGTTGATTTACTAGATTTTCCTACTTGCCTTGCAATAAATGTAAATAATAGAAAATCCTTACGATTATTTCATGTCTATCATCTTGGTTGGTAATGAATAATTTCCTCCCAAAAGTCCAAGGTAACCCCAAGGGGTACATAACTACCCCTCAAATCAATATATCATATGATGTAACATGTGTAACCACCACCAGGGCCCACACTATGGTGTAATCCATTAGTTTGGTGGGATTAACCTAGATGACAACATCATGTTTAGTTAATCCATTAACCTTATTTGACCCATCCATTGATGTCAATATATGGTATGAACATGGCTCAAAATCAACATCAATCAAACCTATACAATTAACCTAGGGTTAGTTTTGCCTTAACCTAGGTGTTAGTCTAATTATAAGGGCAACTTGGTAAAAGTTTTCACTAGTAGTTTTTCTTATTATCTTCCTTAGGAAGTGATGCCTATTAGTTAGCTAGGATATAGGTTGGTAGGTAGAAATATCAAACAACACTTGAAACATGACGAGTTGGTAAGTCATCTACCTAGGAGGTAGGAGTAATTTTAGGAGGTATCTATTATAACTAGATTAATGGGAATTTTTTTTGGGTGACCTTTGAAGGACTACCAATTAAGGGTCAAGTGACATTTGGGGGAGGGGAATAAGGCAGCCCTTACTTTTCTATGGAGAATCTTCTTTTTGGGTATTCTTTTTTTGAGGGTCTACAGGGGGTTCTAGTTCTCTTCTCTTCTTCCTTCTTTTCTTTTTAACCTTCCGTATTTTTATTTATTTATTCTTTCAACCTTATTTTCTCTTTGATTTTGTACTCTTTTGGCGACTATTACTACTTTCCCAAGGTGGCAAACACTTTCGTCTACCCACCTTTTTTTTTTTCCTCCTTTTTTTCCTTTTTTTTCCCTTTTTAGTCAATTTTGTTTTTTTTATTTTTTTTTTTTCTCCTTTTTTTTCATTTTTTTCCCTCTTTAGTCAATTTAGTTTTTTATAATTTTTATTTAATTTCCACGTGTTGATGGAGAACAAGGGGGAGAAAATGGCAATAAAAAAGTTTATATATTTTGGAACTTTTTAGTGTAATTTTTTTTGTTTTTCAACTTTGTTAAGATGTTAGTAATAAGGGGACAAGTGGTAGGAGCATAGTGTAGATGATAAGGAAGGTCCAAGGAGAGTATAATAAAACTAAGATACTAGGTTTTGAGGTTTTTAACCCTTTGGGAAGCATGATACATTTTGTTGCCCTATGGCAATAACTCTAGTACATGGCATAATTATCATCATGTCATTAAGTACTATACTTTCTAATTTTTGGTGTTATCACCTTATTTCCCTAATTATTATGTTGTATTTCATTACATATCACCAAGGGGTAAGTCTAGTGGTGATAAGGTAGAACACTATTTAGTGGACGAATATTATTTATTTTATATAAAGTTTTATCATTTTTATGTGAATAGTTGAACTCAAGTAAATAAGGAAAGTAATTAGGTGTTTAAAAGCAATGAACCTACCTTCCTCAATATTAACGTCACTTTGGAAGTAATTACTAGGGCCTAAGAAAACATTTATTTACATGTACCTTCTACTATTGTTTGGGTTGACATTAAAGGTTGATCATTTAAATCCAACAAAATCTTTTGGGTTTGATAATGTTGTCCCAATACACCAAGTTCAATTGAAAAACTTCGTCCTCATTATGTACCATATATTGACCACATTGAAAAGAATGCATGCCCAACCAATGGGTGGTCATGTTAAGAGCTTTTGGAATTTGGTTGCTACAACATGCCAAGCTGGCACCTCCCCAACAAATGGTCGGTTAATTATAAGATGTTATTATTGGTCCTAACTCATCAATTGGTGTAGCTAACATCCTTATGATGTTCCCATCTTCACATAATGTGGCCATTAAATAAAACATTGTCATTGTAGTTGAAAATTGGGAATGGCCAAAATTGTGGTGGAAAACAATGGTGTTCGACATATTGTTGTTGATACCCCCAACAAATTAATCGATGCCCTTGTTGCAAAGGTTGAATGAGGCATCTTCCTAATTGTAATTAGTACACCACCAAAAACAAACTTTCCCATAGGGTTAGGAACTATGAGTCAAAGCATGGTTGGGGTACCCAAAAGGACTATTTCATTTTATATTCACTTGACCCCCTCACTTAAATATGTTGTTGAAACTTAATGACACATTCATATTGAAATTTTGATTTTATTCATAGATAGATACATTATTAAGGTACAATTTTATGCATAGAATGTCAAGATTGAACAAGTTTAAGGATTCCTACCAAGTCCTTGAAAAAAATCCAGGATTTTGTCTCATGAGAAAAATAAATTCAAGGACTCATAAGGAATGTCTAAAAAAAAAATTTTGTCCCAAATTTTTTACCACAAGCACCTTATGTGTTAATGTATATAAAATGCATGAATGTGACAAGAACCAAATGCCCTATTGCAATGTAAAAAGTTTCAAAAAGTCAAAATTTTGGGAATTTTGGGCCATTGATAAAACATGGCCCACATTGGATAAATTTTATTATTTTCATTTTCATAAGTGAAAATAGTAGATACTTTAGATGGTCATATTAGATTTGGAACAAAATTATTTCATTTGAGATGAGAAAAAAAGGTGAAATGTAAGATAGGTCATGGGACAAATGAAAAAAAAGGTGAATTTGGGAGTCCTCGGAGTGGATTCCCAAGACTTTAAAGGGGTACCCTAATCATGTTTGGACCCCTATGTCAATTAACACATATTATTGTGGTAAATGAATTTGGTGTTCAACCTCCCCATGTTGGGGATCCAATTGTACATTCATTAGTGTTTCATGGTTATAACATGCGGTCACTTGCCTTCATATCAATGTTGCTATTGAAACCCTAACTAAATTTCCATCTCTAGTTGCCTTTGAAACATGATTTTTAGGAATATTCAACATGTCATTATTTGGAACTAATGACCCAAAAATTTTAGCCCCACAAAATAACATGGTTTGAACTAACAATTCTTGAATTCCTATTTGGGCCCCTTGAAATTTTATGGTATGGCTTTGATTGGTTGAACAAATAATTGTTAGGCTAAAAGCATGCCAAGGATGTCTTTAAGTTATCCTTGTTGAACCCGAAGGTTACAACCTTCTCCTTAATCACGTTGAATTCAATGCATTCAAAAACTTGGAACATTCATACCAAGGTCAATTATGTTGGTTGATTCAACATGATATCTTACACATGTGACTTGAAATCCTTGTCCAAAATGCTATACCAAAATTGGACTACCTAGGCTTTTGTGACCCTTTACATCACATTGATCAATCTTCACATTTGGGCATATGCATCTTGCAAATTTTCATGGGGTCTATGCTAAAACTCCTACAAAATGCAAAATTTCTTGATCATGACTCCTTGATGGTTGGTTTGTAACTCCCTAAAAAACTCAATGACAAGGTTGAAGTTGAGCAAAACTTGAAGCCCATTTGTGGAAAGAGTAATAATAATGGCAATCAAGGTTATCAAAACCAACATGACACAACCATTTTGCATTCAGCATCACGTCAACATCCATTTTATCGCATTGGTTCCATATGTCAAGATTGACACAAGAAGAAAATTCTTTTACTCGGGTTACCCCCATTAAATATGGCGGTCGAAAATTTTTAGTTACCAATCCTATGGTGATCAAAATTTTCCATTACAAATCTATCAATGACTAAAAGCTTTTCGTCACCAATCTTGTAGCGACCAAAAGCTTTCCATTTAAATTATCTTACATATGTTAAAATATGTTACATTAAGTTAAAATGTAAGATTATTTATAATAAATTAGGTTATTTAAGATAAATTATATAGGCTACTTAGGGTGAACTAGTTTTGAGTGGGTTAAATTAGGATTGGATTAAGTTAAAATAAATTAATTTAAATTAAACTAAGTTAGTTTAATTCATACTAAACTAGGTTTAAATATATTAAAATAAGAATTACTTGAATTAGATTAAATTAAGGTAAATTAAGCTAAGTTAAGTTTCTAATACAAATTTGACCATGTTGACATGTATTTTATTTTATTTTTAAAAAATTGCTGAAACAAGTTTAACTAATTACTTTAATATGGTTACATTAGTCGTGTAGTCATATTTGTAGTCGCAAATTCATAATTATGACTATAGTCATCAAAATGACTATGATTCAAATCCACTTACAACTACATGACTATTTTGGGCAATAGTTGCAACATGTTTTAATCATAGAAACCATATTTTGGCATAGTGAATTTTTTTTCCCAACACCCTTCCCCTTGTTCGCTAATGTCCAAATGTCCTTAAATGTTTCTAAATGTGGTTTTGATAGGTTTAAAGCAAGCAATGTTAAAAGGTTAGAGTGTGTGGCTAGTGTATGATGGCAAAGTGATCAAATCCAACCCCACCCCCAAGCTTTGTGCACAACATCAATTATAATATGTGAATTGTGGCCATTTAAAACTAGCAAATGTTAATTGTGCTACAAAGATTTTTGTCATGTGCTTGAATAGATGTTATGAAATGCAAAACCCACTTGTCAAAAAGAATGGTAGTCATGTTTTGGTTACATAGCCATCATTGCATCGAATTCAAACCTTTCAATGAAGTTTTAACAAAATTGTTTACCTTGAAAAATATAAAAATTTGGAAATGACTTGTTTGTTATGTTGATGCAAGACAACATGAACATCCATTTTCTTTCTTCTAGTGTAATCGAATGCACAAATTTGGAGCTAGTTCAAGTTAGAACAAACGTGCCTCCATTTTGATCTACATGAGCACATGATTCATCATAGTTCTAGATTTGCACTGGTTTGTAATGGTGTGCATTGTATATTTTTATTAAGTTGGCATAAAAGGATGCAACATTTGTTGGATAGAGGCCTTTTGGGCATTCAACCTTTAAGCCTTGGGCAACCTTCAATGATAGGTCAAAATGACACCTTTTAAACCACCTAAGCCACCCCCATCTTGGAATCCCATGTTAAAACAACGTGTTTCTTTCTTGTGTAATCTTTGTACTACTTTTAATCTAGGTTGTGTAAGTGTAAGTGGATGCCTAATCACTTGTATCTTCATCACAAAAAGGATCAATTTCTCTTCTTTTATTTTGTGTAACATTCTTGTTTTTCTTGTTTTTCTAAATTGCATAAGTCCATATAGATGGTTGTGTAATGATGTGGCAAGCACATTCAACATTTGGCTAGTAATGTGGCTTGTAACTAGCTTTGATAACTTTAATTGCTACTTTCAAGCTAACATCATTTGAATTGCCATTTTTTTTCATCACCTTTTTTTTTCTCTCTCAAGTCGACTTGCAAGTTTGCTTGCTGCTATGTTCCTTGACCCATGAGGTGTTTATCACAAGGCATCAATCCTCTATGTACGTGTTGGTTAATTTGAAGCAAGCTCAACATTCTCATCACCTTGTTAGCTATAGTTTGAAACTTCAATGTTGCACCAAAAACCACTATTGTTATTTTGGTTTAAAGCTTGAATCAATCAACCCCTAGTAGAACAAATGCACATAGGATTTTTTCATAAAATTTACACACTATATCGACTATTTGCTTGGCTTGATCATAATTGACTACAAGTTGTTTATTGTTTAATTTTTAGATCCAAGCGTTAAAACCCAAGTAACATCAAGTGCAAAATCACAATTGGAAACAATGATTATTCTTATTATGCACACTCATATTTTAAACCTTTGTCCTTGCCTAAATTAAAATTTGAATATTTGTTATTTTAATCACACAACATTCCGTTCAAATTTGTAATTGAAACGTTTGATTCTTGCACACAAGGTAATTCATGATCACAAAAATCTTTATATGTTGCAATAGTCACATAAAACTTGCACATGCGTACACAAACTTGTTTATTTGTGTTTACAAAATGGACAATTTTCTTCACATTCCATGCGTGATACTTGGTTGATTTATTTTTACAATAAATTCATACTATGAACAATGTTTGACTCAATTATAATTGCATTGTGAATGATATTATGTCGCAATGTTGCCATTAAACAATTGCCAAATTGCAACATAAATGTTTGCTTTGCATTTCAATGTGGATAAAAATGATGACTTAATGAAGGCATTCAAAATTTTAAATGAGCCCCATAAATTGAAAATAAATGGTCTACATTAATCCATTTTCAAATAATTTTAATATATGATTAATTAAAGTTCAATTAGTTGTAATTTTAAGCACAATAATTATAAGCGATAAAAAAGGGGCACTGCCCATTTAGTGTGTAGTTACCTTAGTTCCTTATAACATTAGGTGAAACTATTAACAAAGTGTGTTTTGAAAGCCTTAATTCCAATTTTTTCAATTATCATAAATGCCTATAGGTTTTTGTGTTGAATCATGATACAAAAGCTTATTATACTAGCAAATGATAATCTAAATCCTACATTTGCATCATATTTTTGACCCTTGCCCTCTATACTCAAAGGTAAAACATAGGGATACGATTTTCAATGCATATAAAGGGCACATTATTAAGTGGAATTTGTCTTCTATGAGTGGTAAGGCATTTCAAAAAGCGAAAAACTTGCCCTACCACTCAAATGTTTTTTCCCATGATACTTGGTAGGTATCCCAAATTTTTTAAAAATAAAAATTCAATCAATTCTTTATGCAAGGTAATGCTCTATGTTCCCAAAATAGGGGCTTGCCTTAAATGTAACTAAAGGGCGTTTATTTTGGGAACAACTTGCTTTAAAGGTGTTAGCCTACAAATTATGCCCCCATCAACATCGACACATCCATGGTTTGTCCTTTGGATTACAATAGTTATAAGTCACAACTTGTGTAACCAATTAGAAAAAAAAACATTATCTTGAATATATTAAATATATGGTAATATATTTTGATTCATATTATTGTAGCACCTTGGTGGATTCAACACATGAATGTTAAATAATTAATTTAACCTTAGTTTCTTGGTTTGATGCATGATTTTTTAATTTTGAAAATTTGGACAACAAAAAACAAATTTATTTTAAGATACCTTTGTTTCAAACAACTTTTAAAAAAGGACATGGTCTGTTGTTCATAAGGTCTTTGCAACTTGAATGGTGACGACAATGCTCGTGGTAGCTCGGCTGTTAAAACTGCCATTGTTTTTCAGTGTTTAGTAGTTAGTGCCATGTAAAAAGAGGAGAGAGAAAGTTAAACAAAAAAGGACAAAAAAGAAATAATTATAATAGGGGCATTTAAAAAGAAAGAAAGAAGGGTTCTAGGACCCATGTTTGATTTTAATTTTCATTAGAAACAGATTAATTGTAAATTTAGTTGTGATTCCAATAGGATTGGTTGTAAATCTAGTTTTTTGATTTTGGGGGCACAATGGGACATATGAAAACAATCACTTTTTAGGACAAAGGAGGAGGATGATGATGACAACAACACCAACATCAACAAGCAACCAAACAATGAAGTTCAAAAGGCCAAGGGAAGGTTTAGGATTGTCAAGTTGAAATAGGCAGTCACTCGTCACTAGTGTTCTTGTTAGACATCCAATCCATCTAATCTAAACCTACATGACCATCTTGACCCAATACCTTCCTTTACTCCCAACTTGCCTACATCAATTGGGCTTGGGTTTCGGCATTAGATGTCCTTGGGTCATTCCATCTTGGCTTTTGTCATCCTCAATTATACAATTGCATCCTTACTACTCTTTGGAATGATGTACAAGTGGCATTTTGTTTTCCACTAGATAAGCTAACACAAGACCCCTATGATGTGGTTGTTTGACATTTGTTCCTTTTGTTATCCCAATGGTGTTTTGCTCTACCCCCTTGTGGAAAGGCAACATGGCATAAGGAAATGCGAATTTGACTCAAGCGTTTTCTAGTAGGTGATTAAGAAAACCTACACAAGGAATTTTTTTTATGGGCTCAAGTTTAGATAATCACAAGTTTGAACTCAATGCCTTTTCCCCAACATGATCTTCCAACTCATAAATACATTTTCCATTGTTTAGTCCTTGAATGTGTAGGGGAATACTTTCGAGCAATTCGTGCTCTAGCACCATTATCTCTTACACCCACATTCTTTGACACCACCTTGACATTTTTTGCTTTACATCCTTAATTAAATGGTTCCTCACATGTTTTTTAGAAAATTACGAACTAGACTAGGACCTTGAACTTTCATTTGACTCCTTCAAGTTGGCATTCCAACACATGGTGCATTTTTGTAAGCAACCTTTCTGCCTAATGATTTTTGAACACCTTTGAGATTATTTCACCTAAAAGATTTTGCAAATGGATTCCCATAGTTGTTTCAACTTTGTTCCCATATCGCGCAAGGCCACATCCCACATTGAATTGCACATATCCTTGGAGTTGCACATATTTTTGGAGTGGATCGTCTCTTAGTCATGACCAAGCCTTTAAGTGGAGTTTGTCCCATTGCGGCATGGCAAACATTGTATTGATCCACAAGTCACATTTTATGCTTTCAATTTCATGATTTTGCAACATAATTTTCCCCACACTAATTTGGAGTTGCAACCAAGGGTGGATGTGAAGTTGTAATCCATGGTATCAGGTGCATTTTTGACCTTCACCTTGATTTGGTGGTTCTTTAACTTGGACGTGACGAATGCCTTCAAATCGATGTTAAGAGGAATCATATTTTAAGAACTTCATGCAACAGGTGGGGACATCATACAATTCATCCCATTTGTTTGTGCATTTTATGCATTTGAGTCTCCCTTGTTTTATAGTCATTGTAATTGTAAAGGTGAGGTCACGATCATCCCATCTCCCATGGGAACTCGTCTAGGTGATCCCTTGGGAGGGACACTATTTGTTTTACATTCTATAGTTAGTCATTTATCTTCTTGTTTATTACCATCTATTGTAGATGACATTCACATCATAGGCGCCCTCTCAATTGTATCATCTACATATGAACATTCCAAATTGAACTCCACATGATAGGTTTTTTTTTATCTAACTTAAAAAATGTGCAGCATGGTCCCCCTTTAATCTGTCGCCTAACTTTGACACCCCATCCTTGTTTAATGCCCCATCAAAGGAATTTGGGTTTTGGGGGTTCCATTGGATACTTCATCCTTCACATCATCTTTCATCAAAGATGTTTCATTGTAGGATGTTCAACATGTTGATCTTCTCCCTAGAATGGACGATGTTTAGGTAGCCTTTGGAATTTTAATTCATTGTTTCATGCAACAACCATCACATCTATTACAATGCACACCTCCATTTTCCACCTTCATAGAATCCCTTGTTTATTTTGATTCCTCCCTCCTTCAAGTGTTTGGGTGCCTTTTGGGTCTAGGATTTTTTGATAGCCAAGAAGGACCTTTAGTTCATAAACAAACCTTTCTCCGAATAGCTTTTGGTGGCATCGACTTCATATCGATAACCACCATCATCCCAATGTCCTATTTAAGGAGTTGGGCTGTCTACACCGTCATACCCTTTCTAACATGTTCTTTGACAAAATATTTGAAACCTGTTGTGTTTGAATTTTATCATGTTTTAACCTCATGGTAGGCATTTGGTTTATAATTCGACCAACCTTCTTAGCCTTTCGATTATCTTCCCCATCCTTTTCCATAACATTCCAAACACGACTTGGATTACCACATCATTCAATTATAGATATCCTTTGATGCACGTGCACACATCCCATCGATGTTTCATGTGTTTTCTTTTTACATTGCGTCCACAGTAATGAACGCACATGCACCCATGATGCAATTCATGACACTTTTGTTACCATTACACGAGATGTCGACTTCCATGTGGGGCGAGAACAACTACACATGCTTCTTTCAACCACGTTGCATTCCTTTTGTTGATGAGTTGACACTGTGTTCACCAAAGATGGAATTCACATGTTAGTTGATGTTATCATTGTTGATCCAACATGAGTGGATTTATTTTATTGATCTTGTGCAATTCGAAGATTTGTTGTTTCCGAAGTAGCTCAAGCCAAAGAAAGGAGCTATCGTGACTGACACCCTACTATCATTTCCTCCTTTTAGCAATTGAGGTGTTTGGATCTTTAGACAAACAAGTTGATGTGTTGTTACACAATTATGCCGATGCCATGTGGAACTTCAAAAGGCTAGAACGCTTTCCTTTTTTTGTTTTGGTTACTTTTATCTATAAAAAAATCTCAATTATATTACAAAGGATGCAAGCATCCTCCATCTTAAATTGGGCGGTAGCAGTAGGTTTAATTACTTCCTGACTTCCACCGCTTTAAAATGCACCCCCATCACCACAATTAACCTCCTACAAGCGATCAGTTATTGAGAAAAGAGATTTTGACATCTAGTTTGTGTTAGCTTCACGTCTTGCAAATTAATCCTTTTTATTTTTCTTTTTCTCTTGTACAATTTTAAAGATTTGCAATGTGTTTATTAATAACATTTTGTAAGGTTAACACACTTGAATTGTTTTAGTGGTTAGGTAGACCATTATTTAGGGCAACTTTAGACAAGGTTCCAAGGTCCAAGGACCATTGAATTCAAGCAATCTTATTGGTCAAAAGCTTTAAATTGGTCCCAAGGTCTTTGGATGAGGGTCCAAGACCAAAAAATTGCAAATTGAGGCTAAACCTACATGGCACCTGTTTTCGATGGAAAATCAATTGGTTTGGACCAAAAAACAGTGCTAAAAGGAGAGCTCCTGATTTGGAGAACCAAGAATCAGGCTAGGGACCAAGGTACAGTCCAACTCAAGGATTCAATTCGCTTCAAATCAGTACAAATTGGTTCCTAAGAAATTGGACCCTGGACCCTCGTCTAAAGTGGGCCTTAGTATCCTCCCTTCAAGACGACCAAACATCTTAAGGAACTTTTTTGAAATTTAGACAGATTAGAAAACAGCTTAATTTATGCCAAAGCCACCATGGTAGTATGATAATTAGTTACAGGGACACCCAAAGCTCAATTTATTCTTCTTTTGTAAATGGGCATCTTTGATTGACCCATCACACAAATAAAATAAAATAAAACTTTGAATAGTCCCAAAATAGATATGTTGTAATCTCCTCCTTTCAGCTAACTTACATAGGTTACAAAGACTAAAACTGAAGGCACTGGATATGAGATAAAGTGAGGAGCTACCTATTGGGAAGATGTTGAGGAACACATTGAGAACTTTGGGAACATACGAGGAACCCATTGAGAACTTGATGGGAACACGTTGGGAACAACAAAAATTCCATTACCCCCCACCTTGCCCCCAAAAGGCAAAAAAATCTGGGCCCTGTGGGTGCATGGTGCTTCACCTCATTGGCCAAAAGAATGTTTTTGGCCTACCTGTGTTCTTTGCCATTTTTAGCCTAGGTGAATGGTATGGGCATGAACTATGGGTGGTATTTTCAGGCTGTAAAAACACTTCAGGGGAGTTTTTCCATAATCACCGAGTTTTGAGTTAAATTTTTTTGGGCCAAATTTTATATTGGGTTCTGTTCAATAGCCAAAAACATAGAAGGATGCTTAATTTTTTTTTCATTTCCATATTTTTAATAGCCAAAATTGCCTAAATTTTCCTTACAAATGATTACCACTATTGCAACACCACAAAATTGCAAAAAAAAGAACACGGGTCCAAAACAATCGGAAATTGTGAAGTGTCCTAAATACCTAGTTAAATATACTCCTCAACCAACACCTTTGTTTCGTGATCATCTCGTCATGGTCATGGCATATAGTATATGCCATGCTTTATGCACTTTAGAAAACCCTCGTCAATAGAGGCGGCACTACCCACTCATCCATCCATTGTCATGCATAATAATGGTCACAACTTCTTCCTACCTTCCTTTTCCCATCCAAAATCCCATCTTATTATGTATTATTCATAAGAGTTAACAATTCCGCTCATCCTTTGACAAGCCTCCAACTTTACAACGCATTACAATTATATTTCCGGCAACCGAGGTGTGGATCTTGCTCATTCGTCCTTCGAACCCAAGTTTGCCATCATCTTACACCATCATCAATAATACTCCTCCTCCTCCTCCTCCTCCTCCTCTTCTAGGGCCACCTCCAACCCCCCCCCAAAAAGGAGAAAAAGCTTGCAAGTACCTTTTGTTACGTCACAACAAATTATGCGTTTCATTAGTGTGAATCGTAAAAATTAATTTGATTCTTGTGTCATCCACCAATTTGACCTCAACCGAATAAAATCTTTGTCACAACAAGTGACATGGATGAAAAATATAATCGTACATAATAGTTGACAAAGGAACGAGACTCGAATCCCTGAAATCCCTCGATATGTGACGGGAAGAGGATGGGGGAGGGGGGGGGGGTGGGGGGTGGGGTTGTCCATCT
>Ga0209611_10001592_pt1 | contig 39112 bp, 25 predicted proteins | sample S1TSphgellanicum_3_FD_187693 | JGI IMG/M metagenome (GOLD analysis project Ga0209611, IMG submission 187693) | Host-associated microbial communities from peat moss isolated from Minnesota, USA - S1T2_Fc - Sphagnum magellanicum MG (SPAdes) (version 2) | ecosystem: Host-associated > Plants > Peat...
TTTCCTCTTCCGATTCATGCAAGCGGAGGTGAGACTCTTCCGTCCGTCCGTCGTGCTGCTGTTGGAGTATTCCTCCGCGAAGTGGTGACTACTTGGGGGGTTGCTTCTTTTTTGGCCCTTTTTAAAAGCGTGCTTTGAAAGATGATGGGACCAGTTGTGCGAGATGGACACAAGGGGGGAGAAGTCGTGTGTTCTCAAGTTAGGTTACCAACCGATGGCGACTGTCGACTGAGGAGGAGGAGGAGCAGCAGCAGCAGCAATACTACTACTATTGCAACAAACGTTTTGAACACCAAGTAGGGAGTATAGGGAAGCCTCCGCAGTAGCGGGGGGTGGGGAGGGAAACAAGGAGGAGGTACCACACTTGGGGGGAAAGCAGCAGTAGCGGAGGATGAGGGAAAGAGGAGCAGGAACACTTGAGGAACGTGAAAAGGAGAACATGAAGAAGCTGGTGGAGGGTGAATCATCAACATCGGTATCATGAAAGACGATATATACGAAAGATGGAAAATGGAGAATAGGCAGTGCTGGTGCACAATTTTCTTAGGAACGAGAAGAGCATGGTATTGAGTATGTAGAGTGTGCTGGAGAATCTAGAAGGATGTGCGATACGACTGATATATTGGCATGGCAGGGTGGGTGAGAGATTGCTTCGAGGAACTTTATAGATACAGAGCACCCGGAAGTGGTAACAAAGTAGATCTACTTGTATAGGACTAGGAAGCAATCACTAGTGGACAAGTTCAGGGCATCAAAGCCGGTGGGGGAAGAAATGCAGCAAAGCTGGTAGTTTGACATGCCTTTGAACTACAGAGAGCACCGGTAAGTGGTGATAAAAAGTAGATCTAACTGGTGCAGTACTAGGAAGTATTCAGCATTCAGTGGATAGAGGTCCAGGCCTGCAAAGATGCGGGCGGGGAGTGCAGCAAAGCTGATAGTTGATGCATTGTTGCTGCGGTTTCTTCCACTTGCTCGCCGACGCATTGATACTGCTCAAGCCCAGGTTGGTTCTTCATACCTTTTTTGCCTATCCATTGTCACTACCAGGTATTTCACGGTTAGATGCTGCATTCATGAAGATTGCTTTACACAAACTAAAGCACTCTGTAGAATAGGGTTTTGGGATTTCCTTTGCTGTATCCAGATTTGAATCCATCTGTTTCCATTTTGAGGTAAGCTTCGAATTCTGACTGCTCTGTGGCCTGGCTTGAAATTTAGTGATCAGTTACTGAAAGCAGCTTTCATTTGCAACTGAGCTTACCTTGTATGAAGACTGTGTGGGCTGGGAATGCTGATCGGAACAGAGAGCAGGGACTTATGAAAGCTGTGAATGTGGTTGCAGGATGGGCAGTATTTACGAGCATCGGATCCTGCCTACGAGCAAGTGCTGGACTCCCTGGCTATGGTGGCCCACCATACACCTGTGCCTTTGCTGGAAGCTCTTCTTAAGTGGAGAGAAAGGTGACTTGTAGACTTGTGCACCACTTGTGCTTTTGATCCAATGAGCTTTGGTGCAAATTTTTGTTTACCATGTGCTTATAAGTCATTTGTGGGCATGCAGTGAATCTCCAAAGGGAGCAAATGATGCCTCAACTTTCCAAAGGAAGGTAAGTTCCCTTAAACCCTCACATTCCCAAGTGGCATCTTATAATATTATTGGCAGAATGTTTTGTCATTGTGGGACTGATTAGAGGTTTCTAACATTTTCTTGGATGCAGCTGGCAGTGGAGTGCATTTTCTGCTCGGCCTGCATCCGGTTTGTGGAATGCTGCCCACAAGAAGGTCTTACAGGTTTGTGAACAACTCTGTTGTTGATAATACATGTCACACTGGATTGTGAACTTTCAAGCTGTTCTCTATTGATTTGCCTCATCTTTGCTCTATATTTGGTCTGATGGTATTGTGAGGGGCACCCATCTTTGCCTTCTTGATGGTAATGCTACCACAAATTTTCTTGGTCTTAGATGCTATGTCATGGATGCAGAGAAGCTGTGGGAGGGATTGGAGAATTTTGTGTTTGATTGGCTTATTAATGCCGACAGGTAACTTTTTGTTCTTCTACCGTTGTCATTAGATTGAACTCTACTACATGAATGTGTTTTGGCTTCTCTCCTTGTTTTGCCTGCATGTCTCATAACGAGGAACTTATGTTGGTACCAGTGTCTGACATTTACTTCATGGGCTCATGTGCCAGAGTGGTGAACCACACTGAGTATCCATCACTGGTAGACCTTCGAGGGCTTCTACTTGATCTTGTAGCGCAGCTGCTTGGTGCCCTCTCAAGGATAAGGTCTCTTATCTTTTCCTGGATGTGCTTTTTGTTTCTCTGCAGGTTTTTGCAAACTGTAAGTCTAGATGATTAATGTGACTTCCTACAAGCTTGTGTTGTGAAGATGAAACAGTGCAATTCAGCAGTTGTTTAGAGTTCTTTTAGAAGAGCTGTAATTTTCGTATGTACCGGTCTTGCAGATTCAGTTCTGTGACAGAGCGATACTTCAATGAGATCAATTCACGACGCATTGACACCAGTACTGCACGGAATGAATCCCTCAGTATCATGCAGGGCATGCGATATCTTAAACTGGGGGTCTGTTTCAATCTCTGTATCCTCCCTGTCTTCCGTGTACATCCACTTCTTGATGAATGACAGGAATTGCAAGGAATATGTTGTAGGACTTTGGTGTTCCATACCTATCTTATTTAGAAAGCTCTGGCATATCCAAGTTCATTGATTTTGTTGAAACTCCAGTATTCAGGCTTCTCATTACCCCACATATTATGAGTTTGTAACACTGTTATAATTGGGATTCATCTCAGGTCACAACATTGGGTGGGCTCAATGCATCAACATCATTTGTTGTAAAGGCAAACCCATTGGATCGAACACCTGCAAGAAAGAAGACAGAGCTGCACCATGCCTTGTGCAACATGTTGTCAAGCATCCTTGCGCCCCTGGCTGAAGGGGGCCGTGGGGCTTGGCCACCCTCTGGAGTTGAGCAAGCATTGCCCCTTTGGTATGAGGCAGTCCTTCGGATTCGGAACCAACTCACTCAGTGGATGGATAAGCAAAGCAAGCACGTTATTGTGAGTTCTATAACGTGTGCTGCATGTATTGGAGTGGCCTGTTCTCTAAAGTTACTTCAGTCATGGACTCTATGCTGAGCTGTTGTTTGCTGATGACTAGCTAAAACAATGCTTGCCTGTCAAATATTTGAACATTGTGGTGGTCAAATGCGCCAGGGGTGTGTCATCTGAGCACGTGGTTTGAAGAATCTTGTGCAGGTTGGCTACCCATTAGTGACCTTGCTACTGTGCCTTGGGGATCCACTGTATTTTAATAATTCATTTGGACAGCATCTTGAGCAACTGTACAAACTTTTACGAGTATGGACTTATACTCCCTCCTTCATTCATGTATTACTATGTTTGGTGAAGCTGTGTGCAGGACTCTGATTTGGTCTCTTTATTCAACTGCATTGGGATCCTTTTTTAATTGGATATGTGGATTTATTAGTAAAGCACACCTGTGAGAGGTTTTCTTTCTGGGGTGGCAGGAGAAGAATCATCGATCAATGGCACTTGACTGTTTGCACAGAGTTCTGCGGTTTTACCTCAATGTCTATGCAGAAACCCAACCAAAAAATCGAGTCTGGGTGTGCCTCCACAGTATAACTTCACAATTGCTAGCCAGTCTGAAAAAAGGAACTCTCACTCAAGATGTGCAGCATGACAAGCTTGTGGACTTCTGTGTCACAATTGCTGAAAGCAATCTTGACTTTTCTATGAACCACATGATTTTGGAGCTTCTACGTACTGAGAATCTGAGTGAAGCCAAGGTTATCGGCTTGCGTGCTCTCCTGGCAGTTGTGTCTAACCCTTCACACCATCGCTATGGATCTGATAGCTTTGGAGTTGAGGACTTGCATTCATCTGCCACTTCGTCACTTCGAGGATCCCCTGCCTCATCCTGGCCATATGCATCTGGAATGTTGCCCAACCAAGGTCGACACATCAGCACTGGTTCTTTCAGTGGTGACATGACTTTTGTAGGGCATGATATTGGCCCCTATATTCCTAAGGTCCGAGCAGCCTTGGGATCCATCATCAAGGCCTGCCATGCCACTTATGGGAATGCCCTGCTCACTTCATCAAAAACCTCAATAGGTCAAACATATGTCACTTCCCAATCAATTTATAGATGCAGAATCAAGTTTTGAACACTCAGATTCCAGGTTTGAATGGAATTGACAACACTGTTTCTGGATGTCAGAAGTGTAGATGATTCAGATTTTTATTTAGGGGTTTGAAATAAGGACTTTTTGTTTGGTCTGACAAGTTTTCAGGTTCCATAGCTGAAGGTCTGAAGTTGCTGGGCATGTATCTTAGGATCTTTTGTTTGCCATCTGTTCATTAGCTTTTTCTAATATCTTATCCTTAGTTTTTGATATTGTCAGGGAGTGAGGATATCTGATAAGAGCTTGTGATGGCAGAACCAGCATCAAAAGAAAAGTCACAAGGTTGGCTTGTTTTTCGGTGGGCACTCAAATGTGTGCCACACTTGATCCCAGAGCAATTGCGAGCTGAAAAGTTGACAGAGATCATTCCTGTGTATGCAATTAGCATTGAACCAGGTGTGCGTGAGGAAGCAGTTCAAGTCCTGTTCAGAACTGTGCGGGATTTGCCTCAGAGTCGGTTTGCTGTAATGAGGGGAATGGCCAATTTCATATTGCGAATCCGAGATGACTTCCCCTTACTGATACACACATCTCTTGGCCGGTTAGTCCAGTTACTACATTCATGGCGTGCCTGCATTGCTGAGGAGAGTGCTGAGTACGAAAGTCAAAATAACAGGGGCTGGCCAGGCAAAGGGTCAAATGCAGGGACAGTACCATCAACCACATTCCGTCCAGGTGACTCAGATCGTAGCAACTTCGACCCCTCTGGCATGGATGCTGTTGGCCTCATCTTCCTGTGCTCTGTGGATGTTCAAATTCGACGTACAGCTCTTGAACTTTTGCGTTGTGTACGAGCTCTGCAAAATGACATCACTCAATTCTCCACAAAGGAGGCATCAGTGCAGCCACCCACATTTGTCATTGATGTCTTTGAAGAAACAGGGGTAAGAATCAAGTTGTGATGCAGTCTGAGGGTTTCACATACTGTGTGGGATGGCATTTGAGAAATATATTCTCATTGTTTACATTGTATATTTCCAGGATGACATTGTGCAACGATGCTATTGGGATTCTGGGCGATGGTATGACCTTCGACGGGAATGGGATACAGCACCACCTGATGTATCTCTCCAGTCTGTCCTAGACAGCCCTGAAAAGGGACGCTGGCCCCGTTGCTTGAGTGAGCTGGTGAACTATGTTGCAGAACTCTGCCCCAATGCAATACAGGGAGCCAGGTGGGCTTGTTGAATCTCTTTGTTTGAGAATCTCTATAAGATAAATCACTGAGAATCCTGTTTCTGTCCTGGCATGTGCATACTTTTGGGGAGTTCGACTTAGAGTACTGGTAGGGGAATATCTTTTATAAAAATTAGAGGAACAATTCATGTCTCACCCATTGTTTTTTTCTTTTTCATTTTGGTGAAGAATTTTGACTCAAAGCCACATTCTACGCTGAGAAAACATCTTTTTCCAACTTCTTCTTAGATGATATTTCACAAAATAAGTGAAAGTTTGTCACAAAAAACTCACTGGTCTCAGCCACAATGAGCTGACCTACCCAAAACAGAACATGGAGGATGCTAACATGCATGTTGTGAGTTTGGCAGATTGGAAGTGATCACAAGGCTTGCACAGATAACACCTGTCGACCTGGGTGGTAAGGCAACACAATCAAATGACAGTGACAGCAAGCTAGACCAGTGGCACATATATTCAATGTTTGCTTGCTCATGCCCACCTGAGGATAGCAGTGATGGTGGCATCCAGTCTGTGAAGGATTTACTCCGCCTTGTCTTTCCTTACCTGAAGTCAGGCAATGATGGGCAGATTGTAAGCTCTCTCCCTTCTGAATGGCACAGTGCACAACAGGACAGAACATCTTAGCAGTTGTGAGTTAAATATGAGAATTCCCAAAATATTCTTCCACTTCCTATACAGTCCTGATTTGTTCCATTCAAACCATTTTCGTGTATCTTTCTTAATGGAGGTTGTGACATTTATTTGTGAGGATGCAGTATGCAGCAACACTGGCTCTGGGACATTCAAGTCTGGATATTTGTGAGCTAATGCTGAGTGAACTCAGTACCTTCCTTGAGGAATTGACTTCTGAAATGGAGAGTAGGCCCAAGTGGAAGGTCAGTATTCCCTGTTCTAGTACTGATCTCCTTCGTGTCTGCTTTTCTCTGGATAGTTCAATGTGTAGGGTTAGTTAGAAGTCTATTTAAAGCTGCTTTGGAGTCTATGGTGCTCCTTGATTGGGTGCTCTTGTACAACAAGCTGTGTCCTAACACCAGTTTCTGCTGTCCTGCAAAGGTGGCTCCATTCAATTTATCTCATGTTTGCAGAGTGAAAATTGATTATTAACAGATTGTTCTTTGGTGATTTATGTTGCATGCTTGCATGATGCAAGAAAGTCCACGTACTTTGATCACTATTCAACAACTGACACAGGTTTTTTGATGGGAAAGCTTCTTACTTTCTTTCAAACTACTTTTGCAGAGCCAGAAGCTGCGTCGTGAGGATATCAGGGTGCATGTAGCAGATGTTTATCGAATGGTGGGTGAGAATGTCTGGCAGGGTACACTTACCCAACGACCTGTCCTGCGTATGCACTTTCTGCGATTCATTGAGGAAACTGCACGCCAGGTGTCATCTGCCACTCCTGAAAATTTCCAAGACATACAACCATTACGTTATTCACTTGCATGTGTGTTAAGGTGCCTCGCAGTTGACATGGTGAAGGCTCACTCTGAGAGGTATTGGAAAATTTTCTGATAGAACTTATCCTGGGCCTCTGAAACAGTATTCAAGCATCATTGAGAGTTATAGTCATGTCTGGGATCTTGTCTTTGATTGCTTGGTGTTCACAAGCTCAATCTTTTGTACAACAGAGATGGGTCTTCTTGGTGAAACTTTCTCAAGCGATGTTTTACCAGGTTTTGTATCACTGTACGCGTTTGGTTCAGGTTTGATCTGCGCACACGCAAGCGATTGTTTGATCTTTTGTCATCATGGTGTGAAGACACAACTAGTCCATGGAGCCAAGATGGGGGAAGTGATTACCGTCGAGAGATTGAGCGGTACAAAGCAGCACAAAGTGTGCGAAACAAAGACTCTATGGACAAAATGACAGTGGAGAGGGAAATCAATGAGCATGTGGATGCCATTCAGTGGGTGGCCATGAATGCTATGGCAGCACTTCTTTATGGCCCTTGTTTTGATGATAATGCACGTAAAATGAGTGGGCGGATTGTGTCTTGGATCAATGGTCTTTTCCTGGATCAAGCAGGGAGGGTTCCAGTTGGCTTCTCACCAGCTGACTCACGAACTATATCTGTCCACACAAAGTTTGGGATAACTGGAGTGTTAGAGGGACTTAGAGGTGGGGCTGGTCGAGACCGGCAACGTGGAAGCCCATCACGTGTGCTTCTTGCCAAGACTGCCCTCATGAATCTGCTACAAAGCAATTTGGACCTTTTCCCTGCATGCATTGACCAGGTGAGGGTTCCATACCCAAGACTGGGTTGATATGGACATCTTTCAGCTGTAAATTAAAAATTTGCAGCTTGGCAAGTTCTCTCTGTGTGTGTATCACATGATCCTGAGATCACATCCCCATGATCCCCCAAAGTTTGAAAAGCATTCTCTTTGGAGTTCTACCAACCTGTTAAAAGGAAAGAATTGTCCCCTCTTCTTTTTTCTGTGATTGTTCTGTGCACTAGGCGATTTCGTGTTTTAATTCTCGGATTGTCTTGGTTTCAGTGCTATTCATCAGATCCATCAATAGCAGATGGTTATTTCACTGTTCTAGCTGAAGTCTACATGCGACAGGAAGTTCCAAAGTGTGACATTCAGCGTCTGCTTAGTCTTATTTTGTATAAAGTAGTTGATCAATCAAGACAAATTCGAGATGATGCTCTGCAAATGCTGGAGACTTTGTCCATTCGTGCATGGGCCGAGGAGGGAGAAGGTGCAGGGCGTTACAGGGCTGCTGTGGTGGGAAGCCTTCCAGACTCATACCAGCAATTCCAATACCAGCTCTCAGCAAAGCTTGCCAAGGAGCACCCTGAATTAAGTGAGCTCTTATGTGAGGAGATAATGCAACGACAACTGGATGCAGTTGACATCATTGCACAGCACCAGGTTCTCACATGTATGGCCCCATGGATTGAAAATCTGAATTTTGGTACATTGTGGGACTCTGGTTGGAGTGAGCGTCTGTTGAAGAGCCTGTATTATGTGACTTGGCGACATGGTGACCAGTTTCCTGATGAGATTGAGAAGTTATGGAGCACAGTAGCCACAAAATGGCGCAACATTATTCCAGTGCTTAATTTCTTGATTACAAAGGGAATTGAAGATTGTGACTCTAATGCTTCAGGTGAGATCAGTGGAGCATTTGCCACATATTTCTCTGTAGCAAAACGCATAAGCCTTTACCTTGCTCGCATTTCCCCACAGCAAACTATCGATCATTTGGTGTATGAGCTGGCACAGTGTATGCTAGAGGACCCACCGGAGCAAATGAAGCGACCAGATGCTCCATTTGATAATGACAATAGTACACCAGTCCTTGAATTCTCTCAAGGACCGTTGCAAAGCATGGAGCCTCTGCCTCATATGTCTCCTTTGCTAGTCAGAAGCTCTGTGGATGGTGCTATTCGGAATGTGAGTGGTAACCTGAGCTGGCGCACTGCCACAGGGCGCAGCACGTCAGGGCCATTGAATCAAATGGCAGATCCCCTATACCCTATTCATACAGGGCGATCTGGCCAACTTTTTACAGGTTCTGGACCTTTGATGACTCTTTCAGGCCCCCTTATGGGTGTTCGAACCTCTACAGGGAGCCTTAAGAGTCGGCACCTCTCACGGGATAGTGGTGACTACTTTGTTGATACCCCTAATTCAGTTGAGGACATGCGCTCCAGTGTCCCTGCTGCAAGTGCTGGAGATTTGCAGTCGACCTTGCAAGGCCACCACCATTGGCTCTCACGCGCTGACATTGCCCTGATTCTTCTTGCTGAGATTGCATATGAAAATGATGAAGATTTTCGGGGCCACCTTCCTTTGCTCTTCCATGTAACTTTTGTGTCAATGGACAGCTCAGAAGATATTGTTTTGGAGCACTGCCAGCAGTTGCTCGTTAATTTGCTTTACTCTCTCGCAGGTCGCCACCTGGAACTGTATGATGCTGGGGACCATGGTGATGGTGAATATAAACAACAAGTTGTTAGTCTTATTAAGTATGTTCAGTCAAAGAAGAGCAGCATGATGTGGGAAAATGAAGACATGAGCCTAACCTGCACAGAGCTGTCAAGTGCTTCTCTCTTATCAGCATTGGTCTTGAGTGTGGTGGATGCCATCTTCTTCCAGGTCTGTGAACATGTAGCTTGTGCTTGATGTTCTTGCCCTAGAGACTTGGCACACCCCAGTATTGTATTCAATGGATAGAAGTGTCCATGCAATGCCAATGGCAATACCTTGGATTCATGTTATGGCTGCAAGAAGTAGTCTTTGTACCCTGTGTTCTAGTCAAGAAGAAATTAATTTGGTTCTTGACATTGCTTATGTCAACGTCCATTGTCTTTGCAGGGAGATCTGCGGGAAAAGTGGGGAGAAGAGGCCCTGAAATGGGCGATGGAGTGTACAACCCGTCACATTGCGTGCAGATCACATCAAATATACAGGGCACTCCGCCCTAGTGTGACCAGTGACACCTGTGTGTCTCTGCTCCGATGCCTTCATCGGTGCTTTAGCAATCCCACACAACCAGTATTGGGATTTGTGATGGAGATCTTGCTCACACTCCAGGTGCATTATCCCCTACTTATGTTTGTGTACTCAAGCTGTTTGTATCAGGTAGACAAATCATGAGTTAGGTTCTAGATATAAAGATAGCTTTCTCTGATGGGAAGTTTTATTTGCGAGTTGCAGGTGATGGTTGAGATTATGGAACCCGAGAAAGTGATATTGTATCCCCAGGTCTTTTGGGGCTGTGTAGCCATGCTGCATACAGACTTTGTGCACGTCTACACCCAGGTGTTGGAGCTCTTTGCTAGAGTCATTGATCGACTTTCCTTTGATGACCAAACAGCAGAGAATGTGTTGCTATCAAGTATGCCACGTAGTGAATTTGATAATGAGCAAGAGGATCGAGACCTAGGGCATTTGGATTCCAAAGGATTTGACTTTATTGCTGGTAAAACATTTGAATCTCTTGCAAGGCAAGGGTTTGATACTAAGGCTTTTGACTCAACAAGAGAAGAAAGTAGTGATGGGGAGAAAGCACCCATATTTGATGGTGTACAACCCCTAGTGCTCAAGGGCCTGATGTCAACAGTCAGTCATGCTTCAGCAATTGAAGTTCTTTCTCGAATCACTTTGCATTCTTGTGACAGAATCTTTGGAGACTCAGATACCCGTTTGTTGATGCACATTGTTGGGTTGCTGCCATGGCTGTGCCTGCAATTGTGGAAAGGAGAGAATTCTGGGGGCATCTACTCCTCACCACTACAGCAGCAATTGCAAAAAGCTCGGTCTGTTGCAGCAAATATTTCACAGTGGTGTGCAGCAAAGATGCTGGATGATTTAGCAAGTGTCTTCTTAGCATATGCTGAAGGCTGGAAATCCACCATGGAGGATCTGTTGGACCACATAGCACCACTGTTGTGTGTAGAGTGGTTCCCCCGGCATTCAGCCTTAGCATTTGGTCATTTACTTCGCCTGCTGGAGAAAGGGCCTGTTGAGTATCAACGTGTGATTCTACTTATGCTTCGGGCTCTTCTGCAGCACACACCCATGGATAGTGCCAAGAGCCCACAGGTAGGGTACATGGCTACCTTAAAGCATATATTTGTTCCAGTAACAAAGAGATCAGGGATGGCAGCTGATGGTAACTGCTCATTAGTTCCCAAAATAATCAAAAACCTTGCCAGTCCTTGCATGTGAACTTTTTTTGTTGCCATATTGTGTGTCACATTTTACTGGAATTAGTTTGGTCCTTAGCAAGTTATTCACAAGTTAGCATGTTCTTACTCAAGACTGCCACCATGAATTCTTTTGTGAGGGTGGTCAAGTCACTATAATTGAATCTTTACTGTGGCAGGTGTATGCTGCTGTCTCACAACTGGTGGAGAGTCCACTCTGTGGGGAGGCCTTGAATGTGTTGGAGGCAGTACTACAGAGCTGCAGCACTGTTAACAGCCAGGTGGAGTCAGTTCCCACCATCTGGCCACAAGAGAATGGGGGAACTGTTAGTGCACCAGCAACATACCGCCGCCCTGATGATGAGCATATTAATAGTCCACAAAGACCTGCATCAGCTCTTGTTTCACAAAGCTCTTTTAAGTCAAGAAGTGGCAGTGGCCCACTTCAACATTCATGGGTTGGTTCTGGCGGGCCTCTTCCATCTGCTGCTGGAAATAGCCCTGTTGCTACTGCTGATGTCCTCCCATCCAGGTACACACTCTTTTTTTTCTTATTCATAATGTAAGTATTCGGCACAGCATTCTGAGAGCAGGCTGGACTTTCTGTCTCTTATTTTTCTTTAGATTGGGTCTAAAAGCCATGATGGATGTAAATGAATATCAATCATTGCAGTAATTAGCAAATGTTGTAGGATCATTTTCCCTATTTCACTGACTTGGCAAGCTGATTGTGGCAGGGAGACTGCACTGCAAAATACACAGCTTGCTCTTGGTCGTGTTCTTGACACATATGGTTCAGGAAGGAAACGAGACTATAAGAGGCTGGTGCCTTTTGTTGCCAACAGTGTGCGACCTGGAACTACTGTGTCTGGAAAGATGTATTGAGATATAGTGTACTGCAATATGCACTAGTAGCTTGTGGGTGGAGTGTTCCTGTCACCATATGGAGCACAATCGCTTCAGTCATTGGGCTCTGCACTAAGGAGTCTGACTTTGGCAGGTATGCAAAGCATCAATCTGGTGTGAAATGGAAAAGAATGGCATTAATCTTCCGCAAAAGGGAGTAGGCCATTTCAACCCTTAACACAGCCTCACCAGAGGTTGGATAAACAAATGAGTCTGAGACCTGTGTCTGCTTCATGGATTCTCTCAGGATTGGTGTTGTTTGAGCTCAGGAGGAATCTTTTCTTCCCTTTGTGGGATCTGGTGTAAAGAACCACCTCTACATTATTTTTGTTTGACAAGACTAAGCTCTGCAGCCATGTAGAATGTGAATTTGTGTTGAGTTTGATGTTTCTTCAAGACTTCAGGGTTCCTTTTCTGCTGCTCTGGACCTATGAATGTGTGCCTCTAATTTTTGTGGCCTGCTTTCCTGAATTCAGATACAAGACAACAAATGCTCATTTGGTCACAGTTCCTCAACACATGTCTCTGGGTAAGGCAGCAGCTGGTATGCCCTTCTTCATGTCTATTTTGCTCTTAGCTCTGATGAGGCTATTTTACAAAATACGGACTCTCTGGAACTTTGGGTAAGAAATGAGCAGCCCTATTCTCTGTATCCACAGAACCCTTATTTACAAATTTTATCATTCCATGGTGGTTCTAGGTGGGCTTCAGATAAGATGGTACCATGTTTACTGTTTTCCCTAAAGGCCTAAAGGTTTGTCAAGCGTACCGATGTTTTTGTCAAAGTCTGTGTTTTGAGTATCAGTTTCAAGTCAGTCCATCTTTACAATTTCTGACAATGCTTCATTGTTCCAAGCAGGTGTCATTCTTTCAGTTGGGATGCATGATATGTGCAAAATTGGCAAGACAGCTGAAGGTAGTAGCACTTCACATCCAACGTATGTCACTGATTGATTGATGTCAAATATCGGATCACAAAGAGTTTAATAGATAGGATTTACAATTTAGAGTGTTTAGAGGAGTTCTAAACTTTGGTAAGGTGGTGTACAGAAACCAAATAGCCAACTGCTAGACCATGAAAAGAGGAACCTCCACTATCATCCCATCAGAGCTTTAGAGTTTACTTATGTGGAACTGGCACAGTCAAGTATCATGGAGGATATTGGGGGAGCTGATCCACCTGATGGGAATCAAGAAAATCAATACCCATGGATTTCTGAACTTACAGTTCGAGGTGCATATGACGTCCTCAATAACCCACCTCTAAATCTGCCTGTTGCTTCTTGGAATTGTGTTAGAAATCAGGACACAAATTCTTGTACAATTGTTTGCTCAACATTTGGAGCAATGTTACAATATACTTGTCAACAGCCACTGTCAGGAGCTGATAATTCCAGTGGGGAGTAAAGGGCATTTGGTCATTTTCATGAAGGTGATGGATGGATACTAAGTGGTTGGCCCTCAGAAGTTTTTGACCGCATTTAGTTGTCTTGTTTATTTGGTTTGTTGGAACTGATAGCAGTTTTCATTCATAGTGTTATTGTGAGTTCCTCTGCAGTCTTGTGGATATATATGTTCATATCTTTTGAGGTTTCAGACAGGTGTCTCTACACCTAGGCATGTGAAATCTCAGTCTACATTAACAAATCTATGTAGCATGGATTTCCCTGTGGCACTGATGAGGTATTGATCGAGAGAAGCTTACTGCACAAAAAGAGTTGGGTAGGAATTGGAGTACCCCTACCAACTCTAGCAAAGAAAGTGTATTGACACAGAGAGGCTCTGTGTGAGCCAGGACTATGGTACAGGGGAAGAAAGGGACACAATTCTACAATGATTTATGAGTTTAAGCTCCATCATGAGATCTTGCATCTATGTGTGTGGGCCAGCACTCCATCCATGTGTCTTTCTCTTGATAACTCAGTCCTGAGCCTTGTCAAAAGCTCCCTCTAGACACAGCCCAGAATAACCCATATGTTCATTATGAACTTGGAAGCTTTATGACAGTCACAATGCAACTCTGAAATTTTCACCTCTAGTCCGACATTATTGACATTATCTTGTACACAGTCAAAACCTGGTTTTAGCTACATGTTGCTTTTAATAAGCAATGAGTTTTGTCTGAACTAAATGTCGCTTGGCCTTAAATAAAGCCTTGAATGAGCAATGAGTGTTTGAACAAAACTGGTATGGGCATACCTGCCATTTGGACACATCAACCTCATTTGCACAACACATGAACCAACTTTTTTTTGGCTCTAGGAGATGTAATGCCTTTTCCACTTTAACAAATGCTCAGTACGTGAGAATTTTCTCATCTTTCTTATTTGAGTCTCCAGAAGGAATTCTTTATTTTCTATGCATTGAGTACAATAGATGATTTTATGAAGTGGAGAAATGTCATGGTCTTTAAGCAAAGGTTGCAAGGAGTGACTGATAGAGCATGAACTTACGACTGCACAAGGGCAGTGCTACCCAAACCATGAGGTGCTTGATTGTGGATGAAAAGGTTGTAAATAGAAAGCATTGGGGAAGCCTAAGAGAAGTTCACTCAAGTGTCGAATTCCCAAGTCATTGGCCTTGTTTCAAATAATGAGATCATGTTTATTCGAATCTTACCCTTTTTATGCTTGGGTTGCCTTTCATCCATACGTTCTCTAGCCTTGTTGGGCACTAATTCTTTTAAATATCTTGAAGTTCTTTTGTGATGAATTTTCATATCCTTTGTAGCATGTAATGCACCTCCTTTTGAACAATTTTCTCTATTTGCCACATCTCACAATGACTGCACTAAAGGCCATGGTAATGGTTGAGAAGATAGATGCCTTTGAACATCTCATCATTGTTGTTTGCTTTTCTACTATTGATGCTCACGTTGCATCAATTTGGGAATAAAGAAACGAACCACAAATTAGTCATTCAAAATTTAAGTTTGAAACCATTGAAATCATTCATTGTTGGTTGAGATTGATTCATTCAAATAAGGTCATTGTCAAAGCTATTTGCAATGGAAGGTTATATAAGTTGTGGGCCTGCTCAAAGTTTTAAAACATACTGGAAGAGCATGGCATCTTAGACTTGGATCTATTTTGATGCATTGCTGGATAATCATGTCAACTATTAATCTTGTCAAGGGCATGGATCCAATATAGATCATGCCTTGAATTGTTGTGATGGATGTAAGAAAACATCATCGTAATCCATTCCCAATAGATGGAGGTTCTTTCACAAATAGAACTTTCAAAATGGGTACATATGGATTTGTGTGGTCTTGTACAAATTGAATATCAAGAAAAAAATGAAGTACTTTTTTTCCTTGAAATCATTTCTTTAAACGAAGATAAGTTTGGAGTTCTTCATAAGTTGCTTCAAAGTTTCAATGAAGTATCAAAATGAAAAATATCAAAATCATTCAATGCGATGGTGTGTGGTTTATAACAATAAGTTCTTTAACCAATTTCATAAGGAATATGGCACTACAAGATTGAATAACTACTTCATACATACCTAAAAAGAATGGAGTTCCATGAGGATTTTTCATACATGAAGAAATTTTCATCCTTGTATAAAACTTAAACCATGCCAACATCAATTCTCCTCACCACTAGGTCCAACTAAGAGTAGCTTTGGGATGTATCAATGACATATCATTTCTCAATAAAAACCTTGATTTGTTACTTACACAAAACAAACAATAATTAAAAATGCAATGTAGTTGACTTAATTTGTTATTGTGAATCATCATAAATTCATTGGGCATTCATCACAAATTGTATCCCTGTAAAGGATATCAATCCTTCAAACATATTCATGCCTTTGTAGGTCTTTGGGTCTAACAATGGAATGCACAAATTCTTACGTTGGGATGGATCAAAATGAATCCTAATTTAGGTTGATTGATTTTGTATTTTACATGTTTAAACAATGATAATTCTTTCTTGTTATATTTTATTGGGGATAGCAAACATTTATATATATATATATATATATATATATTACAATATGATCGCCCCACAAATTAAAGTGATATGCCCTGAACAACTTATAAATATGCACAATTTTTAGGGAGTCTTTAGATTCATTTTTGGGAGGCACTTTCTTATAATGTGTCTTTAAGAGTCGTTCTCCATGAGTTTCATGACATGCCTTCATGTTCATGATCCAAAAACAACCATGTGCTCTTGGAAAAAATCATCAACCTTTGTTTCCAAGAAATGAAAAAAAAATCAAAGTTAAGCATCTAGGTGAATTCTATCACGTAGATGCATGTGTCATGAGCATAAAGTCACATGGTGAAGCTAAATGTTTTTTACTTCAAAAAAATGATCATAATTTTTATAAAGTTTTATATTGCATGAAGTCAAAGGAAAAGATAGTCCAACACTTTGAACATTTGTGCATTGAGTTTAAAGCAAATGAGCTGAAAATTTTGCAAATTGATAAAAGGGGAGAATTTATTTTGGGAAAGTCTAATAATTTCCTCAAAGAAAGGCATTCATCAAGACCTTGCAATTGTGTATACACTTGAGAAAATTGATGTTATAGAGAAAGACAATAAAACAATTGTGAAAGGAATAGGATGCATGATCTTATCCAAAACATTGAGCATTAGATTATGAGGTGAGGTTGCCCATATTGTCATCTACATTTTAAAAAAGACAAACAAAGTCCTAGAAGGCAATTTAACACCCTTAGAAGCCTAATGTGATGTGAAGCCTAACTAATTGAATCATGTAAAAGTATTTGGTAACATTGTTTATGCTCATGTACCAAAAGAACTAAAGTAAAGTTGGCTTCAAAGAACATTAGATGTATATATGTAGGTTATAGTATTGAGTCACTTAGGCTTACCTTCTTTGGAATATTGTAGATAGAAAAACATCAATAGAGATGTCTTGTCCAACAAGGTATTAGATGTTAATAGTACAACTAAAGTTTGTTGTGATAGAAGGAACCAATGCTAACATACATGAACTTGAAAGGATCCAAAGTCTAACTTAGAAAGAGAATAAAGTGAGAACTAAAATTGAATTTCCAAAAATGGGAATGCAACTAGTCTTGATAATGCACTTGAAGACATGTTGTTTGCATGCAAGAGCAAAACACATTGCAACATGCAGTGATTAATCAAGCAAGTGATTCAAAGATTGATCTTTCCAATGACATGAACATTCCTCAAGAAGGAGTTCATGTGGGATGAACAAGACAACCACCAATTTTATTTGATAATTGTGAGAATGATCATCTAGCCTTTGTTAGTTTGATGGAGTTGATGGGGCTACCAAATGAGCTTCAAACATATGAAACTACCATGTTGTCAATTGATAAATAGAAATGAGAAGAGGTTATGCAAGAGAAAATAAAATGATTACATGCAAACTAAACCAGGAAGCTTGTGACTCTCCTTTTAGGGAATAACATAATAAAATGTAAATGGGTATTCAAAGTTAAACCCAAGATAGACAAAATTGTAAAGATGTACAAGGCCAAGGTGGTAGCAAAGGGTTGTTCATGAGTTTATGGAGTTGATTGTGTACATAGTTCACTAGCATATGGAGTCTAGACTATCTTGTCAATAATTACAACTAAAGACGTAGAGTTCATGTAATTTGATGCATGGGGAGTTGAAGGAAGAAATTTATCAACCTAAAAAGTCTGTTGAGCTTGGAGAAGAAGGGAAAGTATGCAAATTATTGAAAGGTATGTACTAATTGAAGCAAGTGATTCAATTCTTTTTCTTTCTTACAAACGTAGCTTGCTGAAGATGATTAAGTATTGCCAAAGATTACCAAGAATAAATGGTAACACTAAATTTTATGTTTTAGCTACATTGTTTGATAAATTTCCATTAATCACTGAGTGATTAGAAGTGATGAAAGATATTAGACAATAATTAGGGTTGATGGAGATTGCAAATGCATAGCATGATAACTAGTTCAAATTTCATATTCCCACCATATAGATACATATATTTATTTCTTTGTACAACTATGTTGCATATTTTTGTCACATACATTTGTACAAAATTGAAGCTTATATTTTGTTGCTTGTTTACTTTTGAATTAGTTTTATAATATGAACATTTAATGCTAAAGTATCTTGTTGTATCTTTTATTGTTGTAAAAGTTTTTATAATTTCAACAACTTAAACACTCAAAGACTTTCAAAAAGACACAATTGCACTTTGACATTGACACTTTTCAATAGCTTCAACACCATGATATCATATTTTTGGAAAATGTTGAAATGTTCAAAAAACTAAATTCATAGAAAACATTTTTATAACATGAACATTTTATGCTAAAATATCTTGTTGCATCTTGTATTGTTGTAAAAGTTTTTACATTTTCAACAACTTAGACATTCAAAAACTTTCAAAAAGACAATTCTACACTTTGACACTAACACTTTTGAATATAATACTTCTTACACACTATAATACCATATTTTTGGAAATGTTGAAATTTTCAAAGAAAAAATTTCATAGAAAAGTTTTTGTCAAGGAAAATATCGAATCTTCGGGAATATTCCATTTGTTGAATGAAAAAAATAAAAATAAATAAATTATTCATAAGACACATGTTGAAGTTGCCAAGGTATTACTGTAGGTGGTTGGTTTCTATGGTTTAGGGTTCCATGAACTAAATAAAAATTGCAAACCGCAATTCGACTTCCATTCCAAATCATTTACAAGTCATAAGAGTTTAAACTATTGGGATTCAGATTGTCATCATCTGAGGCCTTGGGCTATTTACATGTAGCTGGTGAATAGCTGAATCAGTGTGTCTTTTTCTGTGGAATTTTGGCAATTTTTTGATCCAAAGAAATTGAGAAAATTTTGGAACCTCTTTTCCTAGTGTAAATTCGACTAATTTTGCTAATTTTTTGTTTAAAATGTTCCAAATTTTCAATATGATAATTTTTAATTAATAAATTTATTATAATTATAATAATTTTAATTTAGTATAATTATAATAATTATAATTTAGTATAATTATAATAATTATAATAATTATAATTTATTTATAAATTTATTGAATTTATTAAAAAAATTAAAAAAAACTGAGCTGAATTGAGCTCTGCTGAAAACAGGCAATGGAAATCTGGTGACTATCAAACTTGATGAAATTGTAAGCAGCTTACATGTGGAGAATGTGCAGTATTTTCGCACTATTGTGAAAATTTGGGAATTTTCTGTTGCAAATTCAAAAAATCTTAAAAATTTGCCAGACTTCTCTACTTGGGTTTTAAGTTTGTAGCCAAAAATATTTAATGAGGTTTTTAGTTTTTTCCTTTCATATTTTGCTAATAGTCGAATTTGGCTAAATTCGCTTACAGATGATTGGCACCTCAGCTATATACATCACAAAATTGAAAAAATAAAACACTGGTACCACCAGGCAGCCCTTTTGGTGTGCAAAAGTTCTCATTTTGCAAATTTTTGGAAGTTTTAGGTCACAAATCCAATGAGTTTTTGAATAAATAATCGCCAAAATTGATTAAAATTTTCCTTAAAATTGCCAGATTTCTTCTATGCATGGTTCAACTAGGTAGCCCAGAAGTATATAAAAATGTCTAATTTTTTCATTTCATATTTATAATAGCCATATTTGGCTACATCAGCTTATGACGATTGCAACACCAGATACATCACAAATTATTATTATTATTATTATAAAAACACACTGACTGGTACAAATAATTAATAAATCTCGAAGATTATTTGCCGATAATAGAATATTCTCAAAAGATTCTTTAGTTTCCTTCACAAAATCGTGGTCTTTGGGAAAATCAAAATAAAAATTGTGGAAAATTACAATATTTTTACAAAATTGTATAATTTTAGTGTCGGAGCTTGCCAAGCAAGGCTGCCCGAGGCGGACGTGCGCTCCACGGGCCGGGTCCCCAGACTACCTGGCTCTGGCGCAGTGCGTCGCAGTCGACCAATAGGAAACACCAACGTGGTTTCGCCAGGGCAGGCATTGGGTCCCTGCGCCGCAGTCGGCCAATAGGAAACGGCAACGCAGTTCCATGAGGCCCGTTCCCGGTCTCCGTCTGCTATCTACCAATATCGTAGGGCCGCAACGACGGAGCACGCTCATCTGTGGACAAAAGCTTGATTGTTCCCCCGGTTTTGGACGGACGTAAGCTTTTTGTCCGCCGTTTTGGACGGAGCTGCCGAACAGGAAACAAAAGTTGGTACAAAGGGAAACAACAACACTCACTCACTTACCCAGTACTTGTGTGGGTTTAGGGTTTAGGGTTTTAGGGTGGCAGGCAAAGAAAGAGAAATACAAACGGGAAATGATTCACTAACGCATGAGATTTTGCAACGAAGCTACGCACCTCTTCAGCAGCAGCAGCAGCGAGCTTGCTTCAGTCGGCCACTCATCTCTCTATCTCTCTCTGTGCCATTTCACCTTTAGATTCTCGAGTCTGATGACAACTTTTTCTGGGAAATTGAGAGAATTGTGTATGGTAATCATTTCAGGACATTTCTTGCTTGTTTACGATTGCTTGCATTTGAGTTCTGTTGGTGCTGACGGTGCGGTTTGCTCTTTTTCTGTGCTACTTCTTCTTCTTCGGTCGGCTACGTGCCCATGACGGCTGTGTGTCGTCGACATGAAGAAGGAGGAGTCGTGCGCCTCTCTCTCCGGCATTTCTCTGCTTGTGGGGTTCTGACTGTCTTGAAGAGAGGGATCCGGTGAGGGTTGAAGAGAGAGAGAGAGAGAGAGAGAGTGTGTGTGTGTGTGTGTGTGCGCCTTTTTACAAACCTCGAAGCAGCATTAAGAGAAAATAAAATGGTGGGAAGAGAGTGCTGCGACAATAATATGCAGACAACAGAAGTATTCCACGACTTCTTGCCGATCATGGCCCAGAGACTGAAAGAAGAAGAATTCATCATGGAGCTCTGCAACGGGTTTCGCTTCGTTGCTGACCCTGATATCTACAAGATCACATTGGCAAGTTTGAAGAAGAATGCGAAGGGGTTAGGTCTTGAAGGCATGACTGACGACGATCTTCGGGCTATGATCAAGGAGGGCGACATTGATGGCGATGGAGCTCTAAACGAGCGGGAGTTTTGCCTTCTTATGGTCAGAACCAGTCCGTCTCTCTTGTCTCAGGCGGAGACCTGGCTTGAAGACACACTGGAGAGAGAATTTGCGGAGTGCTTCATGGATGAGGAGGGCTACATGTGAGGAAGTTCTTGAGAAAATGACTTGTGGATTTCTGTGATCTAATTTGTGATGTCTTTGTTCACAGCTCAGGGTCCATATGATAGTGTGTCTGGACACAGTTCTTCTTCCTTTCCATGGACTTGTGGATTTCTGTGACCTATTTTTTGTGATCCATTTGTTCACGGCTGACGACCAAATGATAGTGTGTCTAGAGTCTGGATACAGTTCTTTTCCACGGACTTGTGGATTTCTGCACTCTATTTTGTGATCTATATGTTCATAACTCAGGACTGTATGATAGTAACTTAGCATGAGGTATTGAAGGAGGTACAGATAATTAGGTGTATTTGCAGTGAAGCTGCAGTTTCTGGACAACTGCAATTGAGCCACTTATGTGATAGGATCTTGTATATAGAGGCCCAGGGTGCCAATTCCACAGCCCTTCTACTATTGTACTCACTGCTCAGTGCAACTAGATAAAATCACATTGATTTGTTTGTGTGTGTGTTGTCGGACACTTAGAAGTTGAAAACAACTGTTTCTTCTCTGATGATGAGTACTTGATGCTTGTTGTGACTTGTTTCTTTTGTTCCTTTGCCACATCTTTGCAGCTCTTTTATGGTCCTTTTGGGATTGCCATGGGGTCTTTTTCCATGACTTTTTTTATGCAGCTTGAATGAGGATGCTATTGAATACTTTTTTAAATTACCCCCTGCCTTCTTAGTGCCTGCCTACCACGCCATGAATAACTGAGTCTTCATGTTGCTTCTGGATTGTAAAATTATGTTCGCGGGTTTTTGGCAAGAGACCAAGGTTTAGCCTTATTGGAGCAATGTCTATCTCTCTTTTGTTATATTGACATGGCCAGAACTGGTCAGTATTTTTTGTCATGCCTTCCAATGCCCTTAAGTATGACAAGCAGGGTAAGGTCTAGCTGTCAGGGCCTTACTGCAGTGCAAAGCACATGTTGGGTCCTGTACAATTGTGCAGGGCCTATTGGACAGAAAGCCTGAAGTGGGCCCAATACAGAGGTGCTTTACTGTGTACAGACTTGCCTTGTCCACTTAACATGCCCTAAGAGGCATATGTGTAAGGTGCCTTCATATAGGCCGTCTTGCATGGGTCAAATTTCACCAGGTAATGGGTCTTGCAACAACACTAAATAAAACTGCTAAGGGCTTAATTTGTATGTTTTATCTCACACAGCTTTTGTATAAGCTGTTTGGGCTCAGTTCCACCCTCATAATTGGACTGAACGATGGAGTTGGACTATTGCTAATAGTCCATTTTTCAAACAGCTTAACACTCACTTTGTTCAACCTATCGCTTTTGCATGCTCTTGCTGTCTCATTATGAGATAACTCTGCCCTTCATGATTGGAATTTATGCATGAAAGCACCTGCAAGTTAAAAAAATTCAATGAATCAGATGGCAGCAGGAGTGCATTCTCCAATTGGACTTCTGTATTTCCTTCCTCTAAAGTTGCCAAACATGCCACCACTATAGTTGTTTGCTTGAACATTTGGTAAGGCATTTTGCAAATGAATCACAGTGCACAAGATCCATGATCTGATTGAAGCATACATGTGCCATGATGCGCATCTTCTGGAAATGACAGGCTCCACATACTCTGATATGCATATTGGGAGCTCAAATGTTTTTAGCGAAGTTGTAGCCTTGTTGTCAAACTGGCAGCCTTATGCCAGGAAGGTTCACATATTCAATCGAAGCCTGGGATAGTGACATTGTTTACCTCCAACACCTGACACCTCTGGGGATGCAACTAACCCAATTTGATCATATTAGTTGAGCTATGTTACACAGACATTTTGTATGAATTTCCAGGTGTGGACACAGCTGGTACAATGGGAGAATTGATGCTAGTGAGTGTTGAGGTCTTACACTTTTTGCCAATGCTCAACTTGAGCCTATGTCAAACCATGGTAAATGCAAATGTTGGTCTGGTATATTGGCTTGTGCATGGTATATAGTCTAGTACACTACTGATTTGCTATCAATGGACCCTAGACCCTACCAGACTGGTATGACTTGAGGCAATTCTAGCCTTGTACCAGTACCTGCCTGGTAGGGATGTGAGATAATATCAGCCTTGTTCCAATTTTGTACCAATTTTATATCCAGGAATATACATGCTTCATACTAGCCAAGAATCAGTCTTGGCCATAATATGAGGACTGGGCTGGTGTTTTCAAAAGTCAATATTGGATCAACATTGATCAATAACACATATTTTACATTGAAATGTTTGAAACCACCAAGTCTACTTCACCTGTGTCATGAGGGAGGCTTACTGCCATAGGAAAAACCGTTTTTTGTTTTGTTGCAGTGAACATCTTACCTTCAAATTGAGTGGATCTCATAGATATGAATTCCTTTTGGATATAAGTAAGTAAGGGGCTTCTGCTTTAGTTCCTCCTCTTCTTTTAGCATGAAAAGATCATGTTCAGCCTAGCTTGTACTCTAGCTGCCTATCCCCAACTACTGAAAGCGCAATTTGTTAGAAGCTTTTGTGTAGATATGGTAGAAGTTTGTTGACATTGCAAGGATATGTGATAAACAAGGAAAAGGGTAAACTGGTTACAGACTAGACAGCATTTATGGAGAGGGGCTAACAATGGGTAGCCTGTCCCCAGTAATTGCTGAGCCATGGCAATGGCAAATGAATAACACGGGACATGCTATTCATTGGTAGCCCCCTTCTCCATAAATGCTATCCAGCATAGTTGATTACCTTCATGTGTGCAGATAAAGAGTTTCATAATCTTCTTATAACTGGATCAAAAGTTCCATAGCCTTCTTGTTGATGGACAAAAAGTTTTGTAACCTTCTTGTAGATGGACTAAAAAAGAGAGGGAGAAGTTCTGCATTGTGAGAGACAAGGGGAGGGCCAGTCAGAAGCTTGAAACTGTCTTAACAGAAGTTATGTGTAGAGGTTGCAACTTGTAGGCGACTGCACCTGGACTGCCCTGCTCTAGAAGAATCAGAAATTGACGTGTCAGCGGTCTACCTCCAGGAATTGGCTCCAGTGTGAGTAATTTTGTGAATGGTTGATATAAATTCATGCCTGGTCAGATGTGACCTGGCAGATTAAATGAAGTTTTCTCTTGGAAGATAGGTTCATGGGCAACTTGTCACTGGTTTTTTTAAAGCTTTCACAGATTTAAGTTTTTGTGCCATTTTGGCAAGAAACTTATGCATGCATGCACTTGCAAAATCTCTGCAGAGTGGAAGAGAATCAAACCCAAATTGCTGAAAAGTTGAAATTATTTGGAGACACTACACATAAATTCAACATTTCAGTATCTTTGTTGGCTCCTTTTCAGTCTATGCCAATTCCACTAGTTTTTTACATGTAGCATAACATGCTGGACTTCATTTTGTTTCTAGTCTAGCTGAAGCAATTGACACAATCTGAAACACATGTTTTGCACTGCAACATTTGCATTGCAGAACCAGAACTTAAGATCTAAAAGGGAATATGCCTGTCAATTTTACACTGCCTGGAAAAGTGGGCATTGCAGGCAGTCCTTTATGATATTTGACATTATATCCCTTCTGGATTGACATGATATTTGACATTATATCCCTTCTGGATTGACATTACCATGTTCAAAACCATCACAATGCTCATGAGCATGTCTTTCAAACTGCACAAAGCAACTCTAAGCAACAGTTCTAGTCTCAATTAATCTGCCAAACCAAGCAGGCAGAACCAATCAATTCAGCACCTGATATGTTGTAAAAAAATTGCATTACTGAAATCTGCCGTGGCTGTTCAAGGACACAAACCCTAACATCTGATTAAAGCTCCTGCACTTTTCAGAAGGAATACAAGTAGAGATGACACATCAAAGTAAATCATCTTCTCCATTCTGGCCAAAAGCCTCACACAATGTCAATATGCACCTGTTCTTTTGAGGTTTGATTTTGTGGTTTTCTGGATTCTAGACAATTGACAGCGATCTGCACTCTACCAAAAATAGTATTGCTCGAGCATGGACAGAGTACACTCCTAATCAAGCATTAGATGGAAGCCTGCATCAACTTTGACATACAAAAGGTATCGAGTTCAAAGTCTGTCAGTCTGATGGCTGTAGAGCCAGTCATTAGCATTGGAAAATTCCTTAGCCTATACCTCAAAAAACTCTTCACTGCACACAGGAATGTGAGCAAATGATGACTGATAGTCTTACCAAACAATTGACCAGAACTACAGGAATCACAAGCATTTATAGCATCCACTCCTGTTGCATTAAGCTGCTAGTTTGCAGGAAATGACCCAAGTTCAAATACTCTGCACAAAAACCCATCCCATACTCCAGAAGCTACAATATCTGCATTAAGTGTAAAGGACAACTGCAATTGGGGTCTCTCAGGTTAGGGTAGATGTCTTGACAGCAATTACATTTAGAGCTCACCAGAGAGTGGCTAATATGCAGCAGGAGTGATAACATCATCAATCTTCAGAATCATTTTCACCACTTGTGTTGCAAGAAGCATTTGCTGCTTCTTCCCTATCAGGGTTTCAAACACATTTTGCTCTCTCATGTTATTTGTGCCCACATCATTGCAATCAATGCCTAAGTGAGGATTCTGTTCCTTGTATTGCTGGGCTTTGACTGCTGTTAATGTATTGATGGGCTGCAGCCCACTATTCTCTGCCAAAGCCATTGGAACCATGTCCAGTGCATCTGCAAAGGCTCGCATTGCATACTGCTCCACCCCAGGAATCTTGTCAGCAGCTGCCTCTACAGCCATAGAGCAAGAAATCTCTGCAGACCCACCTCCATAGACAATAGAATTATCCCGGATCAAGTTGCGCGCCACACATAATGCATCATGCAGACTCCGCTTTGTCTCCTCAATCATCATCTTGTTTCCGCCACGAATGAAAATGGTAACCGCTCTGGAATTTGCACACTGCTCAATGTAGAGCATCCGATCCTTTGTTGTTCCGAAGGCTTTCTCCCTCACTAAACCAGCCTTTCCCAGCTTGTCTGGTGTAAGTTCCTGGAATCTTGGGACGATGCGACCACCTGTTGCAATCGCAATGAGCTCGAGCTCCACTCCACCCACCCACCGCACAGCCGGCAACCCCCGGTGCATGAGCAAGTGATTGGCCTCATCATCAAAGCCCCATTGACAGATGACCAGGGTTGCTCCAGCATCCTTACACTGCTTAACCATCTCATCAAAGTAGGTTTTCTCTGCCTCCCGAAGAGCTTCAAACTTCTCAACTGAGTCGATGTCAACCTTATGCTTGGTCTTGGGCTTGGGAGGTTCAAACGGGCAAGTCAGAATAGCAATTTTTGCATTCTTGATCTCCTTGGGCATCTGAGGATGGCTCATATCTTTGTCGACCACAATGCCATATACAAGCTCTGTATCTTCAAGCTTCCCCCCGACTTTCCCTTCCACTTTGATCAAGTCAAGATTAACATCCTTTCGCTCAAGATCCGCTACTGCAAGAACAGCCTTCACAGCAATTTCTGCAAGCGCACGTTTGCAACGTCCTACAATCTTGGACGAGAGAGTAGTCATGCAAGTCTGCACGAGAGGCTCAATATCAGAAGGGCTGAAATTGAATTTGTGGGCGATCTTAGAGAGGTGCTCAACTGCAAGCTTGGACGCCATCTCGTACCCTTCAGCCACACGGATGGGATGGATGCCCCGCTCTAGAAGCACTTCCGCCTGCTCCAGTAAAGCACCAGCCAACACGACCACACCCGTCGTCCCGTCACCGATTTCATAATCCTGACTTCGGGAGAGCTCCACCATCAACTTCCCGATTTGGTTCTCGACTTCCATTTGCTCCAAGATGGTAGCACCGTCGTTGGTGATGGTGACATCGCCATCGCCGCTCTGCAGCATTTTGTCCATCCCTTTCGGCCCGAGAGACGTCCGTAAAATTCTTGCTACCGCTTTGGCCGCCATGATATTCGCCTTCTGTGCATCAAGTCCTCGAACCCGGGACTTCTGCTCTTGCTCCCGCAGGATGATGAACGGACGCCCATACTCGTCGAACGCTAGCGCCATGATTACAACTTCACAAATGGACCTGAGACACGCCCTCTTCCCTTTACCTGCAACGGCAACATCCACAACAACGCACCCAAGAAACACGATTCTTGGCAAAGAGTGTCAAGAACAAAGCTCGGAAAGAGACCGCCACCAAGAACGAGAAAGGAATAGCGCGACGGCGAGGATTAGGGTTAGGGTTAGGGTTATATCAGTGTACTCACAGTCGCTTTTTGTTCTTCAATGTGAATGAGGACTTCATGTTTTGGCGCTCAAATGGTGTTTCCGTGTGAATGGGTGTTGACGTTTTGGCGCAAATATGGTTTTCGTGTATGAATGTACTTTCCGTGTTCTATCGCACTAATGGTTTTCCAGTGTGAATGTGGATTCGGTCAGTGGTGTTTTTAGGATTTTTTCGTTTGTGGCTAAAGTGGCGATCATCCATACGAACATTTAGCGAAAGTGGCGATTGTCACTAGAAAGATTTAGTCAAATCTGGCTATAAACCAGAAATAAAGTACACATTTAGTCATCCTTAAATATTTTTGGCTACACACTAAGAATAAAGATACAAATATGGCGATATTTACTCTTATTTTTCTCACTTTTGGCAACTGAACACCTCCAAAAGCACTTCCTTTTCAAAATATATTTTTTAATTTCGCTTTTTGACGCAAATTTCTCTTCTGAAAAGAGAGGTTGGTTTGCATATTTTGCACATACAGTTTTCCGTGTGAATGTGATTTCCATATTTTGACGCACCAATGGTTTCCCGGTGTGAATGCGGTTTCCATCCGTGTTTTGTTTCGGACTTTTCCGTTGAGGCCAAATGGCGATCATCCATAGGAAGATGCAGAAAAATTGGCTATCATCCGTAGGAAATTTAGTAAAATCTGGCTAAAAACCAGAAATAAAGTACAAATGTTTAATCATCCTTCTATATTTTTGGCCACACACTGAAAACCAAATATATAAATATGGTTATTTCTATTCCTTTTTTTCTCACTTCCAGCAAGTGAAAACCTCCCAAAAAACACTTCTTTTTTCAAAATTTTAATTTTAATCTCACTTTTGGGCAAAAATTCTCTGCACTGCTTTCCATGTTTTGTTGAACATATGGCATTCTAGTGTGAATGTGCTTTCCATGATTTGGCACACTAATGGTTTTTCGGTGTGAATGTGCATGTTTTGGCACACTATAGTAGAACCTCCTTATAAAGTACACCCTATTTGCTCCAAAAAAAAATCCTCTTGTACATTGTAGAGTAGGTGTACTTTATGTAGAGAAACCCTAACCCTAGAGAAACCCTAACCCTAGGAAGAATCCTTAACCTTCAACACAAAATTTGAATCTCTTGCTTTCTTGCAATTATAGTTCTCTAAGTTTATTTGATCATTGAAAGTACTTATGTATCTTTGATTACTTTAAAGCAAAATTATACAAGTCTTTAAGAGTCGCATTCAAGCTAAGTAAATCGAGCTCCTCACTGAAAAGTGAATGCGCTTTCATGAACAAAATCAATTGGATTTACCATGTCTCTTGCTTCTACGATAGAAACGACTTTTGGAACTTCAAGTTGTTCCAAGTCTTCCAATTCGATTGCTATTTCTTCTACTTCGTCGTCATCAACTACGTCAGTGTGCTCTTCAACTAGTTGATGGATAAGGTTTTGTTCCTCAACAATCTCGAACTCTAATAACTGCTCCTCGATGACAAGATTGGGTCGTGGGATGTCGATTCTAACTACAAGCACTATGAGCTCTCTTCTTCTTGTGTAACAATATTGTTGAGCTCTTGAGCCTTTTCTCCATTGATAACAAAGCCACATTTAAAGAAGCACTTTTGGATTGTTTCAGCTTTCACCATTGACCATGATTTGTTAATGAATTTGATTGCATTTAAAACAGTTAGCTTTCCGACAAGGTCCGATGCATGCAGTGAATCATTGATGTTGTCCAATATTGATGTTGTCCAATATGGATAGGATTTCAAATTTCCAGGACAACGCCTTCAAACTTCGAATGATGCCAACGTCAAGGGGTTGGAGAACTAAGGTCAGATTTGGTGGAAAATAGTGCAACTCAACGTTTGTCAAATTGGTGGCCTCATCAACAATATGCACTAGAGTGTTATCCAGAAAAAACACAATGTTGCGCCTTTTTCTCTTGAAGTATGACCACAACTTCATACAATGATAACATTTGACATGTTTATTCCAAATCTTGGTACATAAGGTATGTATGAAGGTAGGTAATAAGTAGGTTAGAAGTAGGTATGTATATTCAATTTTAATGTTTTATTTAAATTTGCATTATTTGATACATCATTAGTTGTCAAAATTCAAATTAATGTTGGTTGGTGTATATCTATACATTCAGTAATCCCAAGTCCACATTAAGGGAAAGTTGTTGGGTAATAAAAAAATTAAAAGGTAAGATAAATCTTACCTTGGGACTATTTTCCATTAAGTAACCTCACTTTCCATTAAAAAAAAGAATGTTGGAACCATAACATCCAAGACATGATTGTAGGGCAAACCCATCATCGAGTGGTACCACTTGGAACATCACACCAATTTTTTTTGTAGACTCACTCAATTTCATAACAACATAGGAATCACTTAAGGAAAGCTTTTCATTTCAAATTTTATATCAAAAGACTACCCAAATCATGTAGAATTTAAATCTTCAATTTGATTTACAATAAAATAAAATAAAATATTCTAAATGAATGATAATGGAAAAAGGTTTAGGAGCGTAACACTTGGGGCTTTTTTGTTCAAAAACACAAAATGAACATATTTTCTCACTTTTTCTATTGTTTTTAATTTATAGGAAGGCTTGAAATACTCCTATTTTCATTTGTTTAATAGATAGTGGATTAAGGTAATCACAATGTTTTGAATAATTTTTGAAGGTTGAAACTAAGAGTTCTTGAAAGGCCATTGCATTCATGTTTACAAGTTTGTAGTAATTATCATTTTTTTGTTTTAATCAACAATTTCAGCCCATGTAATAATGACTAGTAATCAAAGTTGATAAATCAAATAAAATGGTTTACTTGAAACTTAATGATAAGGGGTTAAGAATCTTCAAAACATATGTTAAGAACATTTCAAGAACAAAAATTTCTCACTTGTGTAATCTATGTAGGTGTTTATAAATTTTTCATAATGTATACATAGGTGGGGAACACAAAGCCCATGTGGAGCCAATCAATAGTAAGAATTAAATTTTTAAAAAAATTTAAAAATGGATCCACTTTTCTTCAAATTTGGTGGCATGGTTATTAGTATTATTGCCCAAGGATGGGTTTGCCCTTCAATATTGTGTAAGGAAGATAACCTATTGCCTCAAATTTGATTTTGATGTAGGCTATTTTAGGAAGAATATACTAGCTTCGCCTTTTGAAGTTGTTACTTTTTGTTGTAGCTACTTTCCATATTACTACAACTACCATCCAACGACTATTTACCAAGGAAAATAATATAAAAGATATAAATGTGAAAGTTATAATTTTCTACATCAAGCAAAATTAATTATGTTTACCAACCAAGTAAGAAAACAAAAGCAAATCCAGAAAAAAGTAATCACAATGCCCCAACTTTCCTTGGAATATTGCTCTATTATATTTCAATCACTCAAGTACATCATACTTCTCATAACATTTTTTTCAAGTTCAAGAATCCAACAAGAGAGAATGAAGAATCAACAAGGTTCCTCATTGCCAATTAATCACAAAGGCACCATGAACCTCATGTTTTCTTACAAAATAAAAAACTCATTCAAATCTCCTTCACAAGTCCTTAGAAAATTGTTAACCATTTGCTTGTCACCCTATCCTCAAATACTAACTTACTTAGTAACTTCATTCCTTAATAACTAGGGGACATGAATTTTATACCTATCACAAGTAACTAGGTTATTTCTTTGATTATCATATAGTTATTAATAACCTACCAATTAACTACTGATTTTTTGGATAATTAACTAATAATCTAATTTTTAGATATTGCAATTTCAAAATATAATAACCTATTCAAATGACTTGGTTATGGGTGAAAAAGCACACTACACCCCTTCAAAATTGTAGTCACACAAACATAAATTTTGCATTTGGTTTTTTTGGGTACATGTGGACATCAAATCTTGGATTATTTTTGCTCATTTTAAATATATTGCATTAACTTTAGATTTAAACTAGTTTATTTAATAAAAAATTAACAAACATTTACAAACTTGAACATATGAAATATATTTTGTGTCGAAAAAATACACGTCACAGAGTATGAAAAATTGCAAATATACTTCAAAACTAAGGTTATAAGTGAAGTTTTGGAATGATTTTTTTGGTGATGAATGATATTGATATACATCAACTAAATTAAGACCATTGAAAACTTCGTAATTTTTGGCCAAAGATCCATTCAAAAAATGTGTTTTTTTTTAGCAACAAATGTATGATAAACTTTTACTTTTGGGAAAAAACCATTACCTTAAGAAAACTGGGAAGATTTTATAGGTGGGCATTGTATTTATTTTTCATTTTTCTTTGGTTTGGTAATGTGTCATGAACTACAAACATGAAGCCCTATGGCCATTGAAAAGATGTATGATACATATTTTATGCATGTTGATGTTATCCAAATCTTTTCATCTAACCATTAGATCAAACTTAACTTTGATTCAAAATGAATTTTGAATTCCAAAATGTTCTCATGCACATTCTAAAGTTATTTTTCTTATGTTTAGGGTTTTCAAAAAATTTCATCAATATTTTAATTTACTACACACCTATTATACTTGTTATACATCATTTTTTGAAAAGTGGTGAAAAGTGGTTCACCTATAGTGTGTTTTCACCCTTATCATTTAAGTAGGTTATTAATCCTAAAACACTAAAAATGGTTTTTTTTAATAATAATTTAAAATACCTTGTAATTAATGTATAACCTACAAATTAACTAGTGGTTATTAACTAATTATTTGAAAACTTACATGCATGCATAATCAACAGTTATTACCTCAAAAATATTGATAATTCAACTAACACCTTTAGTCAACTACATTAGCTACTGCAACATTCATTGCTCCATTTGGTGCTAAATCATTTTGCTACGTTTTTGATCTTGTTGTTACTCTTGATTGTTGTTGATTAGTATTTGTGATCCCCAAATTAAGTATTGTTTCACTTGTTGTGCAAACTTGTGGTGACAACTACTTAGATGTTCTGATGGAGTCATCTTCTAGTTGCTCTTATTGCTGCAAGGGACCATTGTGCATCAAAGGTGGCTTTGGCTTGCTTCTTAGCCTCTTGTAGGGCTATTTGTTCTATCAAGGTTGGGGTATTAATTGTTTTCCTCAACCCATCATCCTCTTTTTGCTTCTTTGGCTTCATTAGCAACTGCCTTGTCCATGGTTTTTTTTCTTCAAGATAACAATATACTCTTCAAGTGATGACATGTGATGGAGAGTAGTCTACTGACAATTCTTTACCTTTGGTTTGTTTTGTAAGTAAATGTGGCAATGATAGTAGATTGTGAATCCTCATTGACTTGGAGCAAATCATTGTTAATCGAAGCAGCTCCTACTCTTCTTGATGTTCAAGTTCATGAAGTTCAATTGCCTCCTAATCAGCTACTGTATCTTACCTTTTAGTATCCAATATGTTTTCAATGTTTACATCCTCTACTTTATCATCAACTTTTATAGGGTTGTGTGGCATGTCCACATAGTAACGTTGTTACACTTTAGGTCTACTATTAGCATTACATTCTTCAACCTTAATTTGTACTCTTGTCATGTGTAAATGAAGGTCTATGGTCGCAAACTCTTCAATTCTTGGTTCATCTCCCTTAGGTTACTCATTTGATTCCTCTTCTTCCACTTCATGTTCATTTGCTATCGTTATGTAAATGTTGGAAGGTTTGGTTTTGTTGTCCATTGCATTAAGGTTTAGAAAGTATATGCCCGTAATTTTAAATCCAAACTTAATGTTTCGTTTCATCATTGATTTGTCCAAGGCTTGGTTAACCCACCCAACTAAGGTTATTTTATCAGGCTCCATGTAATTATTCTTGGACAATGCAACATCTTTTTCCTTCCTAAAGATTGTTTTAAAAGTCTTAAAACAAAAAACATCAAGAGGTTGTAGGGCATGAGGGTTGTGAGTGGGGAAAATGACCATGTATAATCCAAATTTATGTGCTTGTTTTATGACTTCCAAAGTAACATGATTATCGTGCTCATCCAAAATTAAAAAATGATTATTGGTAAGTGAAATTCCTCCTAGGACAGACCTTGTGAAAAAATTCAAAAATTCATTGAAAAGAAATGAGGTCATCCAAGTTTTTTTTTGCATTGCCATGTAGTTTTATATCGCAACCCTAGCTTTGGGCTCGTGACCAAGGCAAGGGCTTGCGAAGGTGTGGGCTAGGACTAAACCCAAAAATCACATTTCATGCTCACGGGAGTGCAAGAATGTTGAGGGAATGAACCCCCATGTCCCCAAGTGAGTTCCCACTTTGGGAATTGGAGTCCCAATGGACCCCTAAATTTTTAAAGGGCAATTTCAAGGGTCAAAACTCATTGGATTGAAGATTTTTTTATATCATTAGAAATTTCTTGAAATGTAAATGTTTAAAATGGGCTTGTATGACCCATTTGAACATTTCAAACACAAGTTATGGCGAAAAGAAGGGCTAGGAATCAAATTAGCAATTTGACTCCTGATTACTAAAAGTTGGGAATCGTCCAGATTTCCTTGCGTATAGGTGGTGTGCGACATAACATTGGAAATATATCAATGAGGGTTACAACTTTGCTTTAGACCTCATTTCAATTGAAGGTCTACACAAAAAATTATGGGCCCCCAAAGTCGTGAAAGTCCCAACTTTGGGAATTTCGGGACTCCCATTTAGGAGTCTCAGGACAAAATGACATTTGGGTGCTAGTCCCGTGGCCAGGAATAGAGTATACTATAAGGGGGAAGGTGGTGGTTTCCCTCGAGTCTGGTCCGTGGTGGTTCTTGTGAGTCTGTGTTTGCCTATGGTTCGTCCATGCACCAAAGGGTTCCAGCTATGCACTAACCAACCTATTGTTTGGTTTATGTAGGTCCGTGTGCATAAGTGACTTGCTTGTTAATCGTCCTAGTCCCATCCTAGAGCTTTAGCACGCCCCTCTACCCCCGAAGTGTTACGAGCTAAGGAACGGGCCCCAACTCCTTCTCCTTCCATTATCTTCTTATTGGGATTCACAAGTGAATCCATTAAAGAGCTTGGGGGTGCGTCATTCTAGGTTTGTAGAGTTGAATGTAATCATTTTAGAACCGTTCACCTTTGAAAATGTAAAACCTTAGTAATATATCCTTTGTTGCATTCATTACATAATTTATGGTTAACCATTCTCAAGACTTATGAATGATGTTGTAGATTGTGTTCGTCCCTTTTTAAACCAAAACTATAACTTTTGATTGTTAACATGTTCGAACACTTATCTCATCTGAGTTCCATATCTGGTTTAAGTTGTATTTATGTTAGTCATACAATGTCTGTAGGTTGTTGTAAAATGAATTGCATGCATTAACAGTTAGGCCTTGTGCTTTATTAACATCAAGTCTTTTTGCGATTTGTATGACAACTTCCAAGTGTTGGTTCTTGAACTGGTGGTACCAAGTTGTGCCTAGTATGCCATTCCAAAATGGGTTTGCCCTTGTTTGTGTCAATTCCACCACTTTCATTTTTAGTTAGTGCACATTTATAAACATGCTTACTTCTTGCATGGCCAAAACCCAAGCCACAACATTAGCATCTTCCCCATCTATGAGTACACCCCCTGGCCCCATTTTCATGTTGTGCATCCACCCATTCAGATGGTCATAAAGAATGTTCCAAGGTACGCTCCATGACCTAAAAACTTTTTGTAGAGAACAACTCCCTGCCTCAATCACCTTTATAGTTTCCTCCAATGCTTCAATTGTCCATGTGCCCCTTGGTCTTGCAACTAGTTTTTGATCAACTTTTTTTCATTTTTGTAGTTTTTGAAATGTAAGAAGTACATTCTTTTGATTAGCTATTGGTTGATCCAACATTCTACTTTGATGTCTATGAAGCATAATCAACTCCATGACTTTTGCATTCCTCAACTTCATGACTTTCACATTCTTTTAGGTCTAAACTTCAAAAACTTACACACTTGTACGTTGACTCAACTAGAGGTACACCTTTAACCTTCTTGAATTTAAACCATGAATATATAAAGTTAGTTAGGGCAGGGATTGTTTGCTGAACATATTCAAACCATGGTCCATTGTGTGATATGAGGGCATAGAATTCTTCAAAGTTCTTCCATTGAAATGTGACATCTTGGGTTTGAATTCAAGTGGTGGGTATGTAAGTTAGCCTACATTGAATAGTCATTTGGGGAGTATTTTTCTCTTTGCTATCCTTGCACTCTTTTCGACCCGTGAATGTCCTAGAACATTATGTGCCCACTAGCGTTAGTACAAGTATTTTTTGTACCTTTTAATGTAGATATAATCTATTATATTTGTTCCTACATTAGGTTTTGGTCCTAGTATTGGTGTATGTTCCTAGTGCAAAAAAATAGATTTTGGATTTGCCAACTTTATGTTTATTACTAATTTCAAACCTAGACCTGACCTTATTTCTATTATGGCCTTGATTTTGACATTAAAACCTGGAAACCCTAATTAAAAACTCCCAAGTTTTCTTGTGGGTTTGAAGGATTTCATGTGGTGTTTGAAAGATACACTTTAGTGATTTCACCCTGGTTAAAGTTATTTCATTATAATATCATTATGTAAACATCATGTTTCATTATTATAATTTATTGTGGTAAATAGGTTTATTTTTATGTTGTTGTTTTAAATACCTTATGCTCTTTATGATATACCTTATATTATTTTAGGCTACATTAATAATTCTAATTTATACCTTAAATTATTATAAATTATCATATATACTTTAAACTATTATACGTTATTTCAACTTAAAGTATCTTAACTAGCTTATTCTAAGTTTTTTATTTTAAGTTATTTAAAATTAAATTATTCAACTAACCTTAAGTTATACCTTAGGTTATTTTATTTTAAGTTAATATATGTTATTCAAATTATACTTTAGGTTATTCAAGGTCATTTTACTTTATGTTATTATAAATTATTTTATCATAAGTATAACAATTTAAAATAATCTAAAATAAAATATAATGACCTAAAGTATAGCTTATGGTTATATAATCTAAAATAACCAATAATAACATGAGGTGAAATAACTTTCAATAACCAAAAATAACCAACAATAACATCACATAATAAAAGAAAACTTAAGATGAAATGATTCAAAATAACAAAAAAAACTAAATAACCATAAATAACCTAAAGTGAAATAGCCTACAATAGCAAACAAATCATAGAATAACCAAAAATAACTTACAATAGTACAAAAAACCTAAGGTGAAATAACTTAAAATAACCAAAAGTAGCATAAAATAACCAAAACTAATTTAAAATAACCGAAAATAACTTAGGGTGAAAAAATTCAAAATAATAATTTATTTTTGAAAATAACCATAAATAGCCATAAATAATGTAAAATGAAATAATTTAAAACAATGAAAAGTAGCCCTAAAATAACTAAAAGTAGTTTAACATAGGTAATATTATTATATTAGAAAAAAAAACCCATTTATTAAACTTTTTTTTTTCAAAGAATGATCATTGAAATGTTATTTAATAGTGATATTCAAAAAAAAAATGTTTAAATGATTTTACACTTTGAAAAAAATAAAATGTAATTGTGTACATTATTGAAAAAACTTTTAAATTAAACTTAATCATTTCATTTGAACAAAATTTCAATAGAATATGAATTTTCCAAGTTTATGTTTTTATATTGTTTAGAATGAAATATTTGATAAATAGAATGCAATGTAACACATTATTACAACAAGTGTGATGGCTTGATGGTAAGGGTGTTTGCTTTCATTTTAAATGTCAAAAGTCAACCTCACAAATGACGTGTTTGTGATCAACAGTGGTAAGTTGACCGAATATTTTCCTATGTAATTTTTTACTGTAGGTGCCTACTTAAATTGATTACATGACCTATGTATTTATGTTAGGTTTTTAACTTAGCATAGGTAATGAAACGTGTTAATAATTCATATGTTGAAAATCATGAAATTATTAATAATATTAAATATTACATTAAATATTAAATAATTTAAATTTAATTGATTTTCATGTTACTTAGTTAATTAATTAACAAGTGAAATGGTTTGATAAATTTGCATTTCGCTTTAAAGTAACTTTCATTAAGTATTAGTGGACCAATTCATTGTTCAAACCAACTAGTCCTTATTCACTGGGAGTTGATTAGTTTCACTAGGAGTGAAATGTCCAAATTCACTCAAAATCTAACAAAACCCAAAATGAACTAAGACGCATTTTGATGTAATATTGTAATTTTAAACCTAATGAAACCCTAAAACATAACCCTAAAAATCCCCCACCATTGAATTTTTTTCCTTTTACACATGATTCCCTCCCTTAGCACCACTAAAAAAAAACACTAGGGGGTCATTGTTTGGCTTTCACTTTTCAAACACAAAAGGAGAATCAAAACTGCATAGGTAATATTAATTAATTTTGAGGATTTCATTTCAACAAATGATATATTTTTAAATATTTCATGGGATTCTTTTTTTCCCTTCATACAAAAAAAATTTAAAAAGAAATATTTTTTTCAAAAATTTCAACATTTTTGAAAGTAATATAATTAATGTTGAATCGGCCCAGGTATTACAATACTAGTCATATCCATGATATGTATAATAGAAAACAAGCCGTGTAATGAACCAATCACTCATGACAAAAGAGGGAGCACAAACAACCCATTACACCCTCATAGGGCATTCATGTTTCAAATTCAACCCCTCATTATCAGGTATGTAGGGGCTCTACCCATAGGGAAGAAGAGACTAAGCGTTGGTGTACAATTTAGGTATAAAATTTTGGCTCAAACTTGACCCATCTTTTAGTGCCATATGGAGTAGGACTATGTTTGCATATGATGGATGGGCATGTTCGATAGAAATGGACACATTTAATGGAGAAGTTCTATCTTTAATGAGTAATGTTGAGCTTGTCATTTTGCGCCTTGCATTGTTCTACACAAAATATCCTTTAATGAGCTCTATTGAGGCTTGTCTTTGGCATCTTTCATAGTACTACATGGTTATGATTGTGTTGGTAGAGAATATATATAAATTAATTTTTAGGTTATTTCAAATCATTTTGTGGGATTTCTATGGTTAGCCTACTTAGAGGCACTATATTTGCACTATATTTACCCTTTATTTAGGCTAACATCCGTGAAACCCTATGATAAAACCAGACAGATTCACATAGGGCATCACATTGATGCCTGGACAGAGCTCATTAGGGGGTACTTAGCAGCTTCCCTTAATGGGTTAGTATGATGAAACTCCAAGTATTTTAGGGTTGTTTTCTAAACATTATATATATCCCCAAACTAAACCAGGGTTTCCAAGTCCAAATTCGTCACTTCCTGGGTTAAATATAGGCCACTTGGAGGCCCCACTTAAGGAAGGTGAAGGTGGCCAGGTTTAAGTGGCCAAAAACAAACATTCCACCTTCCAAGTGTGAAGTACATCTTCTTTCACAGACTTGAATTGAAATTGTAATGTGATGGCAAATTTCTGTCCAGAAAATGGATGAGTGGACCCAATGACATCCAGCTCTGTGCACCCTGACTGGAATCTCCACCAAAATCTCTGCCCGCTAAACGACACAGTTTCTTTCTGTGACCTGCCCGAGCCTTGTTGATTGGGTGCATTCCCCCAA
>Ga0209611_10001594_pt1 | contig 39101 bp, 25 predicted proteins | sample S1TSphgellanicum_3_FD_187693 | JGI IMG/M metagenome (GOLD analysis project Ga0209611, IMG submission 187693) | Host-associated microbial communities from peat moss isolated from Minnesota, USA - S1T2_Fc - Sphagnum magellanicum MG (SPAdes) (version 2) | ecosystem: Host-associated > Plants > Peat...
TGCCCACTATACCTAGCCTAGCCCATTCCATAACATAATGGTTTTTATGATTTGCACACTATGCATGTGGGTTTTGCATACTGGGCATGTGAATTTTGAACAATGGTTAGGCTAGGTAGACCCAATAAGAACTATCCATTGTGCCTTTTGTAAGAGGACCAAACAGAGGTAGAAAATGCCATATGAAAACCATCCTTAACTTTTAGTGTAGTTTTAGTGGACTTTAATGCAATGTAAACGACTCCCTTTTTATTTCTATGCATATTTTGAGGGATCTCCCTTATTAGAAGAACCTTAGGGTGTTATGCTGGGGAAGCTCCACCAATTTTATACATTCCCATGTTCCCATGGAAATATTTTTTTTTACAAAATGGGAAAGAAACAAGGAAATAAAAAGAAAATTGTTTATGTAAGAGGAGGTTCTTGTACTTGTGCATTTTCTTGAGGTTCAAGAACTCCCTTGAGCTCACGCCCTTGGGTACCCCTCCCTTAGGAGAACACACTCATAAAAGAACCTCTCATACAACAAAATGTTAGCCATGGACCACATAGGCACCCCACAAAGAGGCTCCACACCAAGTTGGTAAAATTTCTGGTAAAGGGGCCTCAAAAGAGGATGGTATCTTACATGTAACGTTCCTTCTCTCCTCTCAAATGAAAGCAAAACTCTACTGGTTCTTTACACTAGGCAAGGGATGCCTATTGATTAGCCTTTCTACCAAGGCAAGAAGGATATTGTGTTTAAATTCATTATAGAGTATAATAGTTTAAGGGATTTTGACCCCTAGGTAATATGTATATTTTTATATGAAGGTTTTTGAAAGTTGATATTTTGGCTTGTGTTGAAACTTGAGATTAGTTATAGAGTTATAATATCTTGAAGGATTTTGGTTTCTTTTAGAGGATTTTTTGAAAATAATATTTTTGCATGGTGAAATGTTTAAGTTTTCATAATTCTTTTTTTGCCTTAAGATACTTTTAAAATGTAAATAGCAAGGCTACAGTGTGACACACCCCTTGTTAGGAATATGCATGGTTGATTGGGTGGTTGCAAGATATGGTGGTTCAATTTTGGTATCACAACGATGTTTCAAATTATTTATTATTTAAAAATTTATGAAAAAAAATCTGATCTTTCAACTAAGAATTGATTTTAGACTAACACTTTTATTATGATGCCATTTGTGTAATTTTTTGAAAAAAAAGAACAATTTAATTTTAGTAATGGATTTTTGAAGTTTAAAAAATGGACTAGTTGCTTAATTAAAGTGTTTGAAAGTCAAGATATTGATCTTGATTTTCCTTGCATATGATTTGTAATCACTAAGCATGTGTTATATTACAAATTAACAAACTCATATATGTATAAGCCATGCCTTGAAAACCTTATCGCCAATCTAGCAATGCACTTTTAAATGGTTAGAATTGGACATTATTTTCATAAGTTATTTTGAGCTCTTATTTTGGGTTGAAATTATGAATGGCAATTGGAGAATTTGTTGTCCTCTTTAGGTTGCTCTTTTAAAAAATCCATTTTGTATTCAAATTATGTGACCTTGGTAACACCTGGTTCCATCATCTCTCGTGATTTTCTTGGAATTTGGCATTCAAAGTGAGTACCTACTAAATTGGCCATGCAAAACCATGTTGTAGGTGTTTGAAATATCTCAAAATGTGTTTTCCTTTGTGGGGTTGTCTTTTTGTAGTGTCTAAAATATATTCAAACATAGTACACTTGTATAATACACTTGAGCTTTGCAATGTTACATATTACTATTGGCAACCAATTGATGAAAAAATAAATCGAATTCACTTTGCCAAAATTAAGTTCCACTAGAATGAATGTGTTGAATAACAATGCATGCAACTTGAGTTGAATTATTGAATTGAATTAAATTAAAATTCATAAAATTTATTTCAAAATATATTATTTAAATTGAATTGAATTTATTTTAAATTATTAAATTAAATTAAAATTCATAAATTTAATCCAAATATATTATTTATAATAAATTTAATTCAATTCAAAATCAATTGAAGAGAAATTGGATGCAAATGGGTGTAAAAGATATTAAAAATTTGTCTGTGATTATGGCAATGAAAGAAAAACTTTTGAAAAGACATATATTCAAACATTTAAAAATAAAATAAAATTTAAGAATAGATTAAATAAATTTCAATTTAGAACTATGACTCTTGAAACTTAAAGTTGTCATACCTAAACCAATTCCAATGAATCATTTTCATTGGATTTTATTTTATTTTATTTTATTTTTTGGTTCTTTGGAGTTGTATCCAAGATCTTCACATTGGAAGCACTTATTCATTGACTTTGCTTTGGTGGGCGGTCTTTCTTTGCGGATCCCTTTTACACTTGATCTTCTATTGCCAATGACTTTTGTTCATTTGTCTTAAAGCATTTTGAGAAATTTTCTAGTATATTTGTAAGGAACCTTTATAGGTATTTATGAATTTCCTTCTAAAAAGGAGGGAGTTTCCCCCTACTCCATGAGAGAGAGTGAAAGGGAATTATGCCTACTTATAGTTGTAAGAACCCTCTTACACTTGTGTGGAGTAGATGTAAGAACCTTCCCCTTTTATACCTCACAATTGCTCAGCTCATGCTTCGTGATGAGTAAAGCCCATGGGTGAGGGAAATTCACAAAATGTGAGCCAACCCTAAACCCTAAACCCTACACTTTCCTGTAAAGTGAAGAGTCAAAAATTTCTTCCTATGGCTGAGCGGTTGGTTTGGGATATGTGAAATCTTTTGCTCAAGAAAGTACCTACCATGCAACAAAAGGCGTAAAAGGTTGCTTCTCCCTCAAGCTCCAGGTGAGTTCATTTGGCCTTGCCTACAAAAGCAAGGATATTGTGTTTAGATTCATTATCAAGTATAGTATAGCTTAATGGATTTGGCCCCTAGGTAATAATAATAATAGGTCTATTTTTATATGAGGATTTTTTGAAAGATGATATTTATGGCTTGTGTTGAAACTTGAGATTAGTTATATATAGTTATAATATATTGAAGGATTTTGGTTTCTTTTAGAGGATTTTTTTTTGAAGATTATATTTTTGCATGGTAAAATATTTGAGTTTCCATAATTCTTCTTTTGCCTTAAGATACGAGTTTTAATGTAAATGGCAAGGCAACTGTGTGACATGCCCCTTTTTTTCCTTTCATTCTTTGTTGTACAACTAAGAACTCCACACATTGTTGGGTGGGAAAGTCCCCAGGACCTTTCCTCAGGGACCTTTTTGTATGCTATTTGTATGGAGGATTTTGAGCTGTTCATGTACATTTGAACCCACCCCAAAATGGCCAGAGTGAACCACAGGACCCACCAGCACAGCATGCACCGGATGCCCATTAGGATGTCCATTCTGGATGAACCACTACTGAGTTAGAGTATCTGGTAACTTCTGGTTTCACCTTGGTAACCCATTGTGTAGGAATTAGATCCTAAATATAGGTAGATCGGTAGGAAAATTAGTGCCTAAAATAGGCAAGTAAATGGTTTATACATAGGGAAGGCTATCTTTACTACCTACCCACTTGTTGGTTGTTAGTAGGTACGCAGTAAAAAAAATCAACTGCGCTAACCACCATGGTTAGCTAAAGAACTGGAACCCAATAAAAACTGTTTTCTAACTGTGTAGGGTATCTTTTGAGAACATTGTTGTGATCACAATAGCATAATATAGACCCATTGATATAGGGCCTTTGTTTCTTGCTACAGGGATGCTTTCCATTGGGGAGTTGCAATAAATTGCGTTGAAAATATGTAATTACCGTACCGCTGCACTCGTTTCACACCAATATTAATTATTTTAGGGGTACTGTGGAAAAAAAAAAAATTCTGATGGGGGAAGTGCGAAATGTGAAACAAACAAAATTAATTAATTTTACGGTGTAAATGCATATGGCCGTTGATCCCGGACTTGCTTTTGCTGAGATCGTATGATTGTGGTTGCTCACCTGTTGGAGTCACAGCGGCTGAGCCTGGCGGCCGGCTCGGCGGCTGGCGGGTCACAGCGGCTGAGCCTGGCGGCCGGCTCGGCGGCTGGCGGGTCGCAGCCCGCCCCAATTCCGGCAGACCCATTGAAGTATGAAATGACAGACCATTGTAATTAATTATTTGTGGGTCGATGCGAAAATGAAAATCGTCCAAAATTAAATATTTCGCACCGGGTGGTGTGAAACGAGCGTGGCGGTACGGTAATCATGTTAGGAATTCTAGAAACGCATGTTCTCATGAAAAAAGGAACAAATGTCACTGCATGGTAAGTCACTCACAGTCTGACTCCGAGCTCTCGTAGCTCTTGAAATTGGTCTACATGCTTTACCAGTAGAGTTGTGAGATGACTCTGAGCACAGCTAGTCAAAAAAAAACATAATGGAAAGTTGCTGGGATCTGAGAATTTGTGATCATAACAGCCTAATGGAAAGATGTCCTTACTACAGATCATCTTCATACCCTCAGAGACTGGACCATTCCAAGGCAAATATCCATTGCTTATGGCAGCGGAACATAATTGATAATTTGACAAGTTCACACAACCCATGCACAATAGATTTTTTAAGGATGTAAACCATAATGGTGAGTGTTTGTTGAACAAAATTTAGCCCATAAATGAACATTTTCTTTTCAATGAGCATTTGCAAAATTATGGTATTTGTGTAATACATGACGTGACCTATATTAGGGACCATGTTTCAAGATGGTGTGTTTCACTTGATTGGACAACATTTCCTAATGATTCGAAAACCTTCTTGTGCAAAACTCTCAATCCTCCAAACATTTGACCTTAAGGAATATTGTTCTTAACATGAGCAAAGGAATAACTTATGTTTGTCAATGAGAGAGAGAGAGACAGAGAGGGAGGTGCTGAAATTAACCGCTCCCTATTGAATCAGCCACTTGAACCAATTCACCCACCCAATGGCATGTAGTTGAAGAAGCTCCAATGGTCAAGCTCTCCATGTTCCTTGCACCGCAATTCCTTGCAACAACAACAACAACAAATGTATCATCCTTGTCACCTGAAGAAAAACCATTGCTATAAAGTTACACAAAACACCACAAATGCATGTTTATTTAGGGATTTAGCATTAAATGGCAATGGCAGCAGCATTTTAGAACCTGTCTAAATAGTTTTTAAAAACCAGTTAAAAAAATGCTACCAAGGTAAAAATCAGTGTCCAAATGTGATGATTTTTTTGATTTTTTTGGAATTTGGGAATTTTTTTTCCAGAAAAAGAGAATATTAAAACAGAATATTTCCTTTTAAAATTGAATTTCTCACATTTTGAAAAAATTTTGCACAACAGAAAAACAATGGTGCGTATACATAAATCAACTTGTGTGAGAGAAATCTACTGGCTAAAAAAATAAAAATAAAAATAAAAAAAACAACATTTGAGGCAATTTGCACAATATAAACTATGAGCCATGTAGTATTAAATAGTGTTGATAATAACATCCTTTTACACTCCTTGATGCCCATCACATAAATATTAAAGGGATGTAAAAAATAGCATCTATAAAAGAAAATTCCAATTGGAAAATGAATTGTGACACAAATGAGTAGAGGTGAAACAAAAATAAAAAAAAAATTGTAAGACCTAAATTCCAAAAATGATTTCACTTTTGATCCAATCCCATAAGTGGTACCCTAAAAACCCATTTTGGTAATCCTAAGTTGACAACTAGAAAAGCCTACACTACTACCTCATGGCCCTTTCTCTTTCTTCCCATGTCTTGGATTCAGTGCTCTAAAGGCATAGGAAGAAAGCTATGTAAGTGTATGAGTGTAGGGTAAAACCCTAGGTCAAGGGCATTAACAAAATAAGGGCAATTTTGAGGTGATAAAGAAACAATTTTGCAACATCAAAATGTGTTCTCAATGTGTTCCCACTATGTTCTCAATGTGTTCCCACTATGTTCTCAATAGTACCCACACTTTGTGGCATAATTAACCTTTGCTCAAAATTGAACTCTCATAACCTCTCTATTATAGGTGGGGCCAAATGAAAATAATTAATATTTGGAGAGTTCATCTTCTATTAGGGGAGTGTTGTTCAAAGTTTTCAGATTATTATTATTATTATTTTTGGTGATGGGCCAATCAAAGTGTTTTGTTGCAATTTCAATTTTTTGAACTTTTGAGATGCACTTCACAACTAATCAAGAGAACTAACTCTAAGATATTAAGAAAATCAAGCCTTTATACCTATTATTAGTCCTCAAAAATGCCAAATTTCCCTAAAACATATATAAATATCCACCAAATAGATGATGTTTAAATTAGTTGCATTGATTATTATTATTATTATTATTATTATTTAATGGTTGGATGGAAGCATCCACTACATGCATAATAATCAATGCAAATAATTTTTAAATTTTATTTATTTTTAATTTTCTGATCTAACATGGTTAGTGAGCATCCCAAAAAAAGATTTAGCATTAACTAATAACAAGGGTTTTGAAAAATTGTCCAAACCTTTAAAAAATTGGCCCTAAAAAAAGAAAAGAAAATGGGACCCAAACTAAAAATTTAGTTGAAATGTGATGAATTTTCCCCAAAAGTTTTTCTTTTCTCAAAAAGTTGAAGAATTTCTTCTTTCTTAAAAAAAAAGGAATTTACTAGAGAATATTTCTACAAAAATTGCCATTTTTTTAAACCAAAAAAAACAAATCAGAAGTCGTCACAGTTAGATGCTGAGGTCATGGAGGTCGCCGAATTCCCCGAAAGTTCTACTTTCCTGCCAAATAACCTTTAGCCAGATTTGGCTCATTACTCTTGTGTATGGGTCGCCAGTCCACCTACTTGGCAAAATTGAAAGAAAAGAAAAATCCTGCACGCCGGTGTGAAAAGAGCTAAGCAGGCACCTGTTGCGAACGACGCCAGGTTCATGGATGTTGTGGTTAGAAATGAAACAGGTAGATAGATTGGTAGGTAGGTACTTAGTAACAAAGACAGCAAGGTAGGTAGGTAGGTAGGCACCTAGTAGGTACCTCCAGTCCTCTTCACCTCCGCTTTTGCCTCATTTACTGTTTTTTCTTCGTTGTTTTCCTTTTTCCCCTTTCCCCGTTCGCAAAGAGAACTCCGGTTTCGTTCGCTCCTCCTTCCATCTTCGATGCTGTTTCTGGAGCTTTGCAAAACACACCGGAGCGCCGGCGGAGCCAAATTGATGACGAGTTTTGTCTATTTTCTATTTTTATTTGATTTTTTTGAAAAATTGAGTTTTTTGGGATATAAATCTGTTATAAAAAAGAGTGGCTGTGCTTTTGAAGAAGAAGCGGAGTGTCTTTTGTGGCGTGTGTTTTTCTTTCTTAGGCAGAATTGCAGGTTTTCGACGAATTCTTGCATTCTTATTCCTGGAGTGTTGTCGAGGTTTCTTTTTCTTTGGAGGATCGATCAATGTGTGGTTTTGATTTGTTTCGGTACATGTCGGTTTGTTTGTTGCTTTGAAATTGACGAGAATTGAGAGTCCATTTGAGAAAGTGCTAATTACGAGTTGCTAAGCATTAGTAATGCATTCTTCATGAGTTAGATCCAGTAATAAAGAGGTGGAAATGATTGCGGTAGTGAGGGAGACTGTCAGGTCGTTGCTAGCGAAGTTGGCAGACGTTTGCATAAACTTTATGAGTTTTCTGGTGTTTGCATTTTTGGATTTGTTGGATCATGTACTATGCCCTGTGTTTGCATTTCTTGATCGGCTCATGGACGAGAATACTGCAGCGCCGTGCTATTGCCATCAAGTTCCGTCCCTGAGTGATCATCAGTTGCAGCAGCAGCTTGACAAGAAGAAGAAGAAGGAGAAGAAGAGAATTGGTGATGATCGGGTGCTGCAGACTAAATTAGTGCTTGATACGGAAGCAAATATTGTATCAGAATACGGTGATTTTTGGTCCGGACCTTCAAATACTCTCTTCGTCAGAAAACAGGGACGAAAGCGCGTCCATTTTCTTTCGCTTCACAGGAGCCTCAGTGCGGAAGCCATTGAACTCGCAAAACGAGCGAATAATGCAGCCAGTTCGCAGCGAGAAGAAGACGAACGAAGACGCTACGGAAGCGGTCGTGAAGAGAGGACTGTAATGGATCCGCTTCGAAGAGTAGTTTCCGACGCCTTCGTCTCCAAATTGGAGGATCTCACTGGTATGACATTATCCAGGAAAGAATCCGATTGTTCTGGGATGTCAGGAGCAGTCACGGTGCCGAAGAACTGTGTTGTTGGAGTCAAGAGCAGCATCATTCCTGCGAAGACGCGCTGGTCGGATTGTGCCTGTAGTACATGCTCTTCCTGGCAAACAAACGGAGAAGATCTACTTCATGTACAAGTCGTTGGCACGAGTGCGTAAATTCCGCTCCTTTCTCTTTCTCAATTCTTACTTGCGAGACATTATTGTATGGCAAAAGGGAGAAAAGCATCTTTGACAAATGCTGAAATCTGGTAACGAAATTGTGCAGCGATTTCTCTTTTCTTGCCACTTTGGCAACAAGAATTCGTTGAAAACTTCATGAAGTTTTGCACTATTTGTATTGTATGATGCAGCCAACATTGTGACAGGAGACTTCGACAGAGCTGACAACAATGTGATATTCGTTCACGGCTTTCTTTCATCCTCCTCCTTCTGGGCAGACACTGTGCTCCCTCAACTACCAGAAACGATCCGGGCATCCTATCGCCTGTTTGCTGTGGACCTGCTTGGCTTTGGAAAGAGTCCAAAACCTACCAATTGCCTCTACACACATGCAGATCACATCGACATGCTTCGAAGGTACAGTGTTGGATCTTGAAACAAGTCCTTGTTCACACCTTTTGTTATATCCCTCTTCTTCTATCTATCAGCATGCTGCTAGGAGGCTCCCTCTATTTATTCAGTTTACAACTGGGCAAGTGAGATCCAATACAGATCCTCCCCCAATGAAGAAAGATGTACATGTGGGTGTTGATAGAATTGTTGGGGTTCCACCTCCTGTTGTTGTCATAGATCTGTGATTGAGCGGTATGGGATAAGAAAATTCCATGTGGTAGCGCACTCCATGGGTTGTACAGTTGCCCTAGCTTTGGCAGGCCATGAGCCCTCTGCTGTTCAATCTGTCACTCTCATATCACCTGTAAGGCATCTCTCTGACCCTTCCTCCTGCACCTTCCAGCATATAATGCAGCCAGGCAAAATCAAAGGTGTGAGTATAGACCCTTCCGATTTGAGGCTCATGTCACAAGGCTGGTAGGCCAAGTGGAGGGGCTGAAAATCCAGAAGGGTCTATACTCACACCCTTTACATGCATAAAGAAATGGCAGTTTTTTTTCATGCTTCTTTATCTTTTTGTGCATAAAATTTGAAAAAAGAAACTTCCAAAATCTGGAAGGCCCAGTTGACAGCCTGACCAGGACCTTCCGGATTTTGGAAGTTACCCTGGCATCTTCAGCTCAGTGAGCAACCTGAAAATACGACAGAAAAAAACAGCTGGTTCTTTACGAGTAGTGCATATCAACTGACTTCACATATTATTCATGTTTGGATACTCCCTGGAGTACTAGCCAACATCATGGCTGCTGAGTCTTCCCATTGCTTCAATCGGAAATCCAACAGAAACTCAGGATGCAGATTCTTCTATCATTTACACCCAACCCTTGAAGTGTTGTTGTGGAGTTTCCTCTGCAATCTCATGATTGGTATGTGTTTGGATAGTCTGTCTACAGTTTTCTGATGCAGAGATACACTACATCTCTGCCTGTGTGTTTGTGATTTAGTCTTCTAAGCTGAAAGATAACCTTCTTGTCTTGCAGCCATATTTTCTGGCAAGATCAGGCACCCTGCCTGCAGAACATACAATGCAACAAGTGGCAACAAAGAAAGTCTGGCCGTTGGTCGCATTTGGTGCTTCTGTGATGTCTTGGTATGAGCATCTGGGACGAGCTGTTTGCTGGGTCATCTGCAAGCACCATCACTTCTGGGAGCCTTTGGCTGCATTTGTTTCCAATCATCTGCTGGGATTGAGGCAAGTACTCCAAAAGTATTGTGTGAAGGAAGGTTAGCTTATGCTTCTTGACATGTGTCCTTCATCTCTACACGGCAAATGGCTGAAAATTTGCTGTGTGAAAATTATATGGCTTTAGTATGGCCTTGAGACCGGGTTTGGTCCAAGATTCCACTCCTCTTCTTCTGATTCTGGATCTTCTCTTGCTCCCCTGATTACACATAGACACAAGGGCTATACTGCTTGGACATAGTTCTTTTTCTTTCCTGCGAGTCTTGTACAACTAGGCATTGTCCTTGCAGCACATGTGTATTGGAAGTGTTTGGATTCATATGCCTGGTTGTGGCTGCAGGATACCCCGCTCAGTTTTTCACGATTTCATGCAGCATACACACCACTCTGCCTGGCATATCTTCCATAACACTTTTTGCTCCAGTGGCTATGCCATTGAAATTTTCATGAGAATCCTCCAAGAGCAAGGTCAGCGAGTTCGAATTATTCATGGGGATAGCGATTCTGTCTGTCCCATCCAATGCAGCATGGATCTTAGCCAGTGTTACTCAAATGTTGTGCTGTCTACGATTCCTGGAGCAGGCCATTTAACAGTTGTTGTAGGCAGGGAGCATGATCTTGCAACAGAGCTTACACAAGAGATACTAAGGGCGCATAATTAGGAAGGCCATTTCTTCCAACTAGCTTACAGATGAACAATTTAGATAGGTACCAGAGAAACTGTCGATTCAGCACTGAGTTGAAGTTCAGGAAGTTCTTCACTTATTTGCGAATCGATTTTTGTGCTGTGAGAAGTCAAGCAGGTGAAGATCATTGTCTTAATCAGCCACATTAACACACCTGGATTCGGGTGATTTTTGTAGATACAGTGCAGTTTTATGACTTTCATCAACAGAGTAGATTGGGAGCAATTCACCGAAGGTATGCAACCTTCAGACAAGATGGATATAGCTAGATGCTGTAGATTGTACCAAGAGCTATTCCAATGAAAAACTGGCATAAAGTCTCCTGAATTCTTCTTCAGCATGTGGCCGCCACATGATTATGCATTGGTGAATTTAGTGATGTATTGGTTTCAATCACGATCTGGGGTGCTCGGTAATAATAGTCTGGTTGTTATACATCACTTCTAACTCGTGTACCAACTTCCAAAGCATAGGAAATGTGGGAGCTCAAAGTGCATAAAGATTTAGGTCTTTCTCAAAGTGTGAGGTACAAAAGTTTCTTGCCTAGCCCACTGTTTTCAAGCTGCTGAAACAATTCATTGTCTTCTCTTGTGCTCTTTTATTAGGCCAGGGAAATTGCCTATCTGAACCATGACCTGCTTTGAGACTGAAGGAGCGTTTTGCTGGAGAGAGAAACACATGATCAGTTTCTGTTACCCCCTTTGTCTAAGTCATAAGGTTGTTCTTATAAAGAACTAGTCAACACCAGAGCAGATAGGGAAATTCAAATTGCCTATCTGCTAGTACTAACTCCTCATGAAATTGAGAAAGTGGTATGTTATATCAAAGGATGAATGTTATGACCCAAGCATTCAAGAGTTTGGTGTTCTGAGTAAATTGGGGATACCAAATCCTTTTGAAGGTACGTTTTTGTGCTCTCAACTTGTGCTTGCAGTTGTTGAACTTTTAAACTATTCTTTGCCATCTGAAGTCTCTAGGTGCTTAAATAAATTAAAGGAGTTCAAACTTTCACATCCATTCCATACTTTGACAAATGTTGAAGCTAAATAACATACTTGTTTTAGACTAATCGTATATCTACTACATTGTAAATTATGACTTTAGAAGTAGATTGTGAGTTTTGGAGACAAGTTTGTTCCATGAGTGGCTTCTAATATTTTTGTTGGTTCCATATGATAACATTGTGATGTCTGTTGGTTTGTAATTTTTTTTTGATGATGAATTCTTTTAAAGCTGCTCTAATTATACCAATTATATTATTTATAAAAAGTGTCAAAATTTTCCTCAAAAGAAAATTCAAAGAACTTAATTTTGTGAAGGAAAATAAAAAATTCTTTTTTAAATATTCAGGAATATTCTACTTTTGACACAGAAATTTCAAAATTACTTAATTATTGGAGAGACATAGGTAGAAGCTACCCTTGTACTACTATGTATTCTTTTTTCAATTAATTCCTTATTACATATTGGTGTTTTCATTTCAGTAAAGTGCTTGCAAGTTGAATTTTTGTAAAAAATCTCTTGTTTGTTATTTTTCATGACTAGTTCATAGTTTTGGCAATCAGTTAATCAATGCTAATTTAGAAAACAAGATTCCCAACATATATATATATATATATATATATATATATATAAATATAATTCTATTTTTCAAAAATTTCTAATGTATTTGATTCTATGATCAATTATTTGAGTTATGCTTGAAAATTAATCTATTTCAAAAGTAATGTCTTTTCTGTGCCATCTGAACCTACTTACCTCTTTTGAAGCTAATTGCCTCACTGCATTTTCCCTACCCACTATTGCATTGATATGAAAAATGCAATTAAACATCTGCCTTTTTCATGTCCATGGTATCTATGTTAAAATAATTTAATAACTCTTTTATCTCTTTCAAACCTGACTACCTAACCCCTTTCTACTGCCCATTACATGAACATGATAAAAAGCACAATATAATTTTGAGATCTAAGATAAATAAATAAAAACTAGTGGGAATCATATGGGATGATAGAGAGAGAGAAAAAAATGAAATGTTAAAGCTACCGAATTCCATCTCCATGTTTTTCTGGAACTCGATTGTGTGAACATGGAATCTGATATTTTGATGGAATTTGAGAGCTATAACATTTGTGACAGGATAGCTTTTGAGGTCAAATTTTTAAGACAAAACAAAAAGAACCCATTGAAATGCTTGAGATTTCTTGGTTTTTTTGGCTCTTTTTCTTTTCCCCCAAATGGAATTTTTCTCTATCATTTCTCCAATTTGGGTGGAGGAGGAGCCACCAGAAAGACTTGATTGTTTCTCTAATGAGTAGTTGATCCTGAGATGCAGTTCTTTTTTTTTGTTTCCTGGTGAAATTCCACAGAATTTTTAAAAAAAAAAAGTGATTTTGGAGGGTAGAAGTGAGACAAAATAATAATAATAATAATAATAATAATAATAATCACCAGATTTCTATACCCATAGTACCTTGGCAGCTTCAGCACATGTTTGTTGAATAATTAATTAATTTTGAAATTTTCATTTTGACATATAGAATATTCTTGAATATTCAGTAATTCCCTTTCACAATTGTTTCTTATTTTAAAAAGCCAATTTCAAAAACCAATCAGTGTTTCTGAAAAATAATATAATTAGTGTGAAAGCTTCCAAAGTCGTAGGGTATTGGGTTTTCAGTGGGTAGATGAGTATACAAGGTTGTTTGAAAAACATTGTACTTCATATTTGGTTAATAGCCAGATTTTGGCTAAATCTTCCAACAAGAGATCGTCATTTTATCTACATCTTCCTATGGATGATCACCATTTTGGCAGCAGGCTACATTAAATAATTTCTTAAAAAAACTCTGCTAAGATGGGTAGGCTAGAGCAGAGAGACATTTGTGTGTTTCTAGAGTCAAGGTAAGAACTTGGAAGTGCATGATGCTAAATCTAGAAATTTGTTTCTAAAAAGGCATTTTTTCTTAGGTCTTTTGCAGCTTTATGAACCCTACAGGTGCTCAACAAGTGTTGATCCATAGTTTCTGAGATCTGACTTGAGGAAACTCACAGAAACTCACCAAATCTATCATAATTATGCTCCTCTCTGGTTTCGATGTGGATAAACCTTCAGTTTAGATGGCATGGCTGTTTGTGGCTTTTTGTCATTTATTAGTCCTGCTCATGTGAGTGAGCAGCTAAAACTCTAGAACGAAACAAAAAGCCAAAGTAAACTTATTATATTAGAGTTATCCGTAGTACAATCACCCTGTCTTTGGGCCTGCTTTCACCCCCTATCCCCTCTTTGAGTGGTATCTGCAAAGTAAAAAAAAATCATTAAATCTTAGTATGAAATGCTGAAACTCAGCATTTAATGCACAAGGCTCAAGAGTAATCATAGTAGTTGTACAGGTAAATATATGGAGCAGCAGTGGAGGCGCTCAGGTAAAAGGAAAGACAGGATGAAACTCAGTTTAGCACCAAAATTGATGGAAATACTAGTTCGGGTCCCAGTTATTTCGTTTTGTAAAATTTTCACTCCCAGTTATGTGTTTGATGCCCTATTATGTTGAAACTAGCTGTTCTTGCCCTCTAATTGAGTGACTTTATGGATAACTCTATTATCTCCCTTCTATTAGGTTAATTTACTGTGTACCATGGACCAAGATTTGTGCTCTGCTTTCTGTGACTATCAGTCCCAGCTCCAGACCTTTCCCAGAATTGATTCTTGCCTGGAGATCATGAACTTGAGCAACTTCACCCACAAGCCCTGTTTGGGCCTCTATTACTCTTTACCACATCCAATAAACAGTGTTAAATTTTCTCCATTCCCACCTAATGAACATTTATTTACAGGCCAAAACCGAGTTTCATACAATTTAAAGGGCTTACTTCACTCCAAATAATGTGTATAGGCCATTGGACTGCTGTAGGTGGAGATACTTGCACACTTGTGCTTTGTTCACATTGAGTATTAACCAGTGTTGGGCGGTTCTCTCTTTTTGAACAAAAAACCAGTGGGTAAAGGGTAGGTATCCATAAACCCTTGACCAACGGTCCTCAAAATGATCAAAGAACTGGGTTTGACCTGCAACCAAGGTTCTCAAAAATCAAAGAACCAGCCTTAAACAGCCTGATCTTTGAAGATACCTGTGGGTTCTTTGAAAATTTTGACAGCCTAGATCTGGAGGTTATCTCATTCTAAATGCTTTTAAAAACCTGGAATCAAAGGTTATTTGACTTTGAAAATTTTAAAAACATCCAAAATTGAAGGTTATAACAATATCAAAGAACCATCCAACATTGGTGTTATCTTTTAATCACAACTCTCTAAAACATTGTTTATAATATCATAACCCATTTTTACAACAAAAGGTGTACCTGCAAGAGTGAGTGAATTCACTCTTCCTTCGTTTCATCGACTATTACCCATAACTAGATCTAACTCAAAATTATTACTTATATGACTTCAGACTCAGTGAAATGACGCATCTTGGAGCACAATGGAGTGCATTTTACATCATCACTTTGCACCACCCCGCTTATCTTCAGCTCACTCAGAAAATTCTTATGTTATTTGGCAGCAGGGAACTTCGTTGCCATTGCAAATCTTCATACTGCAAAATGTCTGCCATCATTCTTTGCCAGTCACGCATCGATGACTGAAAATTCCATCCTTCAATTGGTGGCAAACTTGTTTATCACAACATAGAACAAATGCCAAAAAAATTGGATCAGCAATTGGGATGGCCCATTTGTTGTTCCCCATATCAATTTCTTTTGATTTCTATTTTGATTTTTTGGTTCAATTTTTTTTCACTTTCCTATATCTACATGGGGTTGGTCGGAATGGACAACAATGGACCTCAAACTAGTTGGACTTGAAGAATGGTGTCAAAGAGAAACTATGGAAATTGTTTTATATGGTAATTCCAGGTCTTTGGAACTGGGGTTGAGTTTCCCCATCTTTCACAGTGTACTGGCTTTCCCGTTGCAATGGAGTTCTCCATTTGTGTCAAAAATATAATTAAATAAAAAAATTAAAAATGTAAAAAAAATTAAAGAATAACTTTTAAAAACCAACAACCACTACTACTACTACTACTATGGACATTGGTGACAAAACTCATATTATCCAAGAACAACATAAAAGTCAAGTTTTCAAGAAGCTGATGAAAAGAATGTGTACATCATGCCATAGTTCGCTGACCAAACTTCAATCATAAGATGTACTACCTCCCATTTGAAATTGGCTCCAAAGATTGGGAAGCCCCCATCAGGTTTTTCACAGACAATCTGTAAAGTCACCCTCTCCTTCACCCCCTATCCCTTATTCAGTGGTATCTGCAAAGTAAGGAAATTTCTCATTATGAAATGCTGAAACTCAGCATTTAATGCACAAGGTTCGAGAGTAATTGTACAGGTAGGAGCAGTGAAAATATATGTAGGTAGCAGCTGTGGAGGGGCTCAGGAAAAAGGAAAGACAGGATGAAACTCAATTTACCATCAAAATTGGTGAAAAAACTAGTTTCGGTCCCAGTTATTTCAATTTGTAAAATTTTCATTCCCAGTTATGTGTTTGATGCCCTATTCTGCCAAAACTGGCCGTTCTCTCCCCCTAATCACGCGACTTTACAGATAACTCTAATACCAAAGTAATTTTCAAATAAAGTTGAAGAGCACATTGATAATTTAAAGCTACCAATTCAAGAAATGTTTAAGAAACCAATTCAAGAAATGTTTAAGAAATAGTTGTGAACCTTAGAATTGTAAACAAATAAGACTCTATTCACCAGGACGTTATTATTCTGTGAATGCAATACATGACTCATAACATCCACAACTCACTTTCACAAAGTGCCTCAAATAACATAAAACATTAATGTGGTGAAAATCCTCCTAAGAAATAAAACTTAAATATGACATTAGTCAAGGCAAATACATCATTTTTTCTTACTCAAATATGATTTGAGATACAAATGGCATCCACATTATCCAATGTCAACTTATTAAAATGACAACGAAATGTTTTTAGACAAAAGTATCAAAGGAAAGATTTCACTGGAAATTGGTTTGCACACTTGTAACAAGATTAAACAATTGATGGACATACTTGCTTCCTATATTTTAGAGCAATCTTCTAAGAAGTAAGATTATCCCCAAGAATTGTCTCCAGTTTTTTTCATTATTTAAAAATTAGATGAAACAACTTTCAACCCTACATGCCTAGATCCCACAGCAAATATTATTAAGGATTTACCAAATCATCTAACTCTTGAACTCATGTACCCAAAATCTTGTCATTCCGTACCAATTTGGGACCTTTCATTTTAGTCTTTGATTTAAGTACCTCTTGCATGCTTCATGTGAGTGCTCATTATAAGATCATTGTTTACTTGCACTTTCACCTAACTTAATCCATTTTTCCAATGGTCTATATCTACCTTACATAACTACACACAAAGTTTGCAATGATTTGTGAGGGAAAAGGCCTATCATATTTTTCAATAATCCATGAAGCCTTAAATCTGAAATAGACCCCATGAACAATAACTTCTTCACATTTCGTATTTTGATACACCAAGAACAACCAAAATAATAGTATGCATAGACCAAATCAAGGAACTATTAAATGAATACAAATTAAAACTACAAGCAAGAAATATAATTATTCATGGACCCCATTGGACAAAATAAACCAATGACCAACATTATGAGTTTGATTTACATTGAGTTTGTATATATTTAACATGCAAAAGAATAGGGTTTAATGTGGCGAAATTTGAAGGAATCAATATATAAAACAAAAACATGATATGCAAGTAATCCAATTTTTGAAACAACACGATTTACATTGCCCTTTTGAAACACCGCTTCATGACAAGAATGAGGACACCTTCATAGTTGTGCTCATTCTAGTGTGATTCCAACTTGGACCTTACAATCAACAAATCTTAAGCGTTATTATTAGTGCTTGATGAAAGGCTATCACTTCGTACAATTTGGATATTTTCAAACAACAACAACCACCTGCACAATTATACTCAATGCCAAATAGCTTTGATTTGTAACGTGAAGAGAAGAGAGGAAGGTTGAATCAACTTCATATGAGCTGAAAAATTGTGGTGCATAGCCTATACATCCATTTTGTGGACCATAGTATAAGTTTGAAAATGCCTTATTAATATCTAATAACAAGTGGCTGATAGATAATAATGGCTATTAAATAATCACATTATGGCTCTAACGTTTATGGCAAGTTCCAACACGCATCTACATAAATATACGCCTCTGCCGGAGCAACGGCTTTTTTCAACTTAGAAGGGCGCCCTTGGTGGCCAATTCTACCATTCCAACCCTAAACAACACAATACCTAGCTGAGTCTGAGTCCTCCTTTTAGGGGCCACAGGGAACCAGCACCCACCAGCGCACCATGAAGGATGGATGGTAAGTTGTCAGGAACAGTTTTCTGTTGGGTATCAGTTCCCTTGTTAACCATGGTGGTTAGCTCAGTTGCTTTTTTTAACCACCTATTTATTACTAACCACACACAAGCAGGTTGTTATTAGATAGGTAGTAAAAACAGCCCTTACCTCTATGTGTAAATCATCTACTTACCTAATAGTTACCTATTTTCTTACCTATCTAACTATATATGAGATGTATTTTTTTACAAAAATGGTTATAAGGTGAAACGAAATATTAACTCAGTTGACGTTCATCCACAATTGAGTAATAATGGGCATCCAGTGGATGGTGCAATGGTGCGTGCTGGTTCACCGTGGCCCCTTTTAGGAGTGTGTCTCTCACGGGTGGGCTTCTAGGTACCCATTGCAAAGCACAAGACAAAGCTTATAGTTGATTAACATATGTAGATCACAAGATGTAAGATGTAGTAGGAGTGAGAGGGATGTTGTGTATAGTGGTAGCTCTTATTGCAAAGGCATTTTGCCTTGGGATCCAACGGCAAAACCCAAGGTTTAAGGCAAAATGCTCTAACAACAAGACCTCTCACCTGTCGCACAAATTGTGTTATTACATGGTTAGGTAATTTGACCACAAAATGAATTTTTATTAAAATAAAATGAGACCTAAAAAGAGTTCAGCTAAGTGTTCAGCTATCACCCCAAAAAAATCCAAGTTGAATCCAAAATTGTATCCCAAATACCTTAATACCCTTTCAGGTTTGGCACTCAAGGGCCAAATAATTGTTATATTTTCAAATTTCATTTCACCAATAAATATAATGATTTATGAAATTTCAGCAATAAATATAGGCTGCTTCTTTGGCAAGTTCTTTTAAGTTTTAAGCTTTAACATAATCAGACCTATTATAACATTTTTTACTACTTCTTTTTGCAAAAATGGGGAGACATGTTGTGGTACCATTTTAGGTTTGGCACTTGGGCATCAAATAATTATTTTATTTTTCAAAATCCATTTTGACAATAAAAAAATAATTTATGAAAATTTGGCATTGAATATAACTAGCTCCTTTGGCTTGACTTTGAACCTTTAACATAATGAAACCTTTTACAACACATTATTATTATTATTATTATTTGCAAAAATGAGAAGAAATAATGTTCCACCAAATTATAGGATAAAAAAATGTTGTCTATTATTGGATACCTACTTTGCAATGGTGGATTGGCCAAAAGCAAGAATTTCATGGGTTTTCATCAATGTTGGGCATGTATATGGTCTTTGACATACATGTCAAACAAATGTAAGTGCATATAAAAAATATAGATGCTTAAAGTGTAAGGGTAATTTTTTATAAAAAAAACATACATTGATACAATTTTACACACCATATAAAACAATGAAAAATAAATAAATAAATACAACAGACAACATATGCAATATGGTATTTTTTTAAAAAAATCTTTCAAAAAAATAGATATGGAAGTGAGGTTGGCTCAACAAAGAAAGGAGGAACAAGAAAGGAGCCAATGGTAGGCAAGAGCAAAGAAGAGGGAGAGAAGAAAAAGTTAGGTGTGAAGGAACAATATATCTTGCAAAGTTTCTTTCATGGTGATCTTATGAGTTTTTAATATTGCTCCCATTTATTTAGAAGTTGTTCATTAATGTAACAACATGTTTCAAGTGAGTTTTTTCACTAATTATTTCTTACTCTTTTTTGTCTACTTGCACTTCCTTTTTCTTTTCTTGTGATTGTCTTTCATTTTGATCTTGCAAACAACACAAGGTTTAGAATGAGCTCTCTCATGTCGTTTCTTTTCATTATAATTTTTGCAAGTTTAAAATGGTGACATCATGATCATCTTGCAACTCCTAACATTATTGCAAACTTCATCATCAACTTATTTCAAATAAGCTCCCCCATTGTCATCTTGCTTTCATTGTGGTTTTTTTCCTTTGTTATCTTAGAAACCCACAACTACGAATGACAAGTTTATGATGGAATATCCTCATTTTTTTTGCAAACCATAATCGACAATGATAAAAATGTAGTGCAAATATTTTCATAAGGGTAATTGCTTTGTGATTTACAGTTGCACAATATCATGTAAGTGTATATTGAAAATATATACACAACATGAAATGTATATGCAAAAAATTTGGCATACATAGTTTTACACGGTGTGCAAAATGGCTATTTACTCTATTACATGCATAACAATGGTTTCCACCATTTTTGTATTTTGCCTTTCCCTTGCCATTTCCTTGAATTTCAACATTTCAAAACAGATAATTTCTTAAAATTTTCAACATTTCCAACAATAATATAATTATCACTGAATTTGAAAAAGTATTACAATAATGTCCACCAAATTATAAGATAGAAAAATGTTGTCAATTATTGGATATTTGCTCTACAATGGTGGACTAGCTAAAACAAAAGGCTCATAGGTTTTCACCAATTTTTTTGCATTTTTTTTTCCTTGTAATTTTTTAAAATTTGAATTTGAACAAACAAATTTCTAATTTTTTGGACATTTTCAAAAATAATTTAACTACCATTGAACCTGAAAGGGAACTAATATGATACTACAATATAACACGAATGCCAATTCTCTCCAATAAATGAGCAAAAGAATACCCTAATACCTTGGCAGCTTTGGCACAAATTATATTATTTTTTAAAATGCTGAAATTTTCACAATTTCTTTTACAAAGAACAAATTCTTGTCAAGGAAAATGAAAAATGTTTTGGAATATTTTGGAATATTTTAATTTTCGAAATTGAATCTTCAAAACTAACTAATTATTGGACAGAGGTGTTGAAGCTGCCCTTGCACTACAGTTGTATTCATCCATAACAAATGAGAGGTTTGGATGTGATTTACTACTATTTATTGTGTTAAACTTATCAATCCACTTTTTTTCATCAAAATTTTCTTGGCAGACAGTCGGACTCATCCTTGTCATTAGGTTTTTTTTTCCCTTCAATTCTCTGATATTAAAAAATAAAATTCCCCAGAAAATTAGCAAATTACTCAAATTCAAACTATAAATAAATAAAAATTCCCAAATGTTTTGTTGGAAAAATAACAAATTTGTTGGAAAATAAATTACTGCCTGTAATTATTCAGTGGGGGTCTGTTAAGAGGTTAGTAATTTCAGCATCGTGTGAATGGAGTTGCGCATTGCCACGTGTGAGTTCGGTGGAATTAGGACGCCAAAACTATGAACATTCCGCACTTTCCGCCGCAAATAAGCCAATGCATCAAGGCCAGAAAACATGACATTCCGCAGCGGAATAGCAACTACCTTTTGGCGCTCTCGTGTGTCCTTGCGTTCATCTGAGTCTGTACTGGCACGTGTGAGCTGAGTTCCGCACCTGTTTGTACTACACCAGCTGAATTAGGACGCCGGAAAAAGAAGAAAAAGAACATTCCAAACATTCCGCCGTAAAAATAAGGCAGTGAAATGAGGCCACAAAATATGACATTCCGCCACGGAATATTATCCACCTTTTGGCGCTCTCCTGTATGTCCCTGCGTTGGTCCTGATTTTACACGAGTGGAAAGGGAAAGCTATGAACATTCCGTACTTTCCGCCGTCAGTAAGCCAATGGAACGAGGCCCCAAAAAATGACATTCCGCCGCTGAATAGCAGCCACGTTTTGGCGCTCTCATGTGTGTCCCTGTGTTCTTCCTGGCTCTCTGTACGTTGAGTTCCGCGAGTGATTTTACACGGGACACAAAACGTATGAACATTCCATACTTTCCGCCAGTGGAACGAGGCCGGAAAACAAGACATTCTAAAGCGGAATAGCACAGCTACCTTTTGGCGCTCTCTGTCTGTGTCCGTCCCTCTCGTCTCTTTCCTCTTCTCTCCCGCCGCCTGCGCGCTCTAGTCCCATTTGTTTTTTGCCGCGTTTGTCGTGGGGTTTTTGCTCTGGTTTTGTGTCAGCTAAATCTTCGCTCCAAGTTAAGTAATTCCCCTGAAATCGCGTGCTACATTTTGGTTTTATTATTTGGTTTTATTATTATTTTATTTTTCCTACTGAAAAATTTGTAGCACCACTTCTCAAGTCGCTCTTGCTCTCTCTGATCTTCAGGTGCTGATTTGCTTCTTGGCAGTTGTAAGAAGCTTGCAGACATGTAAAGCTTTTTGGTCACTGTGTGTTTCAATGCTCTTTTTTTCTCTGCTAATCTTTTTATACAATAATGTGATCTACAAACAACTGTGCAAGAAGAATGTTGGTATTTAAATAGGGTTGTTGATGACGTTCTCTTTGTTGCTTTTGGGTTTTTGTTTGTATTGGTGCTGTACGGGCTCAATGAGCAGTTGTTTTTGATGCAGTTATCGGAGTGCGTTCGTTTTTTTTTCTTTCGGTGATGAGTTGGTTTTGTACGTTTGATTTGTAGAGAAGCAAAACCAGTTGCTACGTAGCTATCTAAGCTGAGAGAGAATATGGCAGCAGAGTTGCGACGGGAGGTGGAGGATCAGCAGCACCCTGGAATGCCGCAGCATGGTGAAGAACAAGAGCAACAGCAGCATCATGAGACAACAACGAGAACTGTGGACGGATTGTCTGGTATAATCCATTCAGGAGGAGCAAGTTCACCCATCAGAGAAGTGTGGGTGGTGTCGGAAGATTCTGGCCGAAGAAGACAGCAGCATTCACGTTCCAGCAGCAGCAACTCCTTCCGAATCATGTCCGACATCAGGAGAGACGGTCCCAGCAGAACAACTGCGGCTACTTCTTGTTCGTCAGCAGGCTCTAGTAGTGGTCGCGATTTTGATATGGACTCCATTCCTGTGGAGAGGACCAGCAGTTTGCAGAGAGATGCACAAACGGAGACCAAGAAAGGCTTCGATGATCATGGAAGACCAGCAGCAGAACAGGTGCCGAGTGCAACAGAGACAGAGAAATCCACGTTTCTTTGGGTTCCTATCAGCAGTGACGCTGACAATGTGGTTCCCTCTTCTGTTTCTTCTTCTTCTTCAGCTCCCCTGACGTCTCTTGGGAAACCCATCTCTGAAAAAACCGCGTCCTCTCTCTGGCGTGATCCTTACTTGCTAGCACTAGATTCAGCAGTTGGAAGATCGTTCTCGGATCGCACACCGCCTCTGAAACCATTGAAGACTGAGAGGGAGACAGAAGACAGATACAAGCATGGGGTACACAGACCACCACCAGCACCGGCATCTAGCTACAGGTATCCGGCTATGCGAAGTGCATCGATCAAGCGGGCTCTCAACGCTCCTAGAGCTCTGGTACCAACACCTCCTCGCATGCAAGAAGTTGATGTGGAACTGGGTGCCTGCCAACATGAGCAACAACAACAACGGGACTCAGCTGCTGAGAGCAATGGAAGAGAGCTGGAGACTTCTGAAGCATCTGCAAGAGCCCTCCATTCTGTGGAACTACGCAAACCCCCGTTTCTTGAGTCTCAACCCACAATGCCTTGTAAACCCATTGCGGCGCTGCAACACGGGGATCCTCCAAAGCGTAGAGCTCTTTCTTTTGCTACCGGCAGGTTCAGATCTTCTGCTTCTGCTTCCCGGGTGCCTCCTCGCTCCTTCACGCGCTTTCGAAGCCGTGGTGCAGCAGGAGATGATGAGGATGGGAGTCCGACAATACCCAAAACCCCAAGCAACGCTCCAGACACTTACGACATGTTCAGGACGCGATCGAAGAAATTCTCCGGTCCTCTAGAGAAGCAATTCACCAAAACCTATTCCAGGAGGTGTGCGGATCTCGTGATCGATGAGGAGAAGAGCTGCGAAGACTGTCCTTATGCTGTTGACGAGTCTGGCTTGCAGCCGGCTGTGAGTGCTGGACGCTACTTCGATGCCCTCCAAGGACCGGAGCTGGAAGTTCCCAAGGTAAGTAGCATACTGGATAAGCACTGGGTCTTGAAGAAATTGGCCTCTTCTCTTCTACTGCCATCTCTCTGTTGCTGTTTCTGCAAAGAGGTTTTGGGCTTACTCAGTATGTACTATGAACTCAGTTGGGTGTTCTGCTGCTGCTGCTGCTGTTGCTCCCTGAAAATTGCAGGACTCAGAAAACCTGTTGCTGCCACCAGATGAGAAATGGCCATTCCTGCTGCGGTTTCCAATTGGGTGTTTTGGTGTCACTCTTGGACTCGGAAGTCAATCCATTCTTTGGAAGAATCTGGCATCATCTCCAGATTTGGCATTTCTCCATATCCCCAGCTGCATCAACCTCTACTTGTGGAGCCTTTCTGTGTTGTCTCTCATCGTTGTCTTCTTCATCTACATGCTGAAATTCATTTACTTCTTTGAAGCTGTGAGGCGTGAATTTCATCACCCCGTTCGTGTCAACTTCTTCTTTGCACCTTGGATTGCTGGAATGTTTCTGGCAATTGGAGTTCCACCTGTCATCACAAAGTCTTTACATCCTGCAGTGTGGTGTGTGCTTATGGCTCCCATTATTCTACTGGAGCTCAAAATCTATGGACAATGGCTTTCTGGGGGTGACAGACGCCTCTCCAAAGTTGCTAACCCTTCCACACATCTGTCCGTAGTTGGAAACTTTGTAGGCTCAATTCTTGCAGCAACTGTAGGTTGGGATGAGCCAGCAATCTTCTTCTGGGCTGTCGGTCTTGCACACTATCTTGTGCTCTTTGTTACTCTTTATCAAAGGCTGCCAACAAATGAGACACTGCCCAAGGACCTGCATCCAGTCTTCTTCCTATTTGTTGCAGCCCCAAGTGCTGCCAGTGTTGCATGGATGAAGATTGTGGGTCATTTCGATTATGTTTCAAGACTTGTGTTCTTTGTGGCCCTTTTCCTCTACTCGTCCCTTGTCGTTCGCATCAACTTCTTCAGAGGGTTCAAGTAAGTTTGTTCAGCACACAACCATTCTGTTGCAATACAGTCTTTGGAAATAAAACATTTGGAGTTTTTAAGTGTCATAATGCATTTTCTCTCTGAGACTCTCACTGATAATCTATCTGCATTTGGGCTTTTGTTGTTATCAGATTCTCAATTGCCTGGTGGGCATACACATTTCCAATGACTGCAGCTTCCATAGCTTCAATCCTCTATTGTCATGAGGCAAGTACATGGATTGCGAAGGGCCTAGCCATAGTGCTTTCTTTTGTCTCATCAACCACAGTTTTCACTCTCTTCTGCTTGACCCTGCTTCATGCATTTGTGTGGCGGACTCTCTTCCCAAATGATCTGGCGATTGCAATCACTGCAAAAAGGTCCAAATTTAAACGCAAGGGATCACCTGAAGGTGATAATGATGGCTGTGGTCTCTATTCTCTCCATCACTCTGAGCCAATATTCAAAACAATGGTTGATGCTTACCATCAATTCATATCTGTGAAAGAGGAGACAAATGCAATCAATGGCGCATCTGGACGTGCTGATGAGCAGCTGCCCCCTCAAGCTCAATCTCAGATACAAAGTGTGACCTCTTCTAGAGGTTAGAGAATCTCCCAGAAGTAGAAGATTCCAAAAAATTGTCAGCAGCACATATGAAAATAGTCTTTGATTCTAATACATCCAACGCTCCAGATTTTGGCAAAGCCAATGTAAAGTTGGGATGTAAAATACTGTTGTAGATTCTTAGATAAAGACCACTAACAGATTCCCTAGAACACATTTTGGAAGCTGTGTATGAACTTGAGCTCTTTCCTTCAATGCAACTTCAAGAAACCTCAAAATCTTCCAAAGTATATACTTGGGCTTACCTTGCCAAACCTAGCTTATAACTTGCTTTACAGATTGGCTTGAATTGGCTTCACAGATTTTGACAAGTAGATGTAGTTGGGTAATTGAAATTATGAGATAGGTTACCAAGGTGAAACCCAGTTCACTGGATGGTGCACTGGTGGTTGCTAGGTCACATAATCCATTACTTGTCTGAAATTTGCATTTTAGCAATTATACTACTGTAGTACCTGGGCGAGTACCACATTAATTATATTCTTTTCAGAAATGTTGAAATTCTTTTTTTTTTAAAAGTTCAGAAATAATTCTTTTCTGAAGGAACATAAAGAATCTGATAGGATATATGACTTAATACAAAGGTCAAGCAAAAGTTGGCCAATACCAGCATACTCGGGTTGCTATGTATCTACTCGTATATACTAAAATTCATATTTTGTGTTTAATTTTCATCTACTAACCATGATTCTATGTGGTGTCACTACCTTTGCTCAAAGCTAGTAAATGTACACCAGGTCAACAAGGGGTGTGTCACACTGTGGCCTTGCCATTTACATTAAAAGTATCAAAAGGCAAAAGAAGAATTATGGAAATTCAAATATTTCACCATGCCAAAATATAATCTTCAAAATAATCCTTTAAAAGAAACCAAAATCCTTCAACATGTCATAATTCTATAACTAATCTCAAGTTTCAACACAAGCCAAATTATCATCTTTCAAAAATCCTCGTATAAAAATAGAACTACTGCCTGTGGCCAAAATCCCTTAAGCTACTATACTCTATAACGAATCTATATGCAATATTCTTGCCTTGGTAGGCAAGGCCAACGAACCACTGTTGTGCGTGTAAGTGTACATTATTTACACTTAACACGTCCAAATTTTTTACACTTACACTTATCCTGTTGCAGTGTATATATTTTGTTTTACACTTACACAAGGCCAGTGTAAATACTAAAATTATTTGTAAAGTCATGTCTTTGGGCCTCCTTTCATCCCAAACCCTTCTTTCAGGAGTATCCATAAAGTAAGGAAATTTATTAGATCTGGGAATGAAATGTTGAAAATCAGCATTTAATGCACAAGGTTCAAGACTAATTATAGTGGCTTTACAAGTAGGAGCAGTAATGGAGGCGCTAAGAAAAAGGAGAGACAGGGTGAAACTCACTTCAACACAAAAACTGAGGTCCCCCCCCCCACCCTTGAATGCTGATTTTTTTTGAATCTCCTCAAGTAAAAATCACATTTTTAACATTGTTTTACAGAGCCATGTAAAATCATATATATATATATATATAGTTTTATCGGACCACGTAAAATTATATAAATAAATTTATTTTTACACTTACACAGAGTGTAAGTCCCAAACCATGTATGTACATGCACAACACTGCAACAAACCTCTTCAAAAACTTGACTGTGACAAACAAAATGAAGCACCAAATTGTCACCTCATATGAGAATTTTGACTTCTCTTTCCAAAACCAAAGAATGAACAAAACATACATAGTTGAAAATAAGAGCCTTAGAGTCCAAATGTTGGAAGTACAAACACAAGTTTTTCCATACATGTTTATTGTGATTATCATTTGCTTTGATCATTTGGCAGACATGCTCTTTGAAGTCATTCTTACTCTCCAAGTTCATAAACTTTTCAATATAGAAAACCTAAATCACTAGGAAAAAGATTTCCTAGTGTATTTGAATGGCACCTTATGTCATTCCTACTCTCTGAGTTCATAAACCTTTCAATATAGAAATTTTAAATCACTAGGAAAAAAAATTCCTAATGTATTTGGAGGGCACCTTATATCAATGAATATATTTCATAAAAAAGAAGAGAGATATTAGGGTGTATACCTACTCCACTAACTACTCCTTAAGATTGAGAAGGATCTTATGCCTACATGTAAGATCCCCCCTTGCTCTTGTGACCCAGGCATAAGATCCTCTGTATCGTATGCCTTGTGCGACCGATCTGAGTATGTTTAGATTTGTGAAAATCGTCAGTTTTGTGTTTAAAGTGTAAGGCCTACTTTACATTAGGAGTCAGGGCCAATGTTCAACCCAAATCAAGCATTCCTATTGGTGCAAAGGTGAAAATCAGCCCCAAGGGCTTTATACTAGGAGTCAAATCTGAAAGAGAAAAAAACTTTTCAATCTGCCCAAAGTTACTAGTAAATGCTGAACTTTATGGCCTTGTATTGGCCCCAAGGCTGGAAAAAGGTTACCATAAAATTTGGGAGGCCAATTTGCAACCCCAAAATTGGCCCCAAGTTCTTTTGGCCTTGACTCCTAGTGTAAAGCAGGCCTAAGAGCATCTCCACATGGGTACATTAATAATCCTGGCAATGGCAAAAAAATATGACAGCATAAAAAAAACAGCTAGGATGGCACCCCACTGTTGCTCGTACAAACTAAATACCATCGTAGCTCTGCCAAAAATCTTCTCTCCCATCTCCACATTTGAGATCGATTGAGGCATCATGCTAAAGCACATTCCTAAGGTCACTGCGAGCAAAATGGCAGCATTGAGCATTGTTGAAGCATCTACAACAACCAATGACCTTGCACACTCACAATCGAAAGTAAGAAAAGGAAATTTTTTTATTGTAGATGAAGAATAGCAGTTGTGTTGCTCGTTGTTCCACGTATCACAAGACTTGGTGATTGGGAAATGGGCAAAAATTTGCAACATTTTGGGATCGAATGCAAAACCGATTCAATGAATCACATCCTACTAGTTGTGTTCCAAGTTCTACAAGGAGTTTGGAAACAAAATGCGGCATCATCGAGCATGATGTTACCAAGTTTGTAGGACACTACATAACCGTGCTTATTGTTTGTGAATTAGGGACAAGGACTAAAGATACATTGCAAAAGGCTCTTGACTTGTGCAAGACAAAACACCCAAACCATCAAACATTCACCTTCATTCATGCTTGGTATGTTTTGAAAGACATACCTCAATGGGCTAACCTTTGAAAAGAAAGGAAAAAAACATCACTAGTAATGAAAAGGAAGGTTAATTTTGGTGACTCCACGAACTTTGACAATGATGGGGTGTAGGGGATTGACGTTGCATGCATCACCCCCAATATGAGTCCACCTTCCAATCAACCACAAGGTTGCAAGAGGGAAAAAGAAGACCAAAAGGCCAAGAAACAAACATAAAATTACAGCATCAACACCCAAGTTCACATTATTACAGACATGACAATTTCTACTTTAGAAAGGACCGCCATCATTTGAAACCAAAGTATGATGAACATTTTCTCCATGCTCAATGATCAATTGCAATCCCATGAAGCACATGAATACTTTCATCTTTGAAGGCAAGAAGAATTACAACTATTTCAAAATCGCCTTAAACACAATAATGCAAAAACCAACATAGTGACACCAAAACCAAATGGAGTAATAGTAGCCTCCACCCTTGCCACAAGCATATCACTGATCACAAATATCATAGAAGAAGGAAATGATCACAATGTTTTGGATTTGGCAAGCTAAACCCACTAATAAGAAAATGGAAAAAATGTTAGACATAATAGAATGAAAATTTTGTGTAAATAAAAAAGTTCGAAAATGATTGAAGCCTTTCAATGCCTAGAGGTGATCAACTAGATCATTCCTCAAATTGTAGTATGCCACTTGATTTTTTATTTTTTTTGTGCCTTCAATGTATTATACAAATGTCAAACCCCTTCTCATCTAAATGTCATGCTACAATTCAATGGTCAGTTCCAAGACCTCCCCTTGTTCATCATTGATTACCATGTTATATAGTATGATGCATGTCATCAACACATCTACAATTACAGCATAATTGCACAAGCAACAAGGATTAGCCACAATATACCACTTTGACTACAATATACTAAAAGAGTGTTCAACATCTTTGCGAGCTGCCTCTTGCATTTTGGAAAAATGCTAACATTTTTCTCTTTGTGATTTGTGTATGGTGGGTACAAAATAGGACCATCGAAGATAGATCCCACCTACAAGCAAGTAGTAATGAGGATGTACATTGCCATTTACCTCGAAATTGAAGGTCAACACTTGCACCCCCCAATAAATCTCGGATTAGAGGGCTCCTATCTAAAACATTCAGGTCATTGTTGCCTCTTGGCAAATTGAAATAAATGTGCCAAATCCACAACCTTTGATTTGCTATCGCCTCCAAAATGATGGATTTATTTGCATCTTTATCAATGAATGAACCCTACCAAACAACATGACACTTTTTCCAACAATATTGCATACAGTCCAAGGAAGCAAACATGCCTAGCCACCCTTTATCTGCATTCACTCTCATTTGTATCTCCAAATTTGGTCATGTTAGTTGCATGAGGAATTTGGGTTAAAAACTTCCTTGATTGCTCTCACAAAGTGCTTGAAACATTCATGTGATGTGTTTTTTCCAATCTTGTAATACTCATTGCATGCATCAGCAGCTTGATCATATGCAAGCATGCACAAAGCACTTGTGCATTTTTTAATCAAACTCAAGCTTAGAACATCGCATGCATTTCTCTTCTAAACAAAATAAGGATCATGTGCACATATGCTTTCCATGATTCGAAGGAACAATGAGTGATGCATTTGATATCGACATTGAAAAAGATGATTGTCATAGACTAAATCACAACATCAAAATAGTCACACAAAATTTGAGTATGGCCAAGCTCACACTTTCGAACATGTTTGGTCTATGACCAAGGATGGACCCTCCATGTTGCCTTCTTGCTTGCCATTAAAGATTTGGTACTTGCAATAACAATGCAACAAACACAAGATCAATTATAGTTTCATCTTCAAGTGCATGCGCAATCCCATCCAATAGTTGTTGCTACCATCTCGCCATCGACAATTGCAAAATAAACAAGTTGTAGAAGAGCAAGATCAACAAAGAATGTTTGCTATAGAAAAAAGATGTTTGGGACAGAGCTTGCAAAAGATACTTGGGATAGAGCTTGCAAAGAAATGCATTGTTGATTAGCTTTTTTTTTTACTACCAAAATTTTCGCAAAATTGAGACATTAAAATTCTGAAACTCAAGAATGAACTGTTTTTAAAAGCTTTCAGTTGCCAAACAAAAAAAAATGATAAAAATCATAGCCATTTGTTCTATTTTTTAACAGATGATCACCATTTTCATGCAAAAAAATTTTTTGTAGGGGTTTGCTTTGGATCCTCCTTTACAAATAATGGGCAACCCCTCCACTATGGCCAACAGCTTTAGGGTAAAAGCATTTTTCATAGTGACTGGCTGGAGATGCTTTAAGGGTGAGGGGACACTCTTAGCATGGCCAAACTTTGTTGCCACCTCCTCCTAGATTAAACATTTATGTGTACTTCAATTCCTTTCACATGTGTTTGATAAGGGGTTTTGTCTTGTTCAAATTCTTCAAGTAGGTCCACTGGCAAGGATCCTCGACATTAATTAACATTAAATGACAACTATCCTTAGGTGGGCTATAGCATTTTTACAAATGTGCTGCTACAAGTTGTGACCTAGGAAGTGCCTAGGTCTAGATGTGGATAATTTGATTTTTTTATTTCAAAAAAGGGTCAAAAACCCTTGAATAATTTGTTTTCATTTTTTTTTCATTTTTTGAATAACAAATCACCAAGTTATGAAATTTTGCCCCATAAATAGTCACATTGTAGATTTTGTAATTCTAGCTCCAATTTGAATATGATCATGAGGGTTAATCTTAGGGTTGCCATTGGGTGAGATTTTTGCAGTAAAAAACGTTGCTTCCAATCAAAACCCCCAAATAGCCCCAATGTTTTTTTTGGAAAAAAATTGTGTCCCCTACCCCCCCTGGCCTTATGAGTTCATGAAATAACCCTGCCAACTCCACGGCACCACCTCTCCCCAGTGCTACCTCCCCCAATGCTCAGTTAATTGACTGTCCAAAAGTTGGACAGTCCACATAGTGTAACCTCAACTCACCCTGTGTTTTCCCAAAATCATCTAACTCAGGGTGACTTTACCACTGCACCGAACTCAGGGTGAAAATCAAAATACAAGATGTAACACAGTGCGAGACTCAAGGTGAGTTTTCAAATTTCTTTAATAATTGAAGACTGTTTTAGAAATAGATGGAGATGAACTAGAAGAAGTGATCATTCTTCTAGCTTGCTGACATTGTGGTACGTACCTATCTAGATTGCCAAATTTTAGCTTTCCATTTGTTATGGAAGAGAGTTTTTTGCCAATTCAAATTTTGCAAAATCATCACAAAATCAAAAGATACTAAATTTAAAAATGCTTGACACCCAAAGACCGATTAAACAAACACCTATAGGTACTACTCCACTTTTGCAAAAAAAATTGTTGGTTTTGAATTTTCTTATGAACTTGTTTTGCCTTCAATTTAATAATCTGAACTAGATTTGGCTAAACGACAAAAGAAAGCGTTTTGCTTCTCAATTACAAAAAAAAATGTTAAGAGTAAGATTGTGTAGAATCTATGCACAAACCTTATATGTATGTATCTAGCAAATCCACATAATCAAGAACAAGTCACTAGAAGTGATTTCTTTGTGCTGAAAAATCGGATTGTGTAATTACCAACCAAGGATCAGTTTGCTGCGCCCGGGGAGAATCCAAGGGCCAGAGTAAACCTGCACCCACACAGTGCACTGTGCAGGATGGATGGTGTGTGGACAGGAAACACTTTCTCATTGTATTCCTGTCCACATTGCTAACCACTGCAGTTAGCTAGCTATGTACCAACCATCAACATGCATCTTCCTACCTAGTAGCCACCCTAAACCTAGTGCCTTACATTCCTTACCTACTTAGCTATGATTCTTACCCACTGACTTGGGTATTGCAGACTTGCACACCCAATCATCATCATCACATAAGAAAAAACAAAGACAAAGTCAGAAGGATTAACAAAGACAGAAAGCTAACAACCGACCCATTTGACTCCAATGGTAGTTTTATGAAAGCACCTCACATTTCTGTAAGGGTTTCAAAAACTCCACTATACAATGCCCGATAAACCAATGGGTGGGGGTAAAATCTAGTTCATAAAATATACATGGTTTGTAAGCTTCTTCTAACTTGGATAGTGGGTCAGGTTTTGAGGAGGTGGAGGAAAAAACATTGTTCCATCAGCTGGCATTTGCTCTGATAGTGCAAGCTCCATCTCTTTGATATGCACCATACTAGAAATGGGGAGTGGTTGAATAGAGGAAGATGGGACAGACATGTCAACATCTATGCGATGATGACCCGAAAGATGTTCTGGTGAAGTTCCTGGTGTGTTGTTCCCGCTGGTCTTCTTTGTGTAAAACTTGTCATCTTTAATTTCATATGCCTCTGCAGTGCGTACCTCCTGGCAAAGTGAGCAAGGGGCACAGAATAACCATTGTGCACAATTGGTCACCCCAGGACACCCACAACACCAATTTGTCTGAGGCAAGTTGTATCTTTCTCTCATCCGAATCCGCCAAAAGCCGCCATAGAGTAACCCAAAAACACTCAAAACAATCCCTGTTGCTGCAAAACTGTGCTGAACCACCCTGCAAATTTTGGTTTTACCACCCCCACAGAAGTACATGAGACACGAAACAGTTGCCGCAAACACATTCCAACGTACACAATGGTTTTCATATGACCTTTTCTGCCTCTTTTTAGTCCCATTACAAGACACAATGGACAGGTCTTCTTGGGTCTACCAATTGTTCAAAATCCACATGTACACCCATCATGCAAAATCCACATGCCCATTGTGTTTCCACATGTATGCTCATTGTGCAAAATCCACATGCCCATTTGTGCAAATCATGAAAACCGTTATGTTATGGAGCCTGCTGGGTACAGACCACTGTGCCCATTTTGCTGCCTATTAGGAAATTTTGGCTCACCCCACCAGGCTTGCTCACCAAATTCCTCACAGGCAACTCACTGGGCATTGCCTGTACCTGGCATGTTCCATAATACTTAAAGAGTTTCTTAGTATTTGGCAACAAAGCTGGTTGGGAGCATACACCATACCTGTTGTCAATATTAACTGCTGCTACCATGAACACCAGACAGGGGGCAGAACAAAGGAGGAGAAAGGTAGCAATGTGCACATATCGATTCCCAAATCCCATTCGATCCAGATTCCATCCAAGCACACATGGAAGACAAGCGGTTGAGAATAAAGATATACAAGGTTCCTGATAGCAATCAAACAAGCCACCTTCCCACTGCGGATTCTCCACATGTCTTCCCTCCCTAGATATAGATGACATGCTCTTCTTGAGCAGCTTGTAGTTTTGATGCTTGTGGAATCTCGAGTGATGATGATTATGAGGATAGCTTGTGGAGCCTTGACCTCTCTTGATTTTATCTGCCGGCTCGACTGTGGTTTCATTCTCCCTGACTCTGTCCACCACCTCCTCGTGTTCTTCTTCTTCTCCTTCTTCTACCACAAAATCCTTTGCCAAAGGACTCAAAGAATTGTAGATCCCAGCAGCTGCTGCAGCTCCAAAAGATGTACTGAGAGTGATAGCCACACCGATTGCAGGTCGGTTTGCTCTTTTGTAGCCCCAATTTAGTCCACAAAGTGCGTACTGTGCAAAACAATTCAAATGCAGCAGAAGCACAACCACAAGCATGTGAGTCCATTCATTGGGCTTGCGCAATCCACCTTTAGAATACACCTGTCTCAACTGGATGATGTCTTTTGGCCGCCAGCGCATCAACCACACCATGTGCAGAATTCGCATTGGATGCACATACAGCACCATAAGAGTGAAAAGAGAATTCAGTATTTGGTTTGAGACTTCAAACCAAGTATCTCTGTCACTTTTCTTTGGAATCACTTTGTCCAACATCCCCACCAAAACCATGAAGAGGATTGCTCCTGACACTGCAACTGCAATCACCCATATCAGGAGTGCGAGATTTTTGGGATTTTGAAGCCAGAGTTTGGTCTGCTCCTTCACAAACTCCCACTTCACCTCTCCAATCAGTGGCAGTGTGATTCCATCCCTTGAAGCAGTAGGCTCTTTTGGAGGAGAAGGTGTTTGCCAGGACATCTCTTCCCTTTCTTCTTTCAGCCGAACAAACGTTGTTGATGGTGCTAGAAGCATTTTGATGGGTTTCATAAAGCTCTCAGTGATGGGAGATGATGGTCTAGAACCAGCAGCAGCACTGTGCCCACTGGCCATCAAATCTCTCAATTTCTTGCGTCTGGGTGTACTCACAGGCTCAGAGCCAATCTCAGATCCATCCATAGCATCCCTTTGACTTCCTAGCAAGTCTCGCAGAGACAATGAACCGAATTCAGCTTCAGGATCATCACTCAGTTCTCCCCTCCATTCTGGTGTTTGCCTGGACATCTCTTTACTTTCATCTTTCAGCCGAACAAATGTTGTTGTTGGCGACAGAAGCATTTTGACAGGTCTTATGAAGCTCTCTGTGATGGGAGATGATGGTCTAGAACCACCACCAGCACTGTGCCCACTTGCCATGCCAACCATCAAATCTCTCAATTTCTTGTGTCTGGGTGTACTCACAGGCTCGGAGTCAATCTCAGATCCATCCAAAGCATCCCTTTGACTTCCTAGCAAGTCTGTCAGAGACAATGAACTGAATTCACCTTGAGGATCGTCACTCAGTTCTCCCTTCCACTCTTTAGCTCCCATTCCAGCCTTGACAGCTTTGACTTTCCTGCTTCTTCTCGGAGTAGTAGTAGTAGTACTACTACTCTCTGCTCCTCCTGTCCCAAGTTCCGTTTCTTCCATGTTTCTCCTCTGACTTTCAAGAAGCTCTCGGAAAGACCATTCCCTATAATCATCTTCAAAACCCTTAGTATCCTTCTCAGTACCCTCCTGGGTATCACTGTTTCCTGCTTCCATCATCTTCTTCTTTGTGGTGGGTCCCAAAGGGTTCACTAGAAAATACAGTCCTCTCCAACCCTCTCAACACACCTCTTTAGGCTCTTTTGCTCTCTTGGTCCACCGCACTGCCCACTCCCCCCCAATCAATCCTGCAGAGACCAGCAGAAGATCAAGTCAAATTGGAAGTCTTCATGGGTTATTTCACTTTCTTGCTGCAGTACTTTCCCCTCCCTCACCAATCTCTGCAGAGACTAGCAGGAGATCAAGTCAGGCTGGAAGTAGTCTCCATCATCAGCATTTTTGTGAGCAAACCCTTGTGAGCGAATGCATGCTGTAGCAGCTTCTGCAGTATGTGTTTAAAGTGCCATGCCAAGCAAAAAGTCTTATCCCCTCCATGATTTCTTGTGCCAGAAATTTGGTGACAAGGACATTACTGAAAGCCTAGAATTGCATCATCATCATCATCAACATCATCTTGGTTTGCGGCAGCAGCAGCAGCAGAAGAAGAAGAAGGTGGCCACAATGGGACATGGGTATGTTTGCAAGGGACTGAACCAACAACCTCCTCAACATGCTCAGGTTCTTCTTCAGTCATTTGCATCATATCTCCAACAAAAAGGACAACAACTTCACCACACAAATCTTCTTCTCCATAACTGCATGGAAATCCTTTTCTCCCAAATTATGTCTGTCCCCTGCAAAGCCAGAAAATAAAGCAAACAAACAGAGGGATCATAAATCCTCCTTGTGGTGGAAGCAGAGAAAAGAGTTTCAAGACTTTGCACCCCCACCAGAGATACACATACAAAAGACAACCCAATTGAAAACCTAAACTCCGTTCAGAAAGAAAATTCAGAAAACAGCTGATGATGATCAAGCGGATTTTGCACGCAACAAAATGAGAGAGACCCAAAACCCAAATCTCATTCTCCGAGAACATCCTCATGACAAACAAACAAAAACCCACATGCACACACTTACTTCCTGAAAAACAAAACCAAACAAAAGACGCCCTACCTGATTTTTTTCTCAAAACTCCTTCCTCTCCGCTGCAAGAGCACGGAAGCTTTCCAAGCACAGCTTCTCCTCCTTCTCCCACCTGGCGAATTTTTTTTCTCTCTTTCGGCCAAGAAGAAGAGAGAGAAGGGGTGTGCTTATGAGAGCAGAAACCAAGGGAAACGGAGGAAGAAAGACAAAGGTTTTGACCACTTCCCAATCCCACGACAATTTCTTCCCAAAAAAAAGAATACCCATCTAAGTGCGCGTCGAGAATGCGTCGGAACTCGGCATCAATTTTACGAAAAACGCGAAATTTGAAGAGAAGAATCGCGCGAAGGGACCGGCGTCGTCGCGCGAGGAACAAGGACGCGCTGGACTTTCGAAGCCGCGGCACAACGAACGGCTTTACGAGAACGGTAACCTGTTCGACCAATGAGAGCGTAGTAATCGGCCCTTAAGGAGGGTTCAAATTCGGCCCTTAAGTGGCCTTCAGTCGGCAGTGTGGGGAAGCTGCCTTTGATGAGACCGTTGTTTTTCAGTACAGAATAAAGAACGCTAGTAGCCAGGGTGTTTTGCAGGATTTCTCTTGCTTCTTAGGGTATGAGCTCAAGGGCCTTTCTCCTGATTTGTAGGCTAAGGGCCGGAGACTAAGGGCCCCTCTTTTTCCTGCTGGCTATAAATAGCCAAAAAGCTATATTAAAAATTAAAAAGTGCTGAAACTAGGTGCTTTTTGAGATTTTCAATGGCCAGAATTTGACCAAATTTTAAGGAAAAAATGCCAGATTTCTATACATGGTTCAAGTATGTAGCTGAAAATATAGAAGGATGTTTTACAAATTTTCACTTCCCTATTTAGCTTGTAGCCAAATTTGGCTAAATCTTCCTATGGATCATCGCACTTTGGCTACATTTACAAAATCGGAAACAAAAAAACACTGCCCAGGAGTCAGACAGACCACCAAATCAGGAAACTCCCTGCTTTTTCCAAGTACCTTAGACAGCAGAAGGCACAAGGGGCCCTTCTTCTGATGAGGCCCTTCATATGGAAGAAGGGCCTTGATTTGGGGGTAATTTTAATGTTTGGTATGGTGGTGGGGTGTTATAGTAGGCCCTAAAGATGCCCTCAGTGTTGCTGAGATAGGCATTTTTACAGTTGTCATTTTGGTCCCTTTAAGGACCGACCACTCTACAAGGACCTTAGAAATTGTCTCCAAAGTGTTTCTGGAAGAGTATTGTGCAACTCTCCCTGCACCTTCTTCTCTCTGGGGTGGTACCCACCTGGCCGGGCCGTGTGGGCCCTAACCATCTTTTTTTCCCTTGTGTGGAAAATGGCAATGTTGGGGTTTAAGTATCTTTTGGCCATATTAAAAAAAACTTGTTTTTAGCCGCCTGCAGTTTGTGCACGACACTCAATACTTCTAGATGGATGGCCAACGTTTGTTGTGTGCATCAAAATGAATTTTCACAGAACCTCCTCTTCCCCTTCGAAGGAAACTCAATTTTGATTTTCCAATTGAAAGAGTCTAGATTCGGTTAAGGACCCGAGTTTGATTTTTTTCACTCTAGTCTTGATTTCAATTACATAGATACTAGTTTATACCCCGTGCCTAATGCACAGGTGTGTGTGTATTTGACGGTACATATTACAAAATTACAATTACAAACTACATTTTTGGTTAAACTAATTGAATTATGTATAAAAATATGGCGTTTTTTCTTAAAACCTAATAGTATAATGGCTATTGAAATTTTCATTTAAGTTTCTCTTAAAAAAGCTGTGTTGGAAATGAGATGTTTTTGACGAAAATTAAAATGAGATTTTTATGGCTATGAAAATTTTCATTTAAATGTCACTAAACAAAGGCTGTGTCGGAATTGAGATTTTTGGCGAAATTAAAATGATATTTTTATGACTATTGAAAATTTCATTTAAATGTGATTAAACAAAGGCTGTGTCGGAATTGAGATTTTTTCGGCAAAATTAAAATGATATTTTTATGGCTATTGAAATTTTCATTTAAATTTCGCCAAAAAAAGGCTGCGTCGAAATTGAGATTTTTTGGCGAAAGTAAAATGAGATTTTTATGGCTATTGAAAATCTCATTTTAAATTTCGCCCAAAAAAGGTTAGGTTGGAAATCGCACCACTCCTATTGCAGTGCACATTCTCAGAGCCTACAAAGTGCCGAGAGGGAGAGAGCGCGCGCGTGAGCGCAAAAAAGGCATGGAGATAGTAAATGCACACATGTACTTACGCACACTGTGTCTTAAGTGTGAGCTCTGCCCAGTAGGGGATGACATAGCTGCATCCGTCCGGATGGATGACGGGACAGATGAAATGACGGACGGATGGATGGAAAGCTTCATTTCATCCCGACGTCCTTTACTATATACTAGTGTGGGCCCCGTGCATAATGCACAGGTGTGTTATATACCCCGTAGAGCC